>Ga0114933_10000970_pt1 | contig 33424 bp, 24 predicted proteins | sample 4SBtaG_FD_89691 | JGI IMG/M metagenome (GOLD analysis project Ga0114933, IMG submission 89691) | Deep subsurface microbial communities from Kolumbo volcano to uncover new lineages of life (NeLLi) - 4SBTROV12_W25 metaG | ecosystem: Environmental > Aquatic > Marine > Volcanic | place: Kolumbo... | reverse complement strand
CCAATTCTTCAAAGACAAGGCGAAAGATCAGGCGTATCTCAAGGAGCTGAAGACGCGAAACGATGATCTCGGGGTAGAAACACTATTAATCATGTGTGACGGCGAAGGTCAACTCGGTGATCCGGACGATGCAAAGCGGAATCAGGCAGTTGAAAATCACTTTAAGTGGGTTGAAGCGACTAAATATCTTGGCGGCCATAGTATTCGAGTGAACGCAGCATCGGCTGGAGAATACGAAGACCAGCGTAAGCTGGCTGCTGATGGGCTACGCCGTCTAAGTGAATTTGCCGCGGACTTTGGTCTCAACGTGATCGTTGAAAACCACGGTGGCTTGTCATCAAACGGCAAGTGGTTGTCCACGGTTATCAAAGATGTTGGATTGAAAAATTGCGGTACGCTGCCAGACTTCGGGAACTTTCACGACTACGACCGTTACCTTGGTGTGGAAGAATTGATGCCACACGCTAAGGCTGTAAGTGCCAAGAGCCATGATTTTGATGCCGACGGGAATGAAACCCATACAGATTACTTCAAAATCATGAAGATCGTGCTTGATCACGGTTACAACGGCTATGTAGGTGTTGAGTATGAAGGAAGTAAGTTACCGGAGTTTGAAGGCATCATGGCAACAAAACGCTTGCTTGAGCGTGTTGCAGAACAGAGCTAGGAGCTCCTTGGATTGATGTCGATGAATGCCTCTGAGGCCGATGTAAATGGTGTAACTGAGTCCATCATGCGGCTGGTAAGCCGTCAGGTTTGGGTCGTTACGTCCGGTTCCACCACAGGACGTGGCGGTTTATTGGCAACCTGGGTGAATCAGGCATCCATTGACAGCGAAAATCCACTAATGCTGATTGGGATCGCCCCGAATCACCATACAAGTGAGATCATTGATCATTCGGGTCGGTTTGCATTACATCTGCTTTGTAAGACACAGATTACCACAGCCTTTAACTTTGCAAACGGCAGCGGTCGCGACCGTGATAAGTTCGCATCAATGTCATTAATGGACGGCCACGGCGAGCGTCCGATTCTCCAGGAATGCCATAGTTGGCTCAAGTGTGATGTGACTTCGAGGTTGCTCACAGGAGATCGCACTTACTACTGGGGTCAGGTGACCGATGCCGGTCAGAATTCTTCGGAACCTCCATTACTTGATAGTGAATTCATTTCCGGGTGTGATCCAACGCAACTGAAAGTACTACGGGCTGATCGATTTGCAGACGTGGAATTACAGCGTCCGTTAAATGAGGCGTTTCATGCTGACTTACCGGATTGGCTACGTCCCTGATTCACAACGAATTTCAAACATCAAAGTGCGTACAATAGAAACGGAACAAGCTCAGCCGAAGGCATAAATAGTTTGGCTATTCGAGCCGCACAAATCATAGGATAAAACAACTCAAATCGTGCAGGACCTGGAACGACAACAGAGCATCAACAACGAGCGCGCGGTTCTTGCACGCGTTGTTTTGCCGGACGGTGAGAAAGACGATGATCCGCTTTCGGAAATCGCCGGGCTGGCTACCACAGCAGGTACGGAAATCGTCGGTGAACTCATCCAACGCCGCCAGTCGATGGTCTCCGCTACGGCCATTGGTAAGGGCAAGGTTGATGAGTTAGCAATGTTGGTTGAGAATCATGCAGCAGATGTCGTGATTTTCGATAACGATTTAAATCCGGCGCAAATACGAAATCTGGAAAAGGCGTCAAAAGTAAAGGTCATCGACCGTACAGAGTTAATCCTGGACATTTTTGCGTCTAACGCCCGCACCATGGAAGCACGCTTGGCGGTTGAGTTGGCACAGCTGGAGTATTCTCTACCGCGTCTAAAACGCATGTGGACTCACTTATCCAGAATTAAAATGGGCGTGGGAATGCGAGGCCCTGGCGAAAAGCAGTTGGAAATGGATAGGCGGCTCGTAGAAAAGAGAATCAGTGATTTAAAACGCGAGCTGGATGTGATATTGCGTCGCAAGGAACGACAGGTAGCATCCAGACGTGACGTCATGACTGTATCGCTGGTTGGTTATACGAATGCAGGTAAGAGTACGTTGATGAATGCACTTACCGAGGCCGGTGTGCTGGCAGAAGACAAGTTATTTGCCACACTTGATACCCGTACACGCCGCTGGCATCTGCCCAACTGGGGCCCCATTCTGTTATCGGACACCGTAGGATTCATTCGGAATCTACCTCACCGTCTTATCGCGAGTTTTAAAGCTACGTTGGAAGAAGCACGTCAGGCAGACTTGCTATTACATGTTGCCGATGGATCCAACCCAGCAGTCTATAAGCAGATCAAAGCCGTCTACGAAGTCCTCAAAGAGATCGAGATCGAGGAAAAGGATATTGTTCTGTTAATAAACAAGACTGATCAAATCACAGAGCCAGGTGTGCTAGACCAGATTCTCAACAGGTATCCCAATGCTGTTCCGATCAGTGCGTATACTGCCGAAGGCTTTCCTGAACTCGCGATGGCGGTCAGTGATGCATTAAGCCGTACATTTGAAGATCTGTTAATTAAAACCAGCGTCGCCAATGGCCGACTAATGGCATTTTTGGCAGATAAGGGCGAAGTGCTTTCCACGCGGTACGACGAGACAACGGTGACCATTCACTGTCGCTTGCCGAGTCGATACGTGGGAAGTATCAACCGGGACGAAGCGACAGTTGAACCCTACAATAACGCGCCAACTTCACCAGATCTGACGGATTCGTTCGGTGAACTGGGTACTCCTGCTGTTGACCCTGCTAGCCCACAGTCACCGGAGTAATCCCCCGTGTCGAAACGATACATTTCTGGAAAGCGGGTTATTTGCACCGGTGCCTCGAGCGGAATCGGGGCTGCGCTGAGTCGGCAATTGGTAGCGCAGGGCGCACATGTATTGATGGTGGCACGCCGCGAAGAGCGACTCAAGGAAGTTAGGGACTCAGTCCAAGGCGTTATCGGACAGGCCTTTGTACACGTAGCAGACATTACCGATGCAGCGAGTCGGCAGAGTATTGCCGATTTTGTCTCTAACGAGTGGGGTGGTGCAGTCGATGTGCTTATTAATAATGCCGGAGTCGGAAGCATTGAAGTGTTTTCGGAGTCCGACGAAGCGACATTGCGACACGTAATGGAAGTGAATTTTTTTGCGGCTATGGAATTGTCACGATTGTTACTGCCAAACTTAGAACGTGGCACGCAGGCGGTAATCTGTAATGTTGGATCCGTGTTAGGACATGTCGCAGTTCCGCATAAGAGCGAGTACGTTGCTAGTAAATTTGCACTCCACGGTATGACAGATGCACTAAGAATTGAATTAGCTTGTGACGGTATCGACGTTACGCTCGTCAGTCCAAGCACCACAGGTAGCGAGTTCTTCACCTCTGTATTAAACGGGGCGGAAGCATCGGATTCAAAACGACGCGGCATGAGGCCGGACGATGTTGCTCGGAAAATCATCGCCGGAATCATCAAGGGAAAACGAGAAATTATTTTGTCGACAGGTGGAAAGCTACTGGTGCTCGCTGATCGGATCCTGCCTGGGTTACTGAGCCGTATACAAATGCGCCGTGAGGAGAAGCGTCGAGAGTGAGTGAATCGCTTTGGAGAACTGAATACGACTTTTCGACAAGACAAATTGAAGTCGATGGTCACAATATGCATCTGGTAGATCACGGCGACGGATCACCAGTGGTGTTCGTTCACGGGAATCCGACCTGGTCCTTCTATTACCGAAGACTGATTCGCATGCTTCCTGATGGATTGCGTGCCATCGCACCGGATCACATTGGCTGCGGTTTAAGCGATAAGCCACAAGCCTATGAATACACGCTCAATTCACACGTTGAAAACTTGTGTGCGTTGATCGACTCCCTCCATTTAGAGAATGTGTCCTTTGTCGCACATGACTGGGGTGGCGCAATCGCGATGGGGTGTGCCGCGACGATGGCAGATCGCGTAAGGTCTATTTCCCTGCTTAATACGGCAGCTTTTCCACCTCCTTACTTCCCATTGAGAATCCGTGCGTGCAGGTTTCCAATCCTTGGTACGTTTGCAATGCGTGGCCTCAATCTGTTTTCACGGGCTGCGTTGTCGATGGCTATGAGTCGCACTAAATTAAGCAAGGCCGCCAGAGTAGGATTACTTGCTCCCTACAATAGTTGGCACAATCGTGTCGCAGTAAATGCATTTGTCCGAGATATACCCGCGAATGATCGTCATGCCACTTGGAATCGCCTGGCCGAAATAGAATCATCGTTGCCAGAGTTTTGTGAGACCCCGGTACAACTTGTTTGGGGAATGAAGGACTGGTGTTTCAATGAACAGTGTTTGCAACGCTTCATGGATGCATGGCCCCACGCCAGTGTATTGAAATTAAACGACGTCGGTCATTATGTTTGCGAAGACGCCACAGATGACGACTTGTCAGCAGTCATCGAATTCCTGTCGCAGCACGCAGTTCAACCAGATCCCACGGAGGCTGCAGATGACTAGAGATGCTTCTGCACTGAGTATCGGTCAGCTGGTTACATTAGCTTGCACACTTGAAGTATCGGCTCCCAAACCGGGAAACGTACATCGCAGTGCAGACTTTGAAGACCTTTGCTTTCAGGATTTTATTGATAGTGCGATCGCAATTGGTCCAGTATTCGACAAGGCATTATCCCTTTCTCTTGGTGAGCTTGTTTTGCAATCGATCCAGACGACCCAACGTCTGGTTGCAACAAATACCAATCTGGGGCTTGTGCTACTGATGGCTCCGATTGCCAAAGCAGCATCCAGCGAAAATTTGTCGGATGGAATTTCTTCGGTACTAGAAAACTTAACCGTTGATGATGCACAAAAGGTCTATGAGGCCATCAACCTGGCCCAGTCATCGGCTCTTGGCACGGCCGATGACATGGATGTGTCTGAAGAACCGCCGACGGATCTCTTGTTGGCAATGCGACATGCTCAGGATCGGGATATGATCGCAAAACAATACGTGACAGGATTTACCGACCTGTTAACAAGAATTGTTCCGCGTTTAGAAACGGAACTATCCAATCACGATGAGTCTGAAGCGATTGTCAGAACACATGTTTGGTGTATGAGTGCATTTCCAGATAGCCTGATTGCACGTAAACGTGGAATCGATGCGGCCGAAGCGTCGCGTACACTGGCGGAAGAAGCGGTTAATGTTTCGGACGAGAGCGAGTACTGGCGACTGGTAAGCGATTTGGACTTTTGGCTACGATGTGATGGCCATGCGAGGAATCCCGGCACGACGGCTGATCTCGTTGGTGCGGCGTTATTGGTATCGCTTTTGGCTAGCCGCGGCTGACTGCAGCTTACTCATCATTTTCAGCCAGACGTCGTTTAATCTCTGCGATTACTTCTAACGCCTGCATTGGTGTGAGGTTTTCCGGGTCGATCCCGCGAAGTTCCTCAAGTAGAGGATGTTCTTCGTAACCGAAAAGTGAAAGCTGTACAGAGGGTTCAAGTTTACCTGCCGGCGTCGTGCTTGCTGTATCTGTGTGAGTCGACTCCAGATGTGCAAGGATCTCTGATGCCCGCTCGTTGACCTTGCGTGGCACACCAGCAAGTTTCGCAACGTGGATTCCGTAGCTCTTATCCGCGGATCCTTCAACGATCTTGTGAAGGAATACCACATTGTCATCCCATTCGCGTACCGATACGTTTAAGTTCACCAGTCGCTCAAGGGTGTTCTCCAACTCCGTGAGCTCATGGTAGTGAGTTGCGAAGAGAGTCCGACTTCCAAGCTTCTCGTGGATAAACTCTACGATAGCCCATGCGAGTGACACGCCATCATAGGTGCTAGTACCTCGTCCTATTTCATCTAGGATGATCAGGCTTCGCTTGGTTGACGTATTGAGAATCCGAGCAGTTTCTGTCATTTCGACCATAAACGTACTCTGACCGCGAGAGAGCTCATCGCTGGCGCCTACGCGAGCAAAAATTCTATCAGCGATCCCGATTCTGGCACTTTTTGCCGGTAAAAAGCTTCCCACTTGGGCCATAAGCGTAAGTAGTGCGACCTGACGAATGTAAGTACTCTTTCCAGCCATGTTTGGTCCCGTTATCAGCAAGATATTCTTGCCGTTCGGGTCGGCCATTGTATCGTTAGGTATAAATGTTCCTTCCGGTTCGATAACATCCAGGACAGGATGGCGGCCTTCGATGATTTCCAGCGTCGGTTCTTCGACCACTTCAGGTCTGCAGTAGCTTCTGCGGTTCGCTAGCTCAGCGAGTGAACAGAGTACATCAAGTTTCGCTAGTTGTTGAGCTGTGTGACGAATTGCATTTTGTGCTGCCGAGATTTGATCGCGGAGAAATGAGAACAGCTCGTACTCTAAGTCGTTTGCTTTTTGATCTGCGGACAGTACTTTTTCTTCGTACTCTTTGAGTTCCGGCGTTATATATCGCTCTGCATTCTTAAGTGTTTGTTTGCGTATGAAGTCCTCTGGCACTTTGTCTTTGTGTGCATTTGTGACCTCGATGTAATAACCGAATACTTTGTTGTAGCCGACCTTAAGTCCCGGTACATCGATGCGTTCCGCTTGCTTTGCCTGATATTCGGCAATCCACTGTTTGCCGCCGGTCGCCAACTCTCGCATTCGGTCGAGTTCTTCGCTGTAGCCGGTGCGAATGATCCCGCCATCTTTTAGGTGCAACGGGCAATCGTCGACAAGTGTTGCTTCGAGCAACGCACAGAGTTCGGATTGTGGATCGATGTTTTCGGCCAGATCTACCAATTCGACAGAAATTGGACGGCCGAGTTGTTCTGTGACCGAGGGGATCTGTTTCAGCGTCTTTCCGATATAGCTGAGATCGCGCGGGCTGCATCGTCCTGTTGAGACTCGTGATAATAGCCGCTCCACATCGAAGATCTGTTTTAGCTGATCCCGGATATTGTCCCGCATGGTGCCGTCGGCAGTAAATTCTGCGACCGCATCCAGTCGATCGGCGATAGCCGCGACATCTGTAAGCGGATTGGAAAGCCAATCTGCGAGTAGCCGCCCGCCCATTGATGTCACGGTTTGATCCATGATTCCCAACAACGACCCTTCACGTCGTCCGTCGCGAATCGTGCGCGTGATTTCAAGGCTTCGCCATGTGGCTTCATCAATTTCAAGCGTGTGGCTTGAGCGGTATCGAAGCAGCTGATGAATATGGTCGAGTGAGCCTTTTTGTGTTTCCAGCAGGTATTCCAGTAAAGCTCCTGCGGCACGGATTGCTGCTTCATCGTCATCTGCAAATCCAAAGCCATCGAGTGATTTTGTTCCAAATTGCTTTGTCAGTGTGGATTCGGCAGTATCGTAATTAAATGCCCATGCCGGTCGACGCGTGAGCATAAATTGGTCGATTAGAAATTCCGGAATCGTATCGTCTTCTTCACCTACTAAGCACTCGGAAGGAGAGATGCGAGCGATTTGATCTACTAGCTGACCCCGTCGTATGACCGATGCGTAAAACGTACCTGTTGAAAGATCCGCCCATGCGATGCCGACCGGTTGATCGTCTGCAGATGCGATCAACGATGTTTTCGTTCTTGGTGGTCCCTTGAGAGAGATCACCGCCATCAGGAAATTACTCTCTTTGGGTTCTAGCAGAGAGTCATCTGTGACAGTACCCGGGGTAACGATACGCGTTACTTCACGCTGAACAAGGCCAGTAGCTTCTCGCGGATCCTGTACTTGTTCGCAAACGGCAACGCGAAAGCCGGATTGCACGAGCTTGCCTAAGTATCCGTCGAGCTGGTGATGCGGGAAACCGGCCATCGGGATCGGATTCGTCTTTTTGTCTCGACTGGTCAGTGCTAAACCTAGCTGGCGGGCCGCCACTTTTGCATCGTCACGGAAGAGTTCATAGAAGTCTCCCATGCGAAAAAGAAGCAAAGCGTCGCCTACAGACTCCTTTGCCGTGTCGTACTGATCCATCATCGTTTGTTTGGCCATAGAACGGGAATTTTACCCCGTTTATTGGAAAAAGGCCATTAAGCGCATGTCATACAACAAGAAACTCACGCAATCAGAATCGTCACCGCTACGAATCTAAATCTAATTCGCAAATGCCCCACTGACCTTCATTTTCATCGACACCCACGATGAGCTTGTCTGGTGCGGCGGTCCCTTTCAATTCGAAGCGTCTTAGTAGCTCTTTTCCAATATGCCGGGCAAGCAATTCGGCTGTCGTGTTAGAGATAGGCAGAATGATGCAGTCATCTTTGGGAAACACCCATCGCCGATCTTCGAAGGTCACCATAACTTCTTTGTCACGGGCATCTACCTTAATGGTCTCGTGGCTGTCAGGTAGTAACACGTGATGGTCAAGTTCGCTGGTGACTTCCTGTAACGTGTCTCGTAGTGCAATGAAGTCAATCACATACTGATTGTCATTGAGCGTGCCGTGTACTTCGGCAAAGACCCGGTAATTGTGACCGTGAATCCTCTCGCAGATGTTGTCACCGAAGGTGATAAAATGCGCTGCAGAGAAAATGAGCGACTCTTTTTTAAGTTTTACGTGATAGCGATCAGCCATGGTTCTATATGTGGTGAATACTTGCAGCGATACCTTCATATTAACTGCAAATTGAACCGGTGTTAGATGTCAACAGCTCAGATGTCACGACCTCTAACCTCTAATCGTAACTCTGGCTACGATGGAGTGGTACGAAGCCTCATTCACAGCAAGTAGATCAACAGGAATAGATCATGAAGGCAATTGCGGTGCGACCAGGTGAGCCAGATAGTGCTCATATCGCAGAACTGGAGAAACCGACCGTTGATAGCATTCCCGACGGAAAGGGTGTGTTGGTGCGCGTTTTGAAAGTTGGCGTTGATGCTACCGATAAAGAGATCAACGAAGCGCTCTATGGTAATGCACCTCCGGGATATGACTTTCTCGTGCTCGGACACGAGTCGTTTGGCATCGTCGAAGAGGTCGGCCCCAATGTCACAGACCTGAAGCCCGGAGACTACGTGACGGCGACCGTGCGCCGGCCGGGCGGATCCATTTACGACACAATTGGTACGTATGATATGACCAGTGAAGAGGTCTATTATGAGCGTGGTATCAATTTGCTTCACGGCTACCTGACGGAGTACTTCGTCGATCACCAAGACTACATTGTGAGAGTACCACCCGGTCTTAAGCACTTGCATGTATTGATGGAGCCGATGAGTATTGCGGCCAAAGCGGTCGAACAGGCATATGAAATACAGCGTCGTATGAAAGTGTGGCGACCGGAACGGGCATTCGTATTAGGTGCGGGTCAAATTGGTCTTCTCTCGACTCTGGTTTTGAAATCAAAGGGTCTGGATGTCTATACCTTGGCTCGGTCCGCCAGCGGCACGCTGAATTCTCAGATCGTAGAAGGCCTGGGTGCTACCTACGTGAGTACATCAGAGAGGCCACTGGAACAGTTGGCGGAAGAGGTGGGAAAGGCTGACATTATCATCGAGGCCACCGGCTCAAGTGCAATTGCCTTTAATAGCATGAACGTCCTGGGGCATAATGGTGTGCTCGTTTGGACAAGTATCACCGGTGGAGATCGCAAAACAGAGGTCTCATCGGATAAAATCAATCTTGACTGGGTGCTTGGTAACAAGCTGTTGCTAGGTACAGTTAATGCCAATCGCACCCACTTTGAACAGGGCATCCGTGATCTGGCCTATGGAGAGGTGATGTACCCGGGACAAGTTGAGCGGATTTTGACAAACCCGGTAGACGGCCTTGAGAATTTTGCTGAGATGATTCGGTTACTTGTCGAAGAAAAATCAGCATTAAAAGTCTGGGTAAACGTCGCAGACGAGTAGGTTCTGCTTCGTCAAAAAAACGACTATGAACTGGACTGTTGAGGGGAAAAGGGTGAAACTCGGTGGTTCGTAAACCGAAAGCTGGTGGTGGTTGGCAGGCAGTTCGCTATACCTTCAAGAAAGCTCGCGAAGCGGGTGGATTGTGGCGTATGTGGAAAGCGATGCGCAGCCGAAATGCATGTAAGACCTGTGCTGTGGGCATGGGTGGCCAACGGGGTGGGATGGTCAATGAGTCCGGCCATTTTCCTGAAGTCTGCAAGAAGTCTTTGCAAGCCATGGCCGCTGATATGCAAGGTGCTGTGCCGGATAGTTTCTTTGAGACGTACTCAATTTCACAGTTAAGGAAATTCACACCCTATCAGCTTGAACACGCCGGGCGACTAACCCAACCATTAGTCTCTGCAAAGGGTGAAGATTACTATCGAGTCGTTTCGTGGAATGAAGCACTCGAGCTTGTATCGCGCCGACTGTTACAGATATCGGCGGATGAGTCCTTCTTCTATTTCAGTGGCAGGAGCAGCAACGAAGCGGGATTCCTTCTTCAGTTGTTTGCAAGGCTCTACGGGACCAACAACGTCAACAACTGCAGTTACTATTGCCATCAGGCCAGCGGCGTTGGGCTTACTTCGGCAGTAGGTAGTGGCACGGCAACTGTCGTTCTGGAAGACGTGGAGCATGCTGATCTGGTATTTGTCATTGGTGGTAACCCGCCAAGCAATCACCCCCGGTTAATGACGTCATTGATGCGAGTAAAACGATCAGGCGGCAAGGTCATTGCTGTGAATCCTGTAATCGAAACCGGTTTAGTACGATTTAAGATTCCAAGTAACGTACGCAGCATGTTGTTTGGGACGACGATTGCAGACATGTACGTTCAGCCTCATATTGGCGGTGATCTTGCCATGCTCACTGGGATTGCAAAGCATGTCGATGAGATTGGCATGCAGGATGAGTCGTTCTTGACTGACTCTTGTGATGGCTACGAAGAGTGGATTTCACATGTTCGCGGGATTTCATGGAATGAGATCGTTCAAAAGAGTGGCCTTGAAAAATCTGAAATTGTTGAAATGGCGGAAGCCTATTCGAGAGCAGAAAACGTCATTTTTTGTTGGACGATGGGGATTACGCATCATCAGCACGGAGTGCAAAATGTACAGGCCATCGCGAATCTTGCGATGATGCGAGGCATGCTTGGAAAACCTCATGCCGGTTTGCTACCGATCCGTGGTCACTCGAATGTTCAGGGAATCGGTTCGGTTGGCGTGACCCCCAAGCTCAAGGATGCTATTTTCAGCGCACTGGAAAACGAACTCAATGTTTCGCTACCAACCTCAGTTGGTAAAGACACGCTAGCGTGTATGGAAGGTGCACACGAAGGGTCGCTGAAGTTTGGTTTCTGTCTTGGTGGAAACCTGTATGGATCCAACCCGGATTCTGTGTTCGCTGCGGAAAGTTTGTCGCGGTTGGAATCACTCGTTTATCTGAGCACGACGCTCAATACAGGACATGCACATGCAGTCGCGGACGAAACGATTATCCTGCCCGTGTTGGCAAGGGACGAAGAGCCGGAACCAACCACTCAAGAATCCATGTTTAATTTCGTCAGATTGAGCGACGGCGGTCCTGCAAGGCACGAAGGTCCTCGGCGGGAAGTGGACGTAATTACTGACATTGCGCACGAAGTGCTCGGAGACTCGACTCCCATCGACTGGCAGGAAATGAAGAACTGCAGTACGGTGCGCTCGGCGATTGCCCGAGTCATCCCTGGTTGGGACAAGATCAAGGATATCGATCAAACAAAAGAAGAATTTCAAATTGGTGGCCGTACATTCCATAAACCGGAATTCAACACGCCAACTGGCAATGCACAATTGCACAAGCATGACTTGCCACCATTAAAAGGTGCTGAAGGTGAGTTGCGACTGATGACAGTTCGTAGTGAAGGTCAATTCAATACGGTTGTCTATGAAGAGGAAGATATTTATCGAGGACAAGACCGTCGCGATGTGGTGTTAATCCATCCGGAAGATGTTGCAAATCTCGGCTTACAAAATGACCAGCAGGTTGTGATATCTAGTGACACGGGTGAGATTACAGGATTTCGAGTGAGAGCCTACGAAGATATCCGTGCCGGTAATGCCTTGATGTATTATCCAGAAGCGAATGTACTTGTGTCCCGCCGTGCAGACCCAAGTAGTAAAACTCCAGCCTTTAAAGGCGAAGTGATTCGGATTTCACCTGAAGAGTGAATGGGCAAATGGAAGAGAAGACTGCAACCTCTGAGAAGTCTGAAGTCAGGGCACTGACGGGTGGTTTGTTTGGGGTTTCAAGCGCCGTGGCAATTTTTACCGGCGCGTTGCTTCTGTTTCTAGTGCAACCAATCATGAGCAAGATGATTTTGCCATGGTTTGGTGGGGCGCCAAACGTCTGGACCACCTGCATGCTGTTTTTCCAAACGGTGCTTGTGTTGGGCTACCTGTACGCACACATTCTTGCAACACGCCTTAGCCCCAAAAGCCAGTTTGGATTGCATTGTTTATTGCTGTTTGTTTCAGTATTGAGTCTTCCCATACTCGTAAATGAGTCCTGGAAACCAGAGGGCGGTGAAGATCCGGTACTGCAGATCCTTATGCTTCTTTCGGCTACGGTAGGTCTACCGTATTTCCTACTTTCATCCACCGGTCCGTTAGTTCAGTCCTGGTTCGCTGCTCGGCTCCCCGGGCAGTCACCGTACAGGCTCTATGCGTTGAGTAATGTGGGTTCCATGCTTGCCCTGATTTCATTTCCATTTCTCGTTGAGGTGTTGCTTGATTCAAACGGTCAAAGCTGGATGTGGACGCTGATCTATGTCTTTTACTCTGCCATGATTTTGTTCGTTGGGTGGCAGTATAAAAACGTGAACGGCAACACATTGTCTGACCATAAGGCAGAGTCCGAAGGACAGTCGATAAGCGGAATGCACGTAACTGGATGGTTCTTATTCCCAGCCATGGCATCTGTGATGTTTCTGGCAATCACGAATTACCTGTGTCAGGATGTCGCGGTCATTCCGTTCCTCTGGATATCGCCGCTAGCGATTTACCTACTTAGTTTCATCCTCTGTTTTGATCATCCCCGATGGTATAACCGCCGCTTTTTTGCATCGTTGTCGGTGCTTGGAATCACCTATATCAGTTTGCTCTATTATCGCGACATCGCTGATATCTTTTTGTTTAACCCGATCGGATTAGAGAACCTGCTCACCGATTTGTACGACAACATGTTATTGCGATTTGTCGTGGCACTCGGAGTGTTATTTAGCATCTGTATGATGTGCCACGGTGAGCTGACTCGCTGCAAGCCTGAAGCCGGTAGACTCACACAGTTTTATTTGTCGATCTCGGTAGGTGGTGCACTTGGTGGTTTGTTTGTATCCGTCGTCTGTCCACTCGTGTTTACAGGCTATGTTGAATACCACCTTGGTCTGGTAGCAGCATTTCTGATAGCAGCGGTGATTCTAATTAGGGAACTGATTGGGAAAGGAAGCCTAAAGCAGGCATGCATAACGCTTTTAGTGGGCTTGGCAGCCGGTCTTAATGTTGGGGCTCAGTGGGACATTTTGCAGGTGGATCGCATCGCAGCATCGCGGAATTTCTATGGCACCCTGCGTGTTGTTCAGAAGGACGAACTGGATGTGATGCCCGCACAACGCCGACTCGTGCATGGCAGGATAATACACGGTGTGCAACTTGCTCATGCAGGACAGCATGGTACACCAACCTCTTATTACAACGCGGAGTCGGGTGTCGCCACGACTCTTAAACTAATGCACGAGCGGGAGGCTATTCACGTTGGCGTTGTAGGGCTTGGGGTAGGAACGTTAGCAACATATGGTCGCGAGGATGATCAGTACACGTTTTTCGAAATTAATCCGGCTGTTGTAAATTATGCGAATGAGCACTTTACCTTCCTGTCCAAAACCAAGGCTCAGGTAAATACCATTGTTGCTGACGGAAGGCTGGGGCTGGAATCGCTAGATGAAGAGGTCTTGGACTTACTGGTGATTGATGCCTTTAGTAGTGATTCGATTCCGGCTCACTTGCTGACGGTTGAGGCGATGGAAATATACCAGCGAGTCGTTAAAGATGACGGTTTGATCGCACTGCATCTGAGCAATAATCACTTGAACCTGTTACCGGTGGTGGTAAATGCGGCTGATCATCTAAGGTTGGCTGTCAGGGCATTCAAGACACCGGGTAATCCGGAAGTGGCAGCAGATAATGCTCTTTGGGTGATCGTCGGCGAAGATCAGAATGTGATGCAACAGCTACGCACCATGGGCGGTGGCGGCTATACACCGTCTGTACAGGATGCCAAACATGTCCCGCTATGGACGGACAAGTACAGCAGCTTATGGCATGTGCTCGGTGAATAACGGTGGGATGCTCGCCAAGTGCTACGCAGCCGAACCCGCAAGGCCTATCACCGACTGTCCTGCGCAACGAACACTTGATTCTATAAATGAAGCTTTTCAATTAAAATGAACACATGCACAGAATCATAAAGTCAAATTCAAGCCGGCGGCAGTTTCTTCGCGGTGCCGGAATTGCGCTATCACTCCCATTTTTTGAGAGCTTCACAGTTGCAAATCCCGCTGCTGAAAAAGCGCCTCGTCGCTTAGTATGTGTTGGTAACCACTTGGGGTTCTTTCCCGGAAACTTCTTCCCGAATGAATCCGGAAATGACTACGTACCAACTTCGACGCTCAAACCTCTTGAAAACCATAGAGATGATTTCACAGTGTTTTCGCATCTGGATCATGGCTTAAATGGTGGGCATAGGGCAGTTCAGGGCTTTCTTACGAGTATCAAGAAAGAAGAAGCTGCAGGATTTGCGGCCAAGAATATCTCACTCGACCAAGCTGCTGCGGAGCATGTAGGTAGCTCCACACGATTCCCCTCGATCAATGCCGGGATTACCGGCGGCACCGATATGTGTTGGACGCGTTCCGGTGTGCATGTGCAGCCAGTCAATAATCCAGCTAGTTTGTTTAAAGGGCTCTTTGTCAATTCTTCGCCAATCGAATTAGAGAAGCAACGTGGGCGACTGAAGCACCGAGCTAGTGTGCTCGATGCTTTGCGAGACTCCGCCAGTGCGCTCAGTCTTACGCTTAGCGTTGCAGACCGGGATAAACTGGATCAATACCTGACATCGGTCCGCGATGTCGAACGGCGATTACAGATGTCAAATGAGTGGCTCGCTCGTCCGAAACCAAAGTCGCCAGTTGCAGAGGTGCTCGACGAAGAACGGCAACATATCGATGAGGTAGCTCTGTTCTATGACCTGATGGCATTAGCTTTGCAAACAGATTCAACACGCGTTGCAACGCTGGAAACGGGGTTGGGATTTCGGACAACCGAATTGGACTTAGGCAGTTACCATCAAATCTCGCATCATGGAAAGTCTGATGATCGAATTGGCCAACTTCAAATAGTAGAGGCTTTCCTGACCTCCAAACTGAGCGACTTTATCTCGCGGTTGAAGGAAGCGGGGATTTTCGACCAGACACTTGTTGTTTTCGGAAGCGGTATGAGTGATGCGTCAACGCACAGTAACCGCAACCTACCTGTGCTCATTGCAGGAGGCGGACTGGAGCATCAAGGCCATGTGATTTGCCCAGATGAAGACCATAAACGCGTTCCATTGGCAAACCTGTGGCTTTCCGTATTACAGTGGTTCGGTTCCGATGCAAGTCGGTTTGGCAGAAGCACTGGAACGTTTTCCCCAATGGAAATCTGATGAGTTCAAGACGTCAGCACATACATCAACAACCGGGCTTGTTTGGGCTGGCGGTTATCTTTGTATTTGGAATCATTGCGCCAATCTGTCATGCGGACGAAGCCACCACTCAATTCCTAAAAGCATATTGCATTCGCTGTCATGGCGCCAAAACACAAAAAGCAGACCGTCGATTCGATACGCTGCCCAACAAGATTGCGACGCTTGATGATCTGGAACGGTATCAGGAAATCGTCGATCAATTAAATCTCGAAAATATGCCACCGGATGGAGAGCCTCGTCCAGCAGTAACTTTACGCCTTAAGATTATTAGAAGCCTAACGAGCAACATTGATACCGCTCAGCGTGACTTGCAAACGTCTGGTGGCCGCAGTCCGTTGCGTCGGCTGAATTCATGGGAATATCGACAAACCATTGGCGATCTGCTCGGTCTGAATGTGGATTTTTGGAATCCGGCGGAAGACTTTCCGGCAGAGGTTATCGTTGATGGATTTGATAACAACGGAGAGGCGCTGGTTACATCCGGTGTGCTGATGGATCATTACATGGGTGCAGCGGAAGAAGCTGTACGACGTGCCACACAATTTGGTATCCGCCCGACCTCGCAGCAATACGCCCAGCAGTCTCCTTTTTACTTTAGTGGCAAGCAGGCCAACGACCTTCCCAAGCTATTCCATGTAGATCGCTTCCGTTTTATTCCTGAAACACCGTACACCGATCTCTATGGAAGGCATTATCGAGGTGGTCATATAGGTTTCTTACCGTTGTTTCAAAAGGGCGGTGTCCCCAGAAACGGGATCTATACGATACGGGTTCGTGCTGCAGCGATTACCCGCACGCATGACTACGGCAAAGCGCTCGGTGACTTTCGAAATGGCGATCCACTGGTGCTGGAAGTTGCTGCTGTAGATCGACGCGGGAGTGTTGAAAGCACTGGAAACGTCTCCAAGATGGTGTCGTTGGCCCGCGTCGAGTTAACCAACGACGAGCCTCAATGGTTTCAGTGGGATGTCTACATGGAAAAAGGGTTCGAACCGGAAATCCGCTTTCGTAACGGTCCATTGTCTGCAAAACGAATGGTGCGAGTGTTGACGATCGATGCTGCTGACAAGCCGGAATTCAAGCCGTTTGTAGGAATGAAGGGCGGAACAGAGAAGGCACACGGCGTGCTAAAAGCGTATCAAGGACCACGGTTACGGATTTGGGAAATTGGTGTTGAAGGTCCACACGTTGAATCATGGCCGACTGCTGGTCATCAGGCAATGTACGGTAACTTGTCGCTTGAGGATCTGAATGATGAAACGATTCGACAGAGACTCGAAGCCTTTGCACAAACGGCCTTTCGACGACCTCCGGTAGTGGGAGAGTTGGAACCAATTCAGCGACTTGTTTCCGACAAACTACAGGAAGGTGTTCAGGCGCTGCCCGCTCTGCAACTGGGCTTTCAGGCAATCCTCTGTTCACCAGGTTTTCTTTATCTGAATTTTGGCGAAGGTGATTTGAGTGAATTGGCTCTTGCCTCGAGACTATCGTATTTTCTTTGGTCTTCGAGCCCGGATAAGACCCTTTTGAAATTAGCAGCTGACGGTAATCTGCGTGCTGACCTATCAACTGAAGTAACTAGAATGCTGTCGGATCCAAGATCCGAAAGGTTTGTGCAACACTTTGTACGGCGTTGGTTGGACTTGGATAACATCGGCATGATGCCACCGTCGGAAGATTTTCTGGAATACTACCGTGATAATCTGGATGTGGCGATGCAGGCGGAAACAGAGAGTTTCTTCCGCCATATTCTTAAAAACAACCTGCCGCTCAAGGAATTCCTGGATGCCGACTACTCGTTTCTAAATCGCGAGTTGGCTTTGCACTACGGCATTGCAGGAGTAGAGGGAAACACCGTGAAACGAGTTGCATTAAAAGATAGCCAACGGGGCGGATTAATCAGTCAGGGTGCTTTCTTGACAGCGTCTGCAAACGGGGTGGACACGTCGCCTGTTGTCCGAGGTATCTATGTACTCGAGAAACTGCTCGGTTACACACCACCTCCGCCTCCACCTGATGTACCAGTAATCGAGCCGGACATACGTGGAGCGGTAAGTGTACGCGAACAATTGGAAAAGCATCGGGAGAATATCACGTGTGCCGAATGTCATCGGAAGATCGATCCACTAGGATTTGCTCTAGAGAATTTCGATGCTATTGGGGGATGGCGCAATAATTATGGTCCGGGGAATGTAATAGACGCATCAGGAAAGCTACCTAGTGGAAAGTCGTTTGATAATCTATCAGAGTTTCGCGTCGCGCTACTGGAACGCGAAGACGAATTCAAACGATGTTTAACGGAAAAGCTGATGACATATGCCTTGGGTCGTGAAGTTGAAGTAATCGACCGACCTGATATCGATGGAATTCTTAAGGGACTTGAAGCGGAAGACGGCGGATTGCACGATCTTGTGCGACTCATTGTGCTGAGCAAGTCGTTTCAAAGCAATTGATCTCGTTACTGGGGCGGGAGTCTTGGCCGTGCAGCCCGCATCTGATTTTCGCGTCGCCTAACGGCTCCCTGAAATATGGTGCGGTTGGGTATTTGCTCCGTCCGACTTTGTGTACTCAACCGCGGGTGTCGGCGTAGCTGAACCCGCAGGGCCTACCTTCGCCCAAGTGCTGCGACCGGCCAACCGCCATATCAGCATGACATTCGCTTCTTAAACACTTACAATGCGGGTCGATATCAGAAGTTCAATTGCAACGCAGGAGAGTAAACTATGGCCACAGAGGTAATTTCACGTCCGGAGGTTCGTCAGACACAGTGCTTTATTGGTGGCCAATGGGTACCTGCTCAAAGTGGTAAGACGTTTGATACACTTCACCCGGCAACCGAAGAAGTGATCTGTCAAATCGCTGAGGGTGATGCCGCGGATGTCGATCTTGCTGTTAAAGCTGCGCGAGACGCTTTTGACAATGGTCCGTGGCGTACCATGGACGCCCGTGAACGCGGCGCGCTGATGATGAAGCTTGCTGATTTGATCGAAGAAGAGATCGATGAACTTGCGGCACTTGAAACACTTGATAATGGCAAGCCGATTAATGATTCTCGCAATGTAGATCTGCCACTGACGATTGACTGCCTGCGGTATTACGCTGGCTATGCGGACAAAATACACGGCCAGACCATCCCCGTTCGTGGTAACTTCTTTACCTATACCAAGAAAGAGCCCGTCGGAGTTGTTGGCCAGATCATTCCGTGGAATTTCCCGATGCTGATGGTTGCCTGGAAATGGGGACCAGCTCTTGCCGCTGGTTGCACGATTGTCATGAAACCAGCGGAGCAAACTCCACTGACCTGCCTACGCATGGCACGTTTGGCACAGAAAGCCGGAATTCCTGACGGTGTAATTAATGTGGTGCCGGGATTTGGACCTACAGCTGGTGCTGCCGTGGTACAACATCCGGGTATTGATAAGGTTGCCTTTACCGGTGAATACAAAACAGCTCAGACGATTATGGCGGATGCGTCGCAAACTCTGAAGCGTTTGACATTCGAGCTTGGCGGAAAGAGTCCAAATGTTGTGTTTGCCGACGCAGATCTCGATGCTGCTGCAGCGGGATCCCACTTTGGGTTGTATTTCAACCAAGGGCAATGTTGCTGTGCCGGCAGTCGGTTATTCGTTGAAGAAAGTGTACATGATGAATTTGTTGAAAAGCTTGTTGGCATGAACCAGTCGCGGGTCCTCGGGGATCCATTCGACCTGGCAACCGAACAGGGACCACAAGTCGATCAGGCCCAATTCGATAAAATTCTCGGTTACATCGAACGTGGCCGCGAAGGTGGTGCTGAGTGCCTGACCGGTGGTGTTCGCCATGGCGAGAATGGTTACTTTATTGAACCAACTTTGTTCGACAACGTAACGGACGACATGTCGATCGCTACAGATGAAATCTTTGGACCGGTCATGTCGATTCTCAAGTTCAAAGATATGGACGAGTTGATCGAACGTGCCAATAACACCTTCTACGGTCTGGCAGCAGCAGTCTGGTCTCGTGATATCGGGAAAGCACATAATTTGGCGGACAAGGTACGTGCTGGTACGGTGTGGGTGAACTGCTATGACGTATTTGATGCTGCCGCACCGTTTGGCGGATTCAAAATGTCCGGAATAGGCCGAGAACTTGGCGAGGAAGGTCTCAAGAACTATCTGGAAACCAAGACGGTCACCGTTGCACTGGACTAGTCCAGGGAGCGCCGCGATTTGTCGCGACTGCAAAGATCAGTAGAAGAGCTTGGTAACCGTCAAACGCGGTTTTCGTATGTGTTTGCGCTCATCTGCATTGCTTTGGGAGTGTCCGCCTACGTGTTGATCGTGCGGCATACTCTTCAGGAACCAGTTGATTTCACTCGCAATGATCCTGCAGCCTATCTTCGCTACGCGGAAGAGCTGTCTGATGCCGGTGGCCCGTTAGAGATGATTCGAGGACTATTCTCAGGATCTGTGACACAAGCCAATCAGCATCCGCTTTACATTATGCTGCTTTCACTGGACCCGACACCAACTGGTGGTCAGCGGTTGTCAATGATCTTTGGCGCTTTGACGCTGCTGCTCGTGGCCGTGTTTTCGTGGAGAATGCTTGGGCCTTGCACAAGCGCTATTGTGACTGTTCTTTTGGGTACTAATGGAGCGTTTTGTTACTTCTCGACTCTCGTGACCTGTGAGTCATTACTCGTCCTGTTGTTGACATTCGTTTGGGTATTGATCGAGCAGGCAGACAAAACCAAGTCACTATCATGGTTCCGCTCAGTTGTTATTGGCATCCTGTTGGGGCTTGCTTATTTGACCAAAGGTACAGGGCCGTTGTTTCTTGCCGGTGTGATCGGCTGCTTGATGTTGGGTCGCTGGAGATCATCTGCCGGTAAGACACTTGCTCTGACATCCAGTGCGCGATGGAAGTCGATCGGTATTGTTATGTTGAGCTGGTTCGTTATCAGTTCACCCTTATTGGTTCGCAACGTGCGCGTATATGGTAATCCACTGTACAACGTAAACAGCTATTTCATGTACATGGATGACTTTGTTGATCCGGGGATCATCAAGGCAAACGGAATTACGCTTGCTGAGACAAGAGAGGAATTCTTCAGAACGCACAGTGTCAGTGATTTGATTGCTCGTGAAAGCAAAGGCATCGGTATTGAGACGTATGTAATCATGCGTTCCCTTGGGCCAGCACCTTATGTCGAAGCAAGAGTGTTCATCGGATTACCACTGTTTGCGGTTGGATCGCTGGTGCTGCTGCTGCGTGGAAGCATCGCACGCAGCATGGTTTTATTGTGGTTGTTCTTTTCCATCGTGCTATTCGCGTGGTACATCCCAATTGCCACTGGACCACGGTTTACCGCACCGTTGATTCCAATTTTCAGTTGCCTTGCTGCACACGGTATTTCCAGTTGGACTCATGCATCTACAAGCAGAATTAAACCAACTATTCTGACGTTGATTCTAGCTGTATACGCCGCGACCTGGACCGTACTAACATTGACCGGTGCGTGACTTGTGGTAACTACGTGCTTATCGGAGTTAGCTGACAGCCGAGCGTGGTGAGTACACGATGAAGTTCACCGAGCATTTCATCATCGCGGTATGTGCCCACGATCGCACCGCCGCTACCGGCAAACTTAGCACTTGCTCCAACGCTGCGTGCAGCTTCAACCATCGTGACTTGTTCAGCGGGTAACTGACAAATGCTCTTTCGCAGATCGAAATTCTGATCGATTAAACTCGCCAGCATTTTATGATCGCCTTCATTTATTGCACGCTTCGCATGATCGGTCAGTTCCGCGAACTGTTGCATTGCTTCAACAACCGCAGATTCTCCACGTTCGAATCGACCTCGAAGGTCGTTATGAAACACCTCGGTAGGTTGTCCGGCGTCGGTGTTAAAGGCAACATAAGCATTCGTCAGACTTTCGAGAGGAAGGCGTTCATAGTCTCCGCACTCGAGCCCATGATCCTCAATCATGCTTTCCTTAGCAAAGTCCATGTATACGAGTCCGTCGTATACCTGAATGACTCGATCTTGCAGTCCGGCGGCAATACCGAGTTCGTTAGTTTCGACGCTCAATACGAGTGATGGTTGAACGTGCAGTGGTACTTCAATCTCGTAAAACTCGATCAGGGCACGTAATGTAGCTACGATAATTGCGCTTGAACCGGCCATGCCAACGGCACGCGGGATATTAGATTCGTACCGAATTGAAAAATTACGCTCGTGAAGGTCGTATCGACCGCGGCAGAATTCGACAAACTTTTTTATCGTTGCTTTGACGAGCCGGATTCCACCGTAATAGCCATGCAGCTCTACATCCTTGGCCAAATCGTCCATGCTTTTGAATCGGCTCTGATCTTCCTGGCTCGGAATGAGTTCAAGATCTTCCCATTCGTACATAACGACTTGCGCGAAATATTCGGGCACACCGACGGCAATCGTCTTGCCTTGATAACCATCGGAAGGATTACCAACAAGCCCAGCCCGGGCCGTCGCTTTACATCTGATTAATTCCACGAGGCGACTCCTGTATCTAATCAGATGCGTTGAGTTGTGATTGAACGAATTCACGAACCGATGGTCCCAGTTGTTCATCGTGGAGTGCGAATTCGATGAACGTCTGAAAGTAACTCTCGAAGTTACCGATATCGTAACGCCGTTCGTTTGTCGGTAGCTTCACACCAATCACTTTGCCGCCTTGCTGGATTAACGTGTCGATAGCATCGGTTAGCTGGATCGCATCGTTCGCATCGGGTTGAGTGTTTTGCAGGATTTCGTAGATGGCAGGTGAGAATACGTAGCGTGCAGCGATTGATAGATTACTCGGAGCATTTTCCGGACATGGCTTTTCGACCACACCTTTTAACACGGTGACTTCACCTTCATCGACCGGGTTGGCGATTCCAAACTGGCTGACCCTGCTTTCGCATACCGGTTCAAGTGCGAGAACGGCATCGGCATGTTCCGAATCATAAATGTCGACCATACGGCGTGTGATTTGGCTCTGCGCGTTAATACCAATTATCGAATCACCGAGTGCGACGACCGCGGGCTCGTTCCCTACAAGTGGTTTAGCACACAGGACGGCGTGGCCGAGTCCCAGTTGCCTGCGCTGACGTGTGTAGAAGTATTCGATGTCGCGCCGTTCATAGTCAAGCTCAGCAAGGCTCGCTTCCCGCCCTGTAGCTCTGAGCATTTCGATCAGGTTTTCATCAATGTCAAAGTGTTGTTCGATAGAGGACTTACCGTGAGCGGTAATAAATAGAATTCGCTTGATACCCGATTGAGCAAGTTCTTCGACTACGTACTGCACGACAGGTTTACGTCCGACAGCTAGCATCTCTTTCGGCTGGCTCTTACTCAATGGAAGCAAGCTCGTGCCGGTACCTGCGACAGGGACGACTGCGATGTCAATTGTCATCGTTGGCCTCCGATTGATTAGAAAGTTGTAGTTTCAGTTCTTCAATGAGATCCTGGTATTGGTCATCGGCCTCTACGAGTTTTTTAGCGATGACCAGCGCTTCATTAAGTTTTCCCTGTGTTTGCAGTAATCGCGACAGAGCCATCATGAATACGATGGTTTGCGGTTCAAGCTCATGTGCAAGTCGGATGTACTCGGTTGCTTTATCCATCTCTCCGTTGCGGTAAAGGGCAAGACCGTATCGGTATTGAACTGATGCATTTTGCGGTGCATACCCGGCGTCCCGTTCGAAATGGACAAGTTCCTCGGCTCTTAAGATCTTGATTTCTTCACTCCAGGTTCCAAGTTGTTCCTGAAGGTTAGCAAGCTCTGCTGGATCTCGCATTTGCTGCATGGCCTGTCCGGCACCTTGAATCCTGTTCTCCAGCAGCGTCGCGAGATTAGCACGCGGCCCGGTTGCACCGGGTTCGATGCGAATAGCAGTCCGATAGGATTCCTCTGCTCTCTGGAAGTTACCCAACCGTTCGTAAACCGTGCCAAGTGTAAGGTGTGCTGCGGCACGGTCATTGTTAACCAGGACACCGAGTTTTAGTTCTTCGATACACTTGTCCAAAGCGCGAGCCTGTTTAATGCTCAGATTCTCCCGCGGGATTTGTGCACAAACCTGCGCGGCCGCGGTTCGTACACTTCGTACCTTGTCATTAAGCAGCGGGGTCGCTCGAAGTCGAATCGTTCGATAGGGATCGGATCCCCGATCCTGAAATCCCTGCATACTTTGTAGTGCAGCAATCCGTACTTGTGGATCGAAATCCTCGAGTGCCTTGATTAAGGCTTCCTTAGACTCGGCGGAATGGTGGCCATCGATCCACAAAATTGCAGATGCTTTGGCGATGCCCGCAGTGTCCCGTCGCTTGAGGAGTTCGATGATCTCAGACTGTCCATTTGTTTCGGCATTCCAGCTAGCTGACAGTGCCTCAGCGAAGTGTGGTGGGCGATGCTTGTCATCCGGGAACCACTTCTCAACCGACTCGGCGGCCCACTTGTCGATTTCTGCGAGTGCTGACTTGATATCCTCGTGCCCTTCATTGGCCGCACGCAGCCAGTCATTGTATTGTTCGAGTTTTAATTCTTGTTTGCGTTGGTCACTAATCTTTGCCCGGTCCAGATGACAGCGAGTACATGAATTCGGTGTGTTGATTTTCACACTAAGGTCTGGTCGCGGTACTCTAAGGCTGTGGTCACGCCTCGGATCAACCTTCATGTAGGTTGCTTCGGGCATGTGACATTCGACACACGATGCACCTGTCGATCCAACTTTGTGTTGATGGTGTCCTGGTAGATCGTATTTGCCGGGGTTATGTGCATGGCATGATGTGCACAGCTTGTTATCTTCAAATTTTATTTTGGCGGTGTGCGGATTGTGGCAATCCGTGCACTTGATGCCTTTGTGGTACATCTTGCTTTGAATGAAGGACCCATAGACGTAGACTTCATCCATGATTTGACCATCGGCATGATATGTCTCTGGCCGTAGCACCTCGTTGCTGAAGTGGTTATGGAAATTGTCGCCGGCGTGGTATTCCGGATGTACGATTCGGCGACGTGAGTGGCACGGCGCACACGATTGGACTTGAGCCAGATTGGAGTCGTCACTCTTTAATTGTGCCAAGCCTTTGTAATGATTCTGATCCCAGAAGAAAGTTTTATTTGCCACGATGTCCAGATGCAAACTGCCGGGACCATGACATGCTTCGCAGCTCACATCGATTTCCGAATACGTCGTGTGATACTCGCCAGTCTTATCATTGAATCGCTTTTGCAGATTTGTGCTGTGACAATCCGCACACATGTTATTCCAGCGTTGAGCGATGCCGGTCCAATGTAGTGCATCATCGGGTGCAAGTTTTTCATCAACGTCGGGCGGGTTGAGGTAGAACCACCGCTGCTTTTCCGTGTCCCATGAAACTCTCAAGACCTGTAGACGTGCGATCTCATCTTCTTTGTGGTCGGCTGTGCGATCGAATTCCACCAAGTACTGCTGTAACGGCTCGTAACCGAATACATACTTGATTTGGAAATCTTCCATCTCACCATCTGGACCCTCCGTGTTTACATAGTACTCGTCATTCTTGACAAACATCGTGCTTGTGACACCGTAGTGCTCAAGTGATGCATTATCGAAGTCTCCCCGTACAGTTTGGGCGTTGGCTACGTCCATGGCCAAATCGTGATGAGAATCATGGAATTCATCATGTTGTTGCTGATGACACTCCACACACTTCTTTCGTCCGACGTATTTTGCAACAGCATCTGTCGGCAAGTTATTCTGATAGTCAGCAATGACCCACCACGCTAATGCAACGAGCACGAGAAAGGATGTTACGACCAGTTTCATCCACGGCGAGGGGCCGTTTGACGTACTGGCTGGCTCAATTGATGTTTGCTTTTTTGACATGAACTGAAATGGAGCGAAGGAAACGTAAAATGTGGCTTTTTCTATACTAAAACGGGCAATTCAATTGGTGATTACGATGCGCATGGATGAAACGGATTCGCCTTATAAACTGCCCAAAGCCGGCATGGTTGAGACGGTTATACCGGTTTTTTGTTGGGCCGCTTAATTGAATTAGGTAGTGGTTCGGCCGTATAAAGGTCATACGAGAAAACCTCGAATTCGGTTTTAAGAAATGCCATATCTTTTATTTGAGAGTGCAGCCAATTCGAGGCGTAGAAAGCGGAGAATGTTATGTCATATTCAGACGAATGTTTGGAGCAACTTGCAAACTGGATAGATCACGACGATGTCGTGCAAGAGTCGGATGAGCAGACGGATAAAGTCGCCCGACGCAAAGCGCTTTCCATTCTTTCCGGCATCGGAATTGGTAGCTTGGTATTTCAACGAGCCTTGTCTGCGCAGATTCCGTCAGCTGGCGAGATAGAGGTTAGTCATATCGCTGCCGCAGAGTGGGTTGCCGGCGTTGAGCTTGATGAGAGTGACCGTGAATCACTTGTAAACGAACTCAATGCGGTCAGAGCAACGTCACAAGTGCTGCTTGAAGTTCAGGTGGACTACGCGATTCATCCGGCCGTGCATATGAATGTGCATGAAGATCCACAGCAGGTGGCCGACTCAAATGCCAAACGTAATGGTGTTGTAGTCTCGTTGCCGCGTCAGAAATTGTCCGTAGATAACAATGACGATATTGGATTTGCGACGGTAACCGAATTGGCTGCCATGTTGCGCAAAAAACAAATCAGCAGTAGCGAACTTACACGCATCTACCTGGATCGGCTCCGCACCTATGACCAACAACTGCTTTGCGTGGTGAATTTCTGTGAAGAATCCGCGATGAAACAAGCGGCTGAGGCAGATGAGCAATTATCTAAAGGGAAAGAGCTTGGATTGCTTCATGGAATTCCCTGGGGCGCCAAGGATCTGATCGCCTATCCGGGCTATCCGACGACTTGGGGTGCACCATGCTTCGAGAATCAGGAATTCGACTATAAGGCGACCGTCGCAAGTCGCCTCGATGATGCCGGAGCAGTGCTCATTGCAAAGCTGTCCCTCGGTGCGCTTGCCATGGGCGATCAGTGGTATCGGGGGATGACACGTAATCCGTGGAATACGGAGCAGGGTAGTAGTGGCAGTAGTGCAGGCTCGGCCAGTGCTACCGCGGCAGGCCTGGTCGGTTTCTCACTTGGCAGTGAAACGTACGGCAGTATCGTGTCACCCAGTAGACGGTGCGGTAATTCCGGATTGCGACCGACATATGGTCGGGTGAGCAGGGCAGGATGTATGCCACTGACCTGGTCGATGGATAAAATCGGTCCGATTTGCAGAAGTGTTGCTGATTGCGCACTGGTTTTTGATGCGATCCACGGTACCGATGGTGAAGATCCGACGGTGAAAGACTACCCGTTCAATTGGTCGGACAACATGTCACTGAAAGGACTGCGTGTTGGTGTGTTTGACGGTGATCGACGGCCCGGGGAACAAGAAGCCATCGATATATTGAAGGAGCGTGGTGCTGAATTCGTGACGATTGAGCTGCCTGAGGATATTCCTGTGCAGGCACTTGTGATGATCTTGTTCTGCGAAGCAGGTACTGTATTTGATGACATCACGCGTGACGGTGTGACCGAAGGACTGAATCGTTGGCCGGGGCTGTTTCGACGTGCCCGGTTTACCAACGCGGCAGATTACCTTAAAGCAAATCGGATCAGAACTCAATTGATTCACAAGATGCGCGATACGATGAAAGACATCGATATTTACATCGGTAGCCCAGCCTCTGAGTTGCTAATTACAAATCTTACGGGGCATCCCACCGTAGTAATGCCTGCAGGATTCAATGAAGAAGATGGTCAAAAGACACCGTTTAGTATCACGATGACTGGCCAGCTGTTTGGTGAGTCAAAGTTGTTAGCTGCCGCGCATGCATTCCAGCAGGAGACTTCGTATCATAGAGAACGGCCGGTGCTTTAAGACCACTGCAAAACCATAACTTCAGATGATCTGTTTGAGAGATACGTATGTCTACTTTTCGCATTGCTGGTGTCCAGATGGACATTGAGCTAATGGAGAATCAAAAGAACCTTGACGCGATGGCAACAGCCATGCGTGAAACTACATCCAACGGGGCACAGCTCACGGTATTTCCGGAGTGTGCTGTCACGGGCTACTGCTTTAGCAGCCTTGAAGAGGCTATGCCCTACAGCGAATCCATACCCGGCGATAGTGTCGAGTTTTTTACTTCGTTGTGCCAGGAGACAAATAGTCACGTGGTATACGGCACGCTGGAACGCGTGGACGACAAGCTGTTTAATGCGTGTGTGCTTGTTGGCCCAAGTGGATTAGTCGGCAACTACCGGAAGATTCACTTACCATTTCTCGGTATCGACCGATTTACAACACCCGGTGATCAGCCGTTTCAGGTTTATGAAGTTGGTTCAATCAAAGTTGGCATGAATATCTGCTACGACGGTTCGTTTCCTGAATCATCGCGTGTGATGGCATTGCAGGGAGCGGATCTGGTAGTACTGCCAACGAATTGGCCACCTGGGGCAGAGGGCTTTCCAAAGTGGATTATCAACACACGTGCATTGGAAAATAAAATCTACTATGCAGCTGTGGACCGCATAGGTCGTGAAAGAGGTTTCTCATTTATCGGAGGCAGTAAGATCTGTCAGCCTAACGGTGAAGATATCCAGTTTGCGGATCACTCCGACTATGAAATTCTCTACGGAGACATCGACCCATCACTTAGCCGAAACAAACACATCGTTCGTGTACCCAAGGAACATGAGATCGACCGTTTTGTCGATCGACAGCCGCATTGGTATCAGGACATTGTTGACGAAAACAACTAACCGTACTTGAGTAGATTTCAAGCACGATTCATCGAAATGAAAGAAGGCATAAATCATGCGCCACCAAACATTCGCATATCAACAATCCAGACGACGCTTTTTACAACGCTCGTTCGCAGCGCTGGCTGCTGTTAGTCTTCCCGCTGTTTACGATGCGACGAGTTATGCGGCTCGAATTGGTCGTCGCCCGTCACAACTCAAGATCGTAGATATAAAACGTAAAACAGTACGTGTTGAGTATCGAGAGATTCCACGGCGTGCAATGGACCGGGAATTGCCTCACTGGCGTTATGCAGAGTTGTTCCAGGTGGAATTGTTATCCGGAGCGGTTGGTATTGGCGAAACCCTGTTGTATTACACCTGGGGTGCTACCCAGGATGATGATGTAGAGCGAGCAATCGGTCGAAATGCTGCGGATATCATGTGGGATGATTCACTGGGTGCCGGTCTGCAAATGGCACTATTTGAGGCCGTTGCAAAGACAGGAGGCGTACCGGTTCACAGGCTATTGGGTCATCAGGTTTACGATACCACGCCATTGTCGTGGTGGAATATCGATACGCCGCCCGAAGATCTACTCGCTGAATGCATCGAAGCCCACAGTTTGGGTTATACCGCATACAAGACAAAGGGCCGACCGTGGTATGACGTTTGGAAGCAGGTTGAATTGGTCGGCGAGAAACTGGATTCATCGTTCAAAGTAGACATGGACTTCAATGACACGTTGCTGACAGCGGAGCAGGGCATTCCGATCCTGAAAGAACTGGATGAATATCCGCAGTGCGACATTTACGAGTCACCAATTCCTCAGGGCGATATCGCCGGAAATGCCAGGATCGTAAAAGAGATCCGCGGTAAAGTCGCGATGCACTACGGAACACCTTCACCATCGGATGTGGCTAAGAGTAATTGCTGTGATGGATTTGTAATCGGTGGTGGCGCATCACGACTAATGAAACAAGCTCATACGGCAGCGTCTATTGACCGGCCATTCTGGCTTCAATTGGTCGGTACCGGTGTGACCGCAGCGTGGAGCCTGCAGTTTGGTGCGGTACTTACGCATGCGACGTGGCCGGCTGTGAATTGCCATCAGTTGTACATGTACAACACGTTAACGGAACCGATTCGCGTTCGCGAAGGTTTCGCAGCGGTCCCAACATCGGAAGGAATCGGTTATGAGATCGACTGGAATCTGGCTGAAAAAATGCAGGTTGATAAACCGGAATCCCGACCTGAGCCCAAGAGACTGTTGCGTACAACCTGGCCGGACGGTCGCGTTATGTATACCGCCAGCAACGGCACGGTGAACTGGATGCTCAATCCAGCTCGAAAGCCGGGGAATATGCCGTATTTTGAAAGAGGCGTAGATACAAGGCAGCTACCGGATGACGGTAGTGCCCGCTGGACGGAACTCTACAATTTGGCTCAAAAAGGGCCGACGATGGTGAAAGAGTAAGCAAAACAAACGATAATAGATTAATTAAATCTGGCACGGAGACTCCTTTAGGGTAGAGAATCATGACACGACGAATCACGACATTTTTGGCCATCACGATGATGTCCTTGATCGCGACTGGATCATACGCTGCAGAGAAGATTGAACCTTCAGAACGCGCAACCGCGGAGGCACGCAGCCATAGCTGGACCAGTTGGCGAGGACCGATGCGCGACGGGATTTCCGGAGAAACCGGATTGCAATCTCAATGGCCTGAGGGTGGACCAAAGCTGATTTGGCAAGTTAATGGCCTGGGAAATGGATTTTCGTCTGTAGCAATTTCCAATGGCCGTATCATCTCGATGGGAAAAGTTGATGGCTCGGTCAGTGTTATCGCTCTGAACCAGAAAGACGGTAGCAAGCTATGGCAAACACCAATTAGTGATGGTAATAATCCCAATTGCACACCAACCATTGATGGCGATCGCGTTTATGCCCTGACGCATAATGGCAATCTGGCTTGCTTGGATGTAAAGACGGGTGAGATCCTGTGGAAGAAGAGCTTTACCGCAGACTTCGGTGGCAGAATGGAATCAGGTTGGGGATACAGCGAATCACCATTGGTAGATGGAGATCGAATCGTATGCACACCTGGTGGACGTGAAAACATGGTTGTTGCATTGAATAAAGAAACCGGTGAAAAGCTCTGGTCTACCGCGATGCCCGCAGAAGCAGGTAGCCGTGGGCAGGACGGAGCTGCCTATTCATCGGTTGTTATCGGGAACGGCGGCGGGGTTCGCCAATATGTTCAGCTCACCGGTCGTGGAGTATTTGGGATCGACAGTAAGTCGGGCAAAGTGCTCTGGCAATACAATCGAATTGCCAATGGCACAGCCAATATCCCAACACCGATTGTGAAAGGTGATTATGTTTTCTGTTCGACAGGTTATAACACCGGTGCAGCACTGCTGAAACTCAACAAGACGGGTGCAGGCATTGCAGCACAGGAAGTGTACTTTCTGGAACCACGCGATGTGCAAAACCATCATGGCGGTATGATCTTGCTTGGTGATCACATCTACATGGGACACGGTCATAACCAGGGATTCCCTCTTTGCATCGAAATGATGACAGGCAAAGTTAAGTGGCGACCTGGTCGTGGAGTTGGCCAGCGATCCGCGGCGATTATCTATGCAGACGGTCATCTGTACTTCCGCTACGAAAGTGGTGATATGGCGTTGATCGAAGCGACACCGGATGCGTACAAGGTCAAAGGCCAATTCAGAGTGAATTCCGTTAATGGTGCCAGTTGGCCTCATCCGGTTATTGCTGGCAAAAAGCTCTACCTGCGTGATCAAAACAATCTGATGTGTTACGACATCGCCAAGTAATCTGGTTAGATGTTGTGCATAACTGAATTTCGCTTTTGCTAGAGAGTGGTCATGTCAAACCCCCTTCGAATTGCAATGCTCGGTGTGGATAATCCGCACGGTGCAGGGTGGCGAGATTTGCTGCTCAACGTACCAGACCGTGCTACCCTTACTACACTTGTTCCGGGCTATGGTGGTAACACTACGAATCTTGAAGAGCGATATGCGGATCTTCCGCGACACGATTCGGTTGAGGCACTCATTGATGCCGGAGGCATCGATGGAGCTATGGTCTGCTTGTCCAACCAGGAAGGTGTTGAAGCGATTGAAAAACTTGCTGCTGCCGGTATTCCGGTGTTGGCTGAAAAGCCGGTTGTCGGATCAGTGGCTGATGGCCAACGCGTGCTTGATGCAGTGACGAGTGCACAAATCCCGTTTCACACCGGATATATGTGGCGGTATGACGACTGTACAAATCGCTTGCGTGACATGATCGCTGATGGTCGATTCGGCAAGTTGATTAGTATCGAAATGAACTTCGTGACGAGCGATGTTCGTCGACGCGGCGCCTCACATTACCTGTTTGATCCTCAAATCAGCGGTGGCGGATTCTTTAATTGGCTTGCCTGTCACTATCTGGATTTGCTTTTGTATGTGACCGGTGAGTCGGTAGTTGGTGTCACTGCTCGAGCTGACAATTTTGGTGTCAGTGATATCGAAGTGGAAGACGGGGGTGTGGCAATCATGGACTTGCAGTGTGGTGCATTGGCTACCTTTGTTGGGGGATACTGGATTCCCCGATGGGCTGGCGAAGCACACTGGACGATTCGCGGCAGTGAACGCTGGGTGCGATGGGATCCAGGGCGGGAGGATACGGGGGGTGCTTTGGATATCCATGGGCCACAGCCTCAGTGGTACGCCATGGAGGATGTATACAATTCACCGGTAAATGACACTTCTGGTTATGGTGGCAGCTTGGGTGTTTCACTCCTGAATGACTGGTTTGATTGTATCGAAGGTAAAGTAGATGCCTGCCGCAACACTGCTCAGTCAATGTTCAATACAATCTCTTTAATTGAGACGATTTACGAGTCGTCGAAGCAAGCACGACGCGTTGACTGCCAAATAGGCTGAATCAGTTGGACAACGTGCCATCCGTCAATGAACTGAGCTGTAATGACAAAGAATTACAGCCATTTATCCCAGTGATAAAAGGAAAAACGAATCGATGCGAGTATGCAGATTTGAACAAAATGGAGAAGTTAAAGCGGGATTCTACTTTGATGACTATGTAGTTCCTGTTCAGGCGGCCTCAGAAGCAAGGGGTGATGCCGAGGTATTGGATTCCAGTTGCCTGCTCCGACTACTTCCGCACGGTGAAAACCATCAAGCAGCGAGTGACTTACTCAACTGGTTAAATTCCGATGGAGCGGCCGCTTGCGAATCATTGCAGATCTCCTGTAGTGAGATTCAACTTAAAATTCCGAATCCACGACCTAACAAACTGTTCTTGTTGGCTGGAAACTATGCCAAGCATATTGAAGAGGGCGGCGGAACGGCACGTGAACGTGAGGAGACATTTCCCTACGTTTTCATGAAGCCTGCTTCAACGACTCTGACAGACCCGGGTAGTGCTATCAAGATTCCGAAAGTGAATCCGAATACTACCGACTGGGAGTTGGAACTCGGAATCGTGATTGGCAAAGGTGGTAAACATATAAGCGAAGCGGATGCGCTGAGTCATGTTGCTGGCTATACCATTTTTAATGACATATCCGATCGTGGCTATCATCCAAATGAGAATAGAAAAGAGCGTCCTAAAGATGGGTTCTTTGATTGGTTACACGGAAAGTGGCATGATAGCTTTTGCCCCTGTGGACCGTGCATTGCTTCTCCGGATACGGTAACGGATCCACAGGCTCTGGCCCTGGAGTTGAAGCACAACGGCGAAGTCCGACAGGACAGCAATACGGCCGAAATGGTCTTTCCCGTTGCGGCGGTGATCGAGTTTATTTCTCAGTCCGTTACGCTTGAGCCCGGTGATATGATTTCCACAGGTACGGCTGCTGGCGTTGGAAATACTACCAAGACGTATTTAAAGGCCGGTGATTTAATGCACGCTTCGATTGATTCCATCGGTACGTTGATTACGCCGGTAGAGGACGAAGCGTAACGAGAGTAAGCTAAGTGGTTTGAGCAGAT
>Ga0114933_10000966_pt1 | contig 33508 bp, 20 predicted proteins | sample 4SBtaG_FD_89691 | JGI IMG/M metagenome (GOLD analysis project Ga0114933, IMG submission 89691) | Deep subsurface microbial communities from Kolumbo volcano to uncover new lineages of life (NeLLi) - 4SBTROV12_W25 metaG | ecosystem: Environmental > Aquatic > Marine > Volcanic | place: Kolumbo... | reverse complement strand
GACGCTGGAAATTGTGCTTGCTCAGCACCTCTGCAATCATCTCTTCACTTGGATCCGGATCGAGCACCAAATCCGCTTCCGGTTCCGATTCTAAGTCATCTTCGAATGCGTCAGCCAATAAACGATCAACAATCGAGCCATTTACCTGCATCGCATGGCTAATGTCGTTTTGGAATCGATCAATTGCATTGCCTTCGGGTAAGTCCTCGTATCCAAGGCTTCTGCTGATATCTTCCAACAATCCTCGATCCTGAGGTAGATGTTGCTGGTTTGCTGCAATCATCAGTTGCATGCGCTGAATGACGCTCGTTATCAGGCAATAGGAATCGAGCAATACAGACCGTTCCTCACTGGACAACAACTCCGTCTCGCTTAGTTGTTCAACAGCTTCTACCGTTGTCGCCACACGCAGTTCCGGCAGATTTCCACCATTGATTAACTGCAGGAATTGAATTGCGAATTCCGTTTCCTCCTGACCTCCACCATCCTCTACCAGATTTAGTTCATTCGATCCCTGTGCGAGATCCCGATCAATGCGCCGTTTTAGAGCCTTAACACCGGTGATATCCGCGCGGCTTAGGAAGCGTCGGTATATCCACCGTTCCAGCTTACGCGCGAACTCTTTGCCCAATTCCAGATCTCCGGCGACCGGCCGCATGGTAATGAGCTCTTGTCGTTGATATGTTCTGCCGGAGTTTTCATAGTGACGAACGGCATCTTTAATCTGTACTACCAGCGGCCCTTCGGAGCGACCTACCAGAACGACGTGTTCTATTTCCAGAATCGGCAGTTGACCGGATTCACCGGACAGTAGCTTTGTAACTCGGGTGGCAACACGTTGGAAGAACTCCTTGTTTTCCTGTCGCTGTGAGCCCGTGGTAAAGCCATCCTGATCGTAAACAAAAATCAATTTCACGCGACGGGAAAAGTCGAGTTGCTGAGCACCGAGTTTACCGACACTCATTACGACGAATCGCGCTGGTTGTCCATCATGCCCAAGGGGAGCACCGCGTCTGGCGGTTTCCCGTGCCATGGCAATATTCAGCGTTGCCTGGATTAAGGCATCCGCGAGATATGCGTTTTGCCGACCCACCACTGTCACGTGCTGGTGGCGGACAAGCTGTCCAAATGCAATTCGCAATTGTTCCCGATTGTAGAATCCTGCGAGAATTGGCCGTGCTTCCACACCACTGATTCCGTCAAACAGTTCACTCGTCAATTCCTGTACCAGAATATCTCTGGCAACCGGTTGACCGTCAGTCATGCGCAATAAGTCATAGCTTTCGGGGTGCTGAACCAGCAAATCAGCAAGCGTATCGCTGTAGGAGAGAATTTTCAGCAAGGTCGGTAGCGAGTCTGGATCCCGTTCAAAGAGTGACCCGATCGAGAGAGGGTTACGCGCGACAATTGTAAACTGGCTTAGGCGGCTTACTGCCAGGTCCGGTTTTCCAAGCATGGGCAGGTGTTGTTCAAGCTGAGAAACAATGGACAACATCAGATCCGTGGTTAGGCCAGCATCGGCCATTGCCAGGAGAGCATCATGAGCAGCGGCAGCGCGACGCACACCCAATCCTGCCAGCCACTTACTGCCGGCAGCACGGTCGTCCAGCAATCGCACCACATCTTTGAATTCCATATCGCCATTGTGCGAAAGAAGCGCGGAGAATGGAACCTATGAAGGTGCCGTCCTTGCTCGCGGGACCTTCTTATTTAATTTTAGGATACTCACTGAAAGCAAATGACAAGCTGCCATTTAGTCCAGGAATCCGACCAGTTCCTGACTACGGCTGGGCTGCTGTAGTTTTCGTACAGCTTTCGCTTCAATCTGCCGAATACGTTCACGAGTCACTTTGAAGATGTGACCGACTTCTTCGAGCGTATAGCTATAGCCATCACCTAGTCCATATCGCAGTTTGATAATTTCACGTTCACGATAGCTGAGTGATTTGAGTACTCGGTTGATCCGATCCCGCAGCATTTCCTGTGAAGCACCGGAGGCTGGAGTTTCAGCGTCACCATCGGGAAGCAAATCGCCAAATTGACTGTCTTCGCTATTTCCAACAGGACGATCGAGGCTGATCGGGTAGCGGCTCATAGCCAAAACACGACGAGCTTCTTCAACTGTGGTCTCAGCCCGACGTGCGGTTTCTTCAAGCGTTGGCTCACGACCGAGTTCCTGCAGCAATTGACGCGATACATTACGTACTCGCGACATGGTTTCCACCATATGAACAGGAATACGAATCGTTCGGCTTTGATCTGCAACTGCACGTGTAATTGCCTGACGAATCCACCAAGTTGCATAAGTACAGAACTTAAAGCCCCGGCGGTATTCGAACTTATCCACGGCACGCATTAAACCGGCGTTTCCTTCCTGAATGAGATCCAGGAAGCTCAAGCCACGATTTCGATATTTCTTCGCGATCGAAACAACCAGTCGCAGGTTACCTTCGGATAGTTCCCGTTTAGCCTGTTGGTATTCCGTGTATACCTTTTTGAGTTTCACAACACGGTTACGCAAGCTCGTTGGTGTTTCCTGAGTTGCAATAAGGATGTTGCGGTATTCTGCCAGCAGAACATCTCGTTCTTCATAACTACGACGTTGCCGTGCATCGGCAATCAGACCGGTCAGTTCATCGATACGAGCCTGAAACCCTTCAAGTGTATGAATCATGGGTTCAATACGTTGAGTACGCAGTCCCAGTTCTTCAACCAAACGGACACTACGACGCCGTCTGCGAGCTAATGCCGTCCATGCGGCCAGTCGCTTTTGTTTTGGTTCCGACTTGCTCAAAGCAATTCGGTAATCGCGTTGGTTCAGCCTCAACATCGTTGCCAGAGCATCAAGATTGTGCGGCAGACGTCCGAGGATTTGTTCCTTCTCGAGGCGATCGGTTACCGATACCTGAACGGTACGGTCAAACGGTAATTCACCAAGATGAACTCGCTTGAGAATCTTAAATGCGGTTTGAATGACGTAGTCGCATTCAAGTAGCATTGCCCGGAATTTACGTCGGGTGTCTTCTATTTTCTTAGCAAGATAGATTTCTTCAACGCGGGTCAGCAACGGGATCTCACCCATTTGAGTCAGGTACATTCGAACCGGATCATCGGACCATGAATCGTTTTCATCTGTCGCTATCTTCAGTTCTTCTTCTGAGTTGCCTTTCGACTTCTCTTCTGTTTCTTCTGTCGATGATTCAGTTGAACTGCTGTTCTCACTGCTTCCTTCGCTATTGTTGTTGGAGACATCTAGTTTCTGGAATCCTGCCTGGGGTTCGTCATCTTCGAACTCGTTGATAAGCGATTCGTATAGAGCCATTAACCTGCACTTCGAGTCTAAGTGTTTGTCTTTGTGTCCTCACGGGAATCTCCCGTGCCCTCATATTTTCACCGCAAAAGCGGTGAACCCGACCGTGATCATCGGGCGTTGGCCGTTGTCTGCTTATGTCTTTCGGGTGTTGCCTGTCCGTTGCCTCACAACTCTCCAAAAGCCCACATAACAACTGAGCCGTACTTGTATGCTGTTGCCTCTCCCGGTCACTCGATTAAACGGTGACACCGTCATTGGCAAGAATCTGCAATTAGCTCATATTCGCTAACCACATTCAACCCGCCTACGTCCCTAATCAGGCGACCTGTCCCCCGCAAACATTCGTTTGCGGACTTGCCAATAAGCTTCAGCTTACTCGCTTACTCTCTTGCTCTGCATTCCTTCCATGATGCCGACGAGTCCGAACCTGGCATTTTCGGTTTTGATTTGCCCAGGCTCAATGTCAACTCGCCAATTCGGTGACCGTCCTTATTTGGTCCCTACTTAGGCAGATGCGTTTTGAGCATTATCTTGTCGGTGATTAATCAAAGAAAGACGATAAAGGACTCGATTTCTTTGAGACGATCACCAAAATACCTTCCGCTATTGATTCGTAATTGAATCGTCTAGCCGATGCGAGGGCTTTTAGCCGTCCGCCAACTTGGCGTTCAAGCCGGCCAATCACCCTCAGGTCTGTTTAATTTTAGCTACGCCGAAAACAGGGTCTAGTATCAAAATAAAACAAACGCTAATAATCACAATCTCGCACCCGGGCGGCACACGATTTGAGCACATTCTACGACCGGTCGATCTGGCCTAAATCCGGATCCTCGGTGCGATGACACCGGTAACATTGCTGACGTCATCAGACACGACACTTTGCACGACCACTCGTTGGCGCAATAATAGCTAGCGTTACTCAACTCATAACAACAAACCAACACACCTGATCGAACCACCCACTGGTTCTTAACCTAAGACAAGAGAAGACTCACATGCAGAAAGTAGATCTAAGCGACAAAGTAGCTGTTGTAACCGGAGCTAGCCTTGGAATCGGTAGAAGTACAGCATTAGCGATGGGCCGCAGCGGTGCCAAGGTCGTTGTAAACTATCGTTCAAGTGAATCTGCCGCCGATGAAGTCGTTCGCGAGATTGAACAAGCCGGTTCCGAGGCAATCAAGGTGCAGTGTGATGTTTCTGATCAGTCGAGTGTTGAGGGTTTGATCGCAGCTGCGGTTGAACGCTTCGGAAAACTTGATATCGCTGTAAGTAACGCTGCATACAGTGACCGGGAGCGGTACTTTGAAGCAGACATGGAGGGTTTTCGACGGACTGTCGACGTTACCATGTGGGGTGCTTTTTATCTCATGCGTGCAGCAACACAACAAATGATCGAACAAGGAGATGGTGGCATCATCACCCTTGTAAGTTCACCACATGCTTTCATTCCGGCACCCAGGGCTATGGCATACAACATGTCAAAAGCAGCCTTGGAACACATGGCAAGAACTGCTGCTATCGAAGCTGCCGAATACAAAGTGAGAATCAATATGATCCAACCCGGATGGATTGATACACCGGGTGAAAGAAAATTTGCCAGCGAGGAAACGCTTCAGCAAGCCGGAGCAAAAATCCCAATGGGGCGACTGGGGAATCCCGACGAAATCGCTGACGCCATCCTTTTTCTAAGCGATCCGGAGCATGAATACATGACCGGCGCCACTCTGCTGGTTGATGGTGGTATCAGCCTTCCCTGGTGGGCTAACCGTGGCAGTGCAGCACCGGCATAGTTCGCCTTTTACACCACCAAACAACTAAACTACATTCCACGTAGAAACCATATAAACTACTAAGCAACCCGCTTCTTGAACTAAACACTTCCGAGAATTAGATGTCTGAGTACCTGCTCCAATGCGATTGCGGTTCTGAACTAATCATCACGACACGTGATGCCGGCCAGAACCTAACCTGCGATGACTGTGGAGAGACGGTTGTCGCACCAACATTTCGCGAAATCAAAAATCTGCAGCCCCACAAAGATTCCAACCCAACAGACGCTGGCACATCGTCCCAACGAAATGCTGAATGGTCAGCCAAGACAGGATACTTGTTTGGCATCCTGACCATCATCGCTCTGGCCGCATTCGTCACCGGTGGCATGCAATCCTACCACGCCTACCAGCACAGCCTGATTGAAGATGAATCCCAACTCGGGCTTGAAACAGGTGACAACTTAATCGCCGCCATGGGACCGTTACAGCTTTATGAAGCCTGGAATACTGTGAAGGAACTCAAGCTCCTTGCGCCGCAAACTTCTGATTATCAGCGAGCTCAAATTACCTTAAAACAGTCCATGAATGCCGCCATCGTCTGTTACATCATCGGTGCCCTCTGCATCATCGGATTAGCGGTCATCATGATGCTGCGAAAACCAAAACCGCAAGTCGAATGACCAATCCACTTTGTTCTATAGACGTAGACGACTTCAAAATCTCCTATGTAGACACTGGTGGAGAAAAGCCCGTCTTGCTGCTAGTGCATGGTTTTCCACTGGACCATTCCATGTGGCAATATCAACTAAGCGGATTGGCCAGTGACTACCGTATCATTGCTCCCGATTTGCGGGGCTTTGGTGCCACCGCTAAGGGCAGCAAGCCTCTTTCCATTCGAACACATGCTGACGATCTTGCAGCACTCCTGGATGCACTGGCAATAAGGTCGCCGATTACGTTTTGCGGATTGTCGATGGGTGGATACGTCGGCTGGCAATTCCTCGCTCATCACTATTCACGCGTACACAACATCATCATGTGTGATACTCGCGCTGCGGATGATGACGAGGTTACGGCACGGGCACGTCAATTGATGGCGGGCAAAGTACTTACAGAAGGCAGCCAGCTCGCAGCCGATGGTATGATTCCCAAGCTCTTTGCCGATGCTACATACTCCGATAAACCCGACCTCGTTGAGTCTACGAGAAAGGTCATCCTCAACACATCACCTGTCGTCATTAGTGAAACACAAATTGAGCTCTCTCAACGAATCGATGCACGCAGCCTGCTCACTGACTTTGATTTGCCGGCGCTGCTCATTTGTGGTGAACAGGATCAGATTTCCAGAGCCAGCGAAATGAAGGAAATTGCCGTAACTCTCCCTAAAGGTGAATTTCAGGAAGTGCCCGGAGCTGGCCATATGGCACCACTTGAAGATCCGGATACCGTAAATGGGATGATTCGGGACTTTATTCAGTCCAGCTGAAACAACGATTGGCTCTTTACAATCGCATGGTCATCCGGAAACGTGTGAAACGCCTGAACTAACAGGCTGGATTGCCGAGTCTCTACATTGACATAGCTCACCGAATCCATGCCGCATCTTCCAGGGCTATCAAAGTGCTGTAGCATTCCACGGGTTTCACCATCGAGGCTAAGTTCCTGCTGAAAACTCCAGAAAACTTCTGCCGGCACTCGTTCAAGCTCAAATGTCGTACTGTAATTCACATGGTGAGATGAATGCGAATCGGATCGCTCCGGACCAAGCTGATGAGCTAACAATCGACGGCGACGTGGTAGCGGTTGTTGTTCACTACATGCAACCTCTGTGAGCGTCAGACCATTGTGGTTAAAGGTCACCAGATGCCCTGCAGTTGTGATATCGATTCGAGCAAGATACTCACCCCGCTGGATCGAACGGGTGTCGACAATTTCAAATAGTTCGGGATGCAATGCGCGGCTAAACAACTGAAATCCCAACTCTGCAACTTTAGGCCGAACTATTAGCACCGCAATGATTCCCGTACTTGTCCTGTACACATCGAAGAAAAGAAGCTTCATTCAACCCGTCAGGACCAGCATGATTCCCGTCGCATCGAAGTCGCCCATTATAGGAGTTTTATCGGGATGTTTCAAAGAGCGTTTTTTTGAGCTGTCAGTTACTGCGCGTTCAAGAACAACAAACGGATCAATTCGCCTCTTTTTCCTTGAGTGCCGTCTCAAACATTTTCAACTGACGGCGCATTTGCTCAGAATCCGGATCTAACTCCACCGCTTGTTTTTGATACTTGATTGCATTTTCAAGATCATCAGCAGCGTAATAACATCTGCCGAGTGTATCTAAATAGCCTGGTGCATCCTTGCGCAGTTCCAAAGAACGATGACTCAACTTCACCGCCAAATTGAAATCCCCAAACGTATTACCCACCAGCCACGCATATTGATTACAGACTCTTGCCAATGCATAACCCACTGTGTCCTTACGACTGACTCCCTCAACCGTTCGATGCTCCTGTTCTAGTTGCTGAATCTCATCAAACTGAGCCGTTACTGTCTTCGTAATTGCATCACGTGCCCTCGCCTTCCACGCGTCATCTGCTTTCTTGTAACGGAACATTCCAATCAGCAAATCACCATCGGTCGGGTCAGCTTCAAACCCCTTATTGAGATGTTCCTTTTGTTTTTCATAATCCTCTTTGGCTTCACAATCGCATGCATGAAAGTACTCTGCCCGGGAAACCAAAGACTGCGCAGTACGTTTGAACGTGTCCTTCAAATACCCGTTGATCGTGCGAAATGAAGGATCTTGATCATCATTTGCAGCCAGTGCCAACGGCATCAACGTCTCAGCTGCATCACCATGCTTGAGTAAGTCATGCTGAAGTTCGGAGAGATTAAACACGGCCCACAGATGATAGCCACTCGTCATGCCGGTACTGGTAATTACATGCTGGAATTCGCGAATAGACCATTCATACAACATGCGTTGCTTCAGCCAGATCGCAGTTTCCATGTGCATCTGCACATCATCCAGCTGCAACTCTAGTGCCTGGTCAGCGGTTTGATTTGCTTCATCCATCATGTCCCGTCGCACAAACGACTCGGCAAGACGGTAAATAAGATCCGGGTACTTTTGGAATTCGCCCGGGAAGCGAATTGCTAGCTGCTCGATCCCCTCCCAAAGTTCACGGTCGCTCATCCACTCAACCATATCCAGCAGCGTCTGACGCGTGCCGTCGAGCAGATTGATCATTCGCACCAGAACCACATTGGCATCATCCGCCTGACCATGTTCGGTAATCAACTCGTGTTGCCAGCGGAGCATCCGTTGAAGGATCTCACGGCTGGAGTCTCTTGGAAATGTTGCGAGGGTTTGCTCTTCCTTTTCACTGAGTCCGTCCCACATTTCAAGTGAATTCACCGGGTCGGTCAGCGTTTGTGCAAACGCCTCCATCCAACGTGAACCTACTCTGGCACTTGGGCCACAAATGCTAATTAGTGTTTCAGCCAGCTGTTTGCGATCTCCTGCATCCTCTGGTTCGTTGTACTGAATGATTCCCAGTGCCGCGATCTTGGAGAGTTTTGTGTCCGATTCATAACGAACCATCCGCGTCAATGGAATGATGCCTTCATCATTCTTGAGCTTCGTCAATTGTTCAATTCGAATCCGTCGCTCGGAAACGTGCTGCTCGCCGTAGTCCTTAAGAATCTTTGCCACGCTTGTTGGATCCTTGGACTCAATCCAACGGACTTTCATGCTTCGCACAAGATAGGTTGCTCGCTTGGCAATCTCGATGTCATCGTTGTAACGTGCGGCATGTAACGCATCGAACGCAACCAGTCCCAATTCCTTGAGTTTCTGCTGGGCGAGTTCGCGCCGGTCAAAATCATCATCCCCAAGTTGAGCGATCAACTTGAGCAGTTCCTGCTGAGCAACTTCTGATATTTCTGGTGTTGCCTGTTGCGCAAAGGCCGTATTTACACCGAGTGCAAATAAAATCGCTATGAAACAATGCCTGACGCTTCGCATATTCAAAGCCAATTTAGACCTGAAAAGTGTGGGTGGTTGTGAACACCCGAATTATAGCGACTTGTTGTCAGATGTCATAAGTCAGCAGCCAGATGCCGTCGGTCATGACACCACCTGCTCTAAGGTGTGATCACGACACTCAGCGTGCCGCGATTGTCATGCAATTCAGCCGGATGATCATTCACACGCAGGTAAAGTACACCGGCCTCTTCCGTATGAACTTCATTACTGCCACCAACGCTGGCCGCCTTTACCAAACCCGTGAGCCCGTTCCCCGTTGGGTTGTCCACCGCGGCGAGGAGTTCACCGAGCGGGCGTTTGTTATGGTATCGCAACGTTACACCATCTGCCGTACAAGGCCACTCAAGCTCTTCGCCATCACGAAGTTCCTTAGCAATAACGAAAGTACCTGTGGCGGTAATCCTTATCTTTTGACCTGCTGCCAGTTGCAGACCGGTAGATTGCCATCCACGTTCAACTGACAGGTCAACGGTCACAGAGTCGCCACCCGGATCAAGTGAACTGGTTGGCTTGGACACAATGGACTCTCTTTTTAAATCGAACCCATAATCCATATTGAGCACAAACCACTGCCATTGCTGCCTCGCCAGATGCCAGTCATCACCAAGAGCCTGAATCAATCCGAGCGAGAAAACTTCGTTCGATTCACTTACATGTGAAATACGTTTACGAAATGCCTCGCTAAAGCGGGGATCATTTTCAAGCATTGCTGTGGCAGCCCAACACCAGCCATACGGTCGCACGTCCAGATGTGCGTTGCTGCCATAACGCATCACATCTTCCAGCATACGGCCCTGATTCTGAGCTACATCATCCTTTACTATTTTCACCCGGCCCCAATAAGGAACATCATCGCGGGATCCGGGAATGATATTGAGCGTAAGTTTTTCATCGACCCACCGGTGAGTTCCAAGCAATTCCGCCAATCCTTCCATGTACCACGGCGGTCCGCCACCATCGAGGAATGTAAGCATGAAATTGTGCGTGCCTTCGTGAAGCAGTAAATGCCGCCGGTAGTATTCGCTTGCCTGTTCAAATAGAAACACCGTGTTCCGGTAACTGTATCCATGCCTGAACTCCGGCAGCAGTCCCGGGATTAATCCCGCCTTGTCGAATCTGGCACGATCTTTAATGACACACGCTCGAATCTTCCAATCCTTCGCAGATTCAGCCTCCACTTCGAAGTATTCGCACCACTGTGGAATGGCTTGATCAAACACCTTTGGTAATTCGCTTAGATCCACAGACGGCGGCAGATCAGTAAATAGCTGCAAATGATGGAAATCCAGAACTCGAATTCCATTCGCTTTTACGCGTTCGAGATCCACCGGATTCTCTTCCGCCTGTTGTCTAGGGCCCGCGACTCGAACAGGCAATGCACCCGACCCATCGTCCATCGGCTGCGGTTCCTGATCAGGATTGAACTGAGGTTCCGGCGGGTCAGAGGGCTCAATCTGCGGATCGTTTCCCGGCTCTGTGCTTGAAGCATCACGCGATTCATTGGGATTTGATGATGCGGACTCGTCATTGCCAATGACGTTTAATAGCTGTTCAGCTGCAGCTTCCGCGTCTGCTTTAGAGACACCGCCGTTTGGCTCGCTCGTTGTTTCACCGCCACAGCCGATCGACAGCAATAAAAGTGAAAAGAGGATTACAAATCGGATCATCAGAAAACGAAGCTCCGTGGCTAGATTCCACGATGATACTTTTTCTTGGGTCGTTTCATCAGTGATTCTGGTGGTGCAGGAGGCGGAGCCTGATCTTCGGTCGGCTCATAGCCTTCTATTTTATCCCGCGTCAATTCTCTGTTGATACGATGTTCAATCGCCGAAAGAAAGTTACGCTCCTCGCGGCTAACAAAAGTATACGCAACACCTTCGGCGCCCATGCGACCGGTACGACCAATTCGGTGTACATAGTCATCACAGTCCCGTGGCGTGTCGTAATTAATTATGTGCGAGATACTGGACACATCAATTCCACGACCAATCACGTCGGTTGCCACAAGGAAACGAAGGCGTTCGCCGCGGAATTCCTGCATTACCTTATTTCGGGCTGCCTGAGTCATATCACCGTGAATAGCACCCGCATCCTCAAATACGCGGCTGAGTTTCCGGTTTACCTGATCGGTACGTCGCTTCGTCCGACAAAACACAATTGCCTGCGTCGGATCTTCACGTTCAATCAACTTGAGCAAGAGATCAAACTTGTGCTCTTCCGCAATTGTGAAGTGGCATTGGTCAATCGTATCGCCTGAAACATGTTGGGAAGAAAAGTTAAGCAGGGTTGGCTCGTACATATACTGCTCAGCCAATGCCTGAATCGGCGGTGGCATCGTTGCACTTAATAGGAGCGTCTGGCGATCACTTCGTTCACAACGCCGCAGGATTTTTTCGATGTCCGGGCGAAATCCGATGTCAAGCATTCGGTCAGCTTCATCCAATATCGTGCACCAAATCTGGCGAAGGTCGAGTGTGCCACGCTGGATGTGATCGATAACACGACCGGGAGTCCCAATGACAACTTGTACACCGCGCTTGAGCTTATCGATCTGATCCTTGATCGACACCCCTCCGTAGATCGCCTCGATTGTTATTCCCTGACCATGTGCCAGTTTTCGAAACTCGTCACGAACCTGTAGTGACAACTCGCGTGTTGGCACGAGCACGATGGCTTGCGGCTCGTGGATCTCTTCAGGATCAGCAAGTTGCTCGAGAACCGGAATGGCAAATGCCGCCGTCTTTCCCGTACCAGTACGTGCCTGTCCAATAACATCCAAACCATCTAGTGCTTTCGGAATAACACCGGACTGTACAGGGGATGGTTCTTCATACCCAGCTCGTTCAAGAGCCTTCATCATCACGTCGGAGAGCTTCATTAACCCAAATTGTTCAATGAAACTCTCGCTGGCCGTCGGATCACTACTCATATGTGTCGATTCAAACTGCTAAATGGTCTTTAATCTTTGCTTCTTTCTATAGATTGCAATGTACACCAAACACTAAAAGTCAAATAGGCGGATAGTCAGTAGTCTGATGTCATAAGACCTGAGTCATGTAGGCTTGCACATTTCGCAATTGCTTTCCACAATGCACCCAACAAGAGGCATTTGGCCCAGTCGGTGCAAAGTCAAAAACCGCAGGAATTATTTGAAATGAGCCAATTAAAGGCACAGGATCCCGAGTTATACGCGTCAATTGCTGCAGAGCAGGAGCGTCAGCGTGACGGGCTGGAATTAATCGCCAGTGAAAACTACACCAGTCGCGCGGTAATGGAAGCTCAGGGAAGTGTCCTTACGAACAAATACGCCGAGGGTTATCCGGGGCGACGATATTACGGTGGTTGTGTCCATGTCGACACAGCAGAATCTCTGGCAATTCAGCGAGCTAAAGACCTGTTTGGCGCAGAATGCGCGAACGTCCAACCGCATTCTGGATCACAGGCAAACATGTCCGTTTACCTGAGCGTCTTGAAGCCCGGCGACAAAGTCCTGGGCATGGACCTGGCTCACGGTGGCCACTTAACGCATGGAATGCACTTGAATATCTCGGGCATACTCTATGACTTCGTCGGATACGGCGTTGATGAGCAGACGCATCGAATTGACTTTGATCGTCTCGCCGGGCTGGCACGCGAGCATAAACCCAAACTGATTGTGGCTGGAGCAAGCGCCTATCCGCGAGAAATCGATCATCCTCGCTTTAAGGAAATTGCCGATGATGTGGGAGCGATGTTGTTTGTAGATATGGCTCACTATGCCGGCCTTGTAGCCGGTGGCGTCCACAATAACCCGGTAGGCGTGGCCGATTTTGTTACAACCACCACACATAAGACTCTGCGTGGACCGCGTGGTGGAATGGTCCTCTGTGGTTCAGATCACGAAAAAATCGTTAACCGCAGCGTCTTCCCCGGACTGCAGGGCGGCCCACTGATGCACGTCATTGCCGGTAAGGCAGTTTGCTTTGGTGAGGCACTCAAAGATGACTTCAAGCAATATGCAAAAGACGTCGTCGACAATGCACGGGTGCTGGCTGAAACACTGACAGCCGGTGGCATGTCACTTGTAAGTGGTGGAACCGATAATCACCTGATGTTGGTCGACGTAACGTCCGTCGGTACCGGTGGCGCCACAGCTGAAGATGTACTCGATGCATGTGGCATCACCGTAAACAAAAACATGATTCCTTACGACCAACGAAAACCGGTAGATCCGTCGGGTATTCGCATCGGAACCCCGGCTCTCACATCCAGAGGAATGGGAACCGAAGAAATGAAGCTTGTTGGAAACTGGATTGTCGAATCACTTAAGGCTGTTGAAGATAGCGAATTACACAACAAGATTCGTCTGGATGTTAGTGAGCTGTGCGAGCAATTCCCAGTTCCGGCAGATTTGGTGTAATATGAGAAAGTCACAGTGAAGTGATTTCTCTTTGTGAAAAACATTGATGATTAACTGGTTTATATATGTCTGACACAAATCGCGTACTTATCGCCGATGATAACGCTGCAAACTGCGAGTTGTTGGAAGCGTATCTGGCACAGTTGGATTGCGAAATTGAGTTTGCAACGGATGGTCAGGATACCCTGGACAAGGTGGAAAGCTTTGGGCCGGATCTGATTCTGCTTGATGTGATGATGCCACGCCTGAGTGGATTTGAAGTTTGTAAGATTCTTAAGGATGATCCGGAAAAGCGACGCATCATGGTTCTCATGGTGACGGCACTTAACGAGATCGGTGACATCGAACGTGCTGTTAAGGCCGGAACAGATGATTTCTTATCAAAACCGGTCAACCAGGTAGAACTACTTAAGCGAGTAGAGAATATGCTTAAGTTGAAGGATGTTACTGACGAAGTGGAACGTCTGCGACAATATATAGAGCAGATGGAAAGCCAGTAAGTCTGGAATTTGCCGTTAAACTCCAACAGCCGTTAAACCGTAACAGCTATGCCAAACCCTGATATTCAGGCCATTCTCGGATTCCTCACTCAGCCCGGAAGCACTCCCTGGCCAGTCGCTGCAGAAACGTGGCTCACACTTTGTGATGAAAGTGAAATAGAGGAGTTGATGGACTCCCTATGTGCAATCTCGCCACCATTAGCACCCGAACACCATCAATATTGGGATTGGCTGGTAGATCAGATTCTCTCACGCCTTGCCTCTCAGCCAGCATGGGAATGCACGTTTCGAACGGATTTGTTTACAAGTCTCTATGCCCACTTAGGTGCGACGAGCAAATCTCGCAATCAGTTAATTCAATTTCTCACAAAGCGGGCTTTTCAGGAGGATCTACAGGCCGTTGTCGAAGTGATAACAACCGACCCGCCGGTAGACGAATTGCAGGTAGGCACAGCACTTGCACCGCTCATCCAAAATGCAGACCTTGAATGGGAATTGATCTTCCCCGCGCTTCTTGACGGCATCAGCAATCCAACCACCGCTGCCAGTATTCTGGATCTGGCAAGTTTTGCTACACGCAACGAGCATCTGCCAACTCATCCTGCCAGTGACATGGTACAGCAGCTGAACATGATGCTCTCTACCATTGTGAAACAGCTCGACGTCCTGTCAGAGACTCAGGCGAATCCGGATGACATGCATGATGTCGCACAACAAGTCGAGCAAGCCGTTGCTTTAGCTGTTTCGTTATGCGATTCCATATCGCTGATTAGCGATGAGTCCAGCACGCCGGCACTCTATCAGGCAATGGGCCTTACTCACCGCCGAGTGCAAACAGAAGCTGCTGCCGCACTGGCCCGACTCGGTGAAGCTGATGGTGAAGCTCATCTGATTGAAATGGCCTCACAACCGATCTCCAGACTGCGTGTCATTCAATATGCGCAGGAGTTAGGAATTGAATCCAGACTAGACCCGTCTTTGGTCACAGAGACGGCCATCGCCGAGAGCCAACTTGTCCTGTTTTTATCGGAGCCTACTCAACTTGGCTTTCCCCCGCAGCTTCTTGAGACGCTTGAATCTCGCACATGCTTCTGGCCCGGCTTTGACGATCCCATTACAAATCATCTGATTCGATTCCGATACGAAATGGGTGAAATGGTTTATGAAAACATTGGAATTGCCGGAGCCATGACATTCGCCATTAGCGAGGATTTATGTGACCTTAGTAATGACGAAGCCTATGCCTATTTCGCCGGCATGCATGCAGAGCACGATGACATTTACGAACTAGCCATAGATCAACTAACAGAACCACAAAGAATTGATGCGGACCGATGCGAGCGAAAGATCCATGACGCCGGATTTGAGTCTGTGGAGCCCGTACTGCTAGGGCGTCTTTTTGAGCGAACCGCATTGGTTGCTGCTGCAAAACAAGATGGCAACACCGGCTTTGTCATCGCAAGCACTGAGGAGATTCAGTGGATCAATCAATCGCCATCCCGGCGGCCGATCACGGCATATCAGGCATACGATATCTACAAGGGCACCGTGTTACTACACACCTTTAATCCATAGTCTCGCTGAGAGAGTTCCATGCAATCCATTCGCTTTCTTCGCAGGCTGCTGGCTGCCGGGTTGCTGTCCATGCTCATCTCCGGCTGTTCGCAACCACCGGGGTCTGAGTTCATTGGCCAGACCTTCACGCTTAATGGCAAAACCGTTGATGCACAATCTGTTAATTGGGAAGACTACGCCGGGCAAGTTGTGCTTATCGACTTTTGGGCAACCTGGTGCGGTCCATGCAGAGCCGAACAGCCGAAACTTAAAAAGCTATACGAAGATCTGCAACACGATGGGTTTCTCGTGGTCGGCGTATGCATGGATCAGAAACTAGATCCGGTTAAACCTTTTGAGGATGCTCACGAACTACCGTGGAAGAGCGTTGTTGGCCCCGAAGCATGGCAGAAAGCGCTGGACTACGACGTACAGTTCATTCCACGAATGATGCTCGTAGATCGTGATTCGCGGATCATTGCATCTGATCGAGGCGTGGAAGAGATCTCTGCTGAAGTATATGACGCCGTACGCAGTCACTAGCTATCGCCAATGCATTACTTGCTCAACGTTACCGTAATTGGTTCTGCATAATTTTTCCACGCGGCTTCTGAACGATCCTTGTTCGGCTCGCCGTTATGAATGAGTAGCCGGTACTTTGATAAGTGCGCTTTACCGGATTCAATGGAAAAAGCTTCTGTAGCCATCGGTGCAAAACAGAAATACGGTTTACTCGGATGCAGTCGGACCGGTTGCGGATGTCGAAAGTTATCCGGATCACTCATAATTGCAATTCCGCCGTGACCGCCGGGAACTGCACCGTGGATTTCAACCCAATTTGGTCGACTGTGATTTCCGTTTGCCCGAGTCTTGCCCTCACTCGTTAGAAAGTCGCTGTCTCCACTTTCAAACCAGCTGCGACGGCCGCGAATCGCAAAGCCGCCATAGTGAACTTTCGCTATCTGTATGGGCTTCTCAGTTCGATTGATATATCCAATTCGGAAATCCACCAGAAAATATTTGTCGAGCTTGTAGGCTCGCATGTGCCATCGTTCATTTGCAATTCGTTTTACCTGGCCGTCTTCGAGTTTAATATCGTGGCCTAATACAGCACCGATCTCACCAAACACCGGTCCGCTTACCGCACCGGTCGAATCAGCATGTCGGATTTGAGCACGATTCTCCGGAGTTTGCTCCCAAAAGTTATATTCCTGGCCGTCAAACATCGTTCGCTTCCATGCCATGAACAGACCGTGCTGGTGTAGATGATCTGGCGGAAAACCATCGGTCAAGACGTTGCCCGCTGGATCACGAATCGGATGAATGAATCCACTGCGTGCATAATGTGGCTGCGTTTTATCCGGACACTCAATGACCGCCGTGTTATATCTCAGCACCTCATTGTCACCGACCTTTAACACAACTCCTTGATCGTCTGTAACCGCCTTTACCGCGGGTGCCTGATCAACCACACCATCCACGAGTCGAAGAGTGTACTCTCGCGAATTATTTTTATACAGCGGTTCGTCCAGCATAAAGTACAGTTTTGGTTTGTCGGAACTTACATCAATCTGGACAGGAATTTCCTGATTCGATTCTTTGGATGTAAGAACCATCGGATGCTTCGCCAATTTATGCGATGGCAATTCGACCGCTACCGGACCATCCAGACGATCGTATTTTCCAGCTTCGACTTTCACCGTCCATGCGGCAAAAGACTCGCTTTGAATAAAACACGAAACGGCACAAACGAGTAAAAACGTGAGCGTACGGCGATGTGCCATGATTAATCCCTGACTATTCCTAATTGCCCTTTGATCATTTTGATCTTGAGAACTTGGCATGCGTCACGTTAGGCCAGAATCTCGCGAACGACTCGTGCCGGATTCACCGACGTCAGTCGTTCCTTTAGCCCGTTACGTTCGAAGAAAAGCTCTTCATGGTGCATGCCGAGTAAATGAAGAATCGTTGCGTGCCAATCCGGTACGCCTACGCGATCTTCCACAGCAGCAAATCCAAGTTCATCGGTTGCACCGTATGAAATACCACCTTTGATTCCGCCACCGGCCATAAACGAAACCATCGCATTCTTGTTATGGTCGCGACCGGCATTCTTTTCGTTTTTGTCAGCAGGTAATTGTGCAATCGGCAGGCGACCGAATTCACCACCCCATACGACGAGCGTATCATCCAGTAATCCACGTTGCTTCAGATCGCGAATTAATGCGGAAACCGGTTGATCGGTACGGTCGCAACAATTCTTTAAGCCCGCAGCGATCCCGGTGTGATTGTCCCAAATCTGGAAATTGATAAATAGCTGCACAAATCTCACACCACGTTCGACCAGACGGCGTGCATACAGACAACGGCGACCATATGAATCAGCAGTACCTTCGCCAATACCGTACATGTCCAGTGTCTCTTGTGATTCCTGGCTCAGATCCAGTGCATCGGATGTGGCAAGTTGCATACGAGCTGCCAACTCATAACTGGCAATCCGAGCGTCAAGCTCCAGTTGGCCTTTGCGTTTACTACGATGAACTTTGTCCAATCGGGAAATCAGCTGTCGTTCCAATTCCGTGATGTTATCTGGTTCATCGTATTCGCGTTGAAGATTCAGTACCGGTGCGCCCGTACTGCGAAAGCGAGTACCTTGATACACCGGCGGCAGGAATCCGGACTGCCAGCTCTGAGTTTGATTTACCGGCAGCCCGGCCGGATCATCCAACACGATGTATGCAGGTAGATTTTGGTTTTCGCTGCCAAGACCGTATGTCACCCATGCACCTAGCGAAGGCAATCCTGGCCGTTCCTGACCACTATGGATCTTAAATAAGGCCGGTTCATGTGTCAGATTGGTAGTAAACATACCTTTGATGAACGCAATTTCATCCACGACCGTCGCCAGATGAGGCATTAACTCACTGACATGTGCTCCGGACTCTCCATGTTGTGAAAATCCATACGGCGCTCTAAGCAAAGAACCAGCTGCGGTTGGATTTTCAACTTCGCCGGCAATCTTTTCAAAGTAAGACTTACCATGCAGTCGTTCCAGCTCTGACTTCGGCTCGAATAAGTCCATCTGGCTTGGGCCACCGTTCATGAACAAATGAATAACCGATTTAGCTTTCGGCTCAAAGTGAGTATCCCGAGGCTTAAAATCAAACACGCGACGAGGCTCGCCATAGACGTCTTCCTTAAGCAGCGAAGCAAGTGCTGCGGCTTTTAGTCCAGTGGCTGTTCTATCAAACCAGTTTCGTCGAGTAATCGAGCGATTTGCGTCTGAATTGTGTGGCTGTTTCGTCATGGTATTGGACCTGTAGGCCTGAGTGGTCAGTCTACGTATACAAAGCTAGCAGAGTTAAATAACGCATGGCACAGATTTGTGTATATCTTTGCTGTTAACTCTTCGTCACTCATATCCGGCGCGGCTGTTTTCCATGCAACGCGCAACTTTTCTATGGTTTGCTGTGCAATCTCTAGTTCCATTGCAACCGGTTTGTAGGATGTTGCCAAAACGCAGGCATAGCTAATTCGTTCCGTGTCCGTACTCCCACCTTCGCTAATAACACGGGCCGCAAACGACTCTGCCCACGACTTTACCTGTGCATTGTTTAACAACTGCAAGGCTTGTGGTGCAACGGTTGATGTGACACGGTCGATACAGTTCGGACTCATACGGGGTCGGTCGAAATTAGCGAGGATCGTTGGAATCTCCGACCGTCGCTTCATCACGAAGATACTTCTGCGCCAGCCACCGTTTTGCTCATTCGACGTTACCAAACCATCTGCACGACGAGTAACCGAGTCTGGTTTTCCGAATGGTTCATGCTTCAATAAACCGGACACGGCCAGCAGGCTGTCGCGTAGCGATTCCGCATCCAGTCGGCGAATCGACATCCTTGCCAGATAAAGATTCTCCGGGTCTTTATCAAGGTGCTCGTCATTGACCAGCGATTGTTGGCGAAATGTAGCAGACAAGAGCATCAAGCGATGCATGTGTTTAATGCTCCAGCCATGCTCCATAAACTCGACCGCCAGCCAGTCAAGCAATTCTTGATGCGTTGGTCTCGCGCCAGCTATTCCGAAGTCATCAAGCGTTCTAACGATGCCCTGTCCAAAGTGGTATCGCCAAATACGATTTACCATCACGCGAGCGGTAAGCGGATGATCCTCCTGCACCATCCAATTCGCAAGTGCCAGTCTACGGCCCGTTCCCGGGGATCCTTCGAAGCCCGGTTGCACCTGCAATGGCCGGTTATCCGGTACCAATACCGATGGCACGCCTGGACCAACAGGACGTCCAGGAGTCAGATAGTTTCCTCGTTTGAGGATATAGGTCGGTGACGGTTCACCCCTGTCCCAGAGAGCGCGGACGAGTAATTCTTCCGGGCGGCTACCGTTAAGTGATTTGATCTGGCTTGTGGTGGACTCTTGTACCTTTTTAAAACCGTCGTCGACTTCGGCGAGTCTTGCTGGATCGACATTAATCGTTTCCGCAAATTTCTCAGCTAGGAATTTTTGGATTTCAGATCGCTCTTCGTCAACAGTCTCTAATGCTACCGCTACATCACCTCGGATAACTTCGGGTAACTTCTCGAGTCGCTCTTTCTCAAGTCGCTCGATCGTTGTTTGTCTTAGCGACTCCAATTCACCTTCCAGCTTTGAGATTTCATTGTCGATCCTGTCGTGCTCGGATTGCCATGCTCTACGCTCTTCCGCTGGAGCCAGAGTCATAAACCGGTCCCGCTGACCGGGTTCAGCTCCTTCGCGTATTGGAATTAGCCAGTCGTTCTCATCGAGTGCGCCTTTGAATATCGCAGCCAGACGATAGTAATCTCTTTGTGGGATCGGATCGAATTTATGTGTGTGGCACTTAGCACACTTCATAGTCAATCCGAGCATGCTTGATGTATACACCTGCAGCAGATCACCAATGACAACCAGGCGATCAGGTACGAATCCGGTGATGCCAGCGAACGTCCCGTCAATGGTCATGCGCATAAAACCCGTGGCGATAACATTCTCGTACACCTGTTGGCTCACATTTTCCGGATCGGTGTAATCAGCTAGTTCATCCCCAGCCAGCTGTTCCATTACGAATCGGGCATATGATTTGTCGCGGTTAAAGCTGCTGATGACATAGTCTCTGTAACGATACGCAGAGGGTCTGAAGCGGTCACTTTCCTGTAACCCTTCGCTATCTGCATAGCCTGCCAAATCGAGCCAATATCCACCCCATCGCGCTCCGTACTCCGGAGATGCAAGCAGCTTCTCTACTAATCGCTCATACGCATCCGGTCGGGTATCCGATTCAAATGCCGCGATCTCTGCTGGAGTTGGTGGTAAGCCAAGCAAATCTAAAAACAGCCGCCGAATTAGCGTGCGGCGACTAGCTTCTGGCGATAATTCCAAACCAAGTTCATCGAGCTTCGCCATCACAAAGTAATCGACGGCATTTTGCGCTTTCACTCGATCCTCAATAGAGGGAATATTCGCCTTAACCGGAGGCACGAAGGACCAGAACTTTCTATCTTCATTACTGATCAGCGGATCTGGCTTACCATTGGCAATATCCTCTTCGATACCAACCGTCTTTGCTCCAGCTGCAATCCAATCCTCGATGAGTTTAATCTCTGAATCAGAAACTGGCTTGACGCTAACGCGTACAAGCTGTTGTTTGGGGGGCATTTCTCCGGCATGGACGCGTTTTAGAATGAGGCTCTCATCGGTGTTCCCAGCAATAATTGCCGGGCCGGACTTTCCACCCACGAGTATTGATTCAACGCTTCGCAGATCGAGTTCGCCTTCCTTGGCACGTGTACCGTGACACACGGTACACCGCAGTTGCAGGATCGGCAGAATATCGAGTTGTGTCAGTTGTTGCTGTCGATTCGACTCTGCACCGGTTTTTGCACCTGACTTAATCCAATGGTGAATTCGCTCCTTTTCCGCCGGAGTCAGTTGCGGTGATTTCTCTGGCGGCATTTCACCCGAATCGATGTATTCCCATAAGAGGCTCGCCTCGGGATCATCAGTAGATATGACTGCTCCGGATTCTCCGCCGTCGAGTATCGCGTTGGCGTCTATCAGGTTGAGTTCGCCCTTTTGAGAATCAGCATTGTGACATTTACCACATTTTGCTTTTAAGACTGGCAATACATCTGTTTTAAACAGCTCGCTGGAATCTTCCTGTCCGAGGCTTTGTTGGCTGACAAACAGACTGCCGGAAACGAAGGTCAGTACGAGCATGGCTCGTGCTGGACCACTACGCATCAAATTGCCAAATGTCAGTTTCATCGTGTTGTACCGTATCGCCTCAAGGAAGGTATACAAACTCCATCATGTTGTAGATGACCATTGCATAGTATGTGTAAGCCGTCGCATCGGTCTCCGGTAGCCAATCCGGCTTCGGGATAGGTGTGTACAAAGGCTCATCATCATTCGCATCGCGTGTCCTTAGATCATCGCGCATTTTGATAACGAATTCGATACTCACTTGCATTTCCTCATCGGTTGGATCCCGGCCAACAGCCATATTGAAACACCTAACAATGAACTGCTCATCACTTAACTGTTGTCGTAGGACATTTCCAGCAAACCTCCTCGCGCTATTCATGACGAGTTCAGAATTTATAAGTATCAATGCTTGTGGCGGTGTGGTGGATGTTTGCCGGGCCGGGCAGGAGATATTGGCATCCGGACGATCAAATGCCTCAAAGAACGGGTAACGAAGATTTCTGCGTGCAAAGACATAAACACTGCGGCGCACGTGCTGTGACCGATCCGGGTCCACTTCCCATTGTCCCTTAAGCAGCGTTATTGCGACTTGCTTCTGAAGTGGGGGTCTTACACCCGGGCCACCTATTTGCAGATTCAGTTCTCCGGAGCACATGAGCATGCAGTCACGAATCGCCTCACCTTCAAGGCGTCGTGCTGGAAATCTCGCCAGATAATTATTCTCCGGATCAACCTCGATGGTGTGCTCATATACCTCTTTTGCAAACTCTACGTCATGGCAGTCTTCCGGCTTGTTAGCCTGTTGAAAGGTAGCACTCGTCAGGATTTTGAAATACAGATCTTTGATGCTCCATCCTGACTCGATCAGCTCATGAGCCAGATAGTCGAGCAATTCAGGATGCGTTGGCGTATCACCCATCGTGCCAAAATCACTCGGCGTCGATACGAGCGCGTTCCCAAAACAATGCTGCCAGATTCGATTGGCCATCACTCTGGCAGCCAACGAGCTGTTTTCATCTGTAATCCAATTTGCAAGTGCTGTACGTCGGCCGGCAGTGTGATCGTCTATTTGTCGGTCGATGATCGGCGTCCAGTTTTTTGATAACACGCGCGGAGCCGCCGCATCTAGTGGTTCTCCCTGTCGGCGAAAGTCGCCTCGTATCATCAGATAACTTTTTTCATCCGAGCGCTTCTCGCGCAAGTAGCTAACGCTTTTGTTTTTCGTCACATGAACCGCTGGCTGAAAGACCGCGCGCAGGCGATAGAAATCATGCTGACTGATGGGGTCGTATTTGTGTTCATGGCATTCAGCACATCCCACCTGCAAACCAAGCAATACGGCACCAACCGTTCCTGTCATTTCATTTAATAGCTGATGGCGGCGCTCTACCTGTGAATTAATATCCGGCATGTCCGGACCGGACAAACAAAACATCGTCGCATGTTTCGCAGTGTCACTATCCGGTTCAATTTCGTCGCCAGCGAGTTGATATGCGATAAATTGGTCATACGGCATATCCTGATTAAACGCATTAATAACCCAATCGCGATACTTCCATGCATTCTGTCGAATCAAGTCGTGTTCAAATCCATCCGTCTCCGCAAAACGAGCCAAATCCAGCCAGTAAAGCGCCTCTCGTTCACCGAATCTTGGCGAGGCAAGATAGCGGCTTACCAAGCGTTGATATGCATCAGGAGACTCGGCAAATAAGAACGCTGCGATTTCATCTATGTCAGGATTTATGCCGTGGAGAATCAGACTCAACCGGCGAATTAGCTTCGTGCGATGAATCGGCGGAAGCGAAGTCAACTCAAACCGTTGTTGCTTCGCAGCGACAAACAAGTCAATTAGATTTTCAATCCTAACGTCGCCGGTTTTCACCGGAATCGTAAACGCCAATGGTTTGAAGGCCCAGTGTTCGCGATCCGTTTGGGTGACTGGCTGCTCCACTCCATTTTCATGCTCCTGTTCACTGGCTTCTGAGTCAGCATTGTCCTGAGCAATGATGGAATTAACATACGTCGTTGCAACAACAAGTAACAAGATTACAGCCACACGCTTTAGTGTGATGGTGGTGAATGTGGTGGTGAAAGTCATCCGCTAATCACCTCCTCAACAATTTCTGCATCACTCGGTCCGGTTAATCGCTTTTCCAAGCCATTGTGATAGTAAGTCAATTGCGTGTGGTTGATTCCCATCAGGTGCAAAATAGTTGCATGGAAGTTTTTGACCGGGACTTTGTCTACTGCGGCCCGCAAGCCAATATCATCTGTTGCTCCAATGGCACGACCACCATGGACACCTGCACCAGCCAACCAACTACAGAATCCCCAGGGGTTGTGATCCCGGCCATTGCCTTGTTCGCTCATTGGCATGCGGCCAAATTCACCGGCCCAGATGACGAGGGTGTCTTCAAGTAATCCTCGTTGTTTTAAATCGCGAATCAGGCCGGCAACCGGAAGATCCGTTTCACGACAATTTTGGCCATGGTTATTAATTACATGCCGGTGAGCATCCCAGCCACCGGTATCACCGCTATATACCTGAACGAATCTGACGCCGCGCTCAATCATGCGTCGCGCCAGCAGACAACGACGTCCAAAGTCGCTCGTATGTGGTTGATGTAAGCCATACATTTTGTGCGTGGCATCAGTCTCTTCACTAATGTCGACCAATTCAGGTGCTTCTGTCTGCATCCGAAAGGCCAATTCATAACTCGCGATTCTGGCTTCCAGCTCATCATCGTGAGGCTGCTGGCGGGCGTAAATATGATTGAAGTCTTGTATGAGCTTGAGCGTTTCAAGTTGTTCACCGGCTTTGACACCTGGTTGCGGTTTCAGATCTAAAATCGGGTGTTCGCCGGGACGAATGGTAATGCCTTGATACGCGGCAGGCAAAAATCCACTACCCCAGGCTGGTGGTCCACCTTTGATGCCACCGCGTGGATCCGGCAGTACGACAAATGCCGGCATATTCTGGTTCTCTGTACCCAATCCGTAGGCTAGCCAGCTACCAAAGCTCGGGCGTCCGGTGAGGATGCTTCCGGTATTCATTTGATATACCGATTGTGGATGATTCACACTGTCACCATGCATGCTTCGAATCACGCATAGGTCATCCGCACAGCTGCCTATTTCCGGCAACATGGTTGAAACAGGCAGTCCTGAATCACCGAATCTCTTATAGGGCTTCACTGCTGGCATCAGTGGATTTCTGGCAACGTCTCTGCGTGTCATTACCGCACCGAAGGACTCGGGAACGGGTTGGCCAGCGTATTCATCAAGTGCTTTTTTCGGATCAAACAAATCGACATGGCTGGGGCCACCATGCATAAACAGCCAGATGACTCGCTTTGCACGAGGCTTAAAGTGCGTATTTTGTGGAGCATGGAATGGGCGAGCAGCACTGCTTTCTCCGGCCATCAACGCTGCCAGTGCCAAGGATCCGGCACCGCCACCAGCCTGCTGTAGCAACTGACGACGACTAATAATAGAATCGGGCGTGGCGTTGGCAACGGGCAAGCTCCTAGCATCACTTGTAGGGTGCCCGCAATGTTTTATTGGTACGCGTGAATCCATACGATTCATTGTACCTCAAAAATGAATCACTCAAATCAAACGAAATAGACATCAGCAAGCGGAGGTCGAACACCGCTTAAAGGCTAGAAATGGGATTCCAAGACCGCCATTATGCTCAGGATGAAGACTCCTTTAGCTACAGCGGCTATCAAAGCCGCCCCGAGCAACCCATTTCCACCAAGATCGTGATTGCTACTGTCGTCATCTACCTGATTGCCTGGGTTATCGATCAGGACGGTACAGATCATTCGTATCGTTGGCTGGCACTTTCAAGCGATTTCTGGGACAAGCCATGGGAAATCTGGCGATTCCTCACTTACGGCTTCCATCACAGCCCGTTTTGGATAGGCGAAGGCACGCTATATCACATTGCCGGGAATATGTTCGGACTCTATATGTTTGGTCGATTCGTTGAGCAGCGTATTGGTAAACGGGAGTTTCTATGTTTTTACCTGATAACTATTTTTCTTTGCGGGCTCGGCTGGCTGCTGGTAAGAACTGCCAGCGGAAGCGATGAAATTGCGAGTGTGGTCGGGGCTTCCGGTGGCGTCGTCGGCGTTGTCATTCTGTACTGTTTCATGTATCCGAATGAAAAGGTGCTGCTATTTTTTGTCATCCCGATGAAGTCCTGGGTATTTGGACTGTTACTTGTAGGGCTTGATCTGTTCGGTGCTATGGGTCATTCGGTTATTGGATCTACGTCGAGGATTGCATTTGAGGCACATCTAATAGGCGCCGCCTTTGCCGCTCTGTATTTCAAGCTTGGCTGGCGAACGGAATGGATTGCCACAATGTTTACAGACAGGCGCAAAAGGCGTATCAAAATTCATAAACCTAAAGACGACAAGCTTGCTGTTCAGGCTGATACGATCCTTGAAAAAATCCAGACTCAAGGCCGCGACTCATTGTCGACTAAGGAAGAGAGGCTGTTGATTAAATACAGCAGCCAGCTACGCAAGCAGGATGACAACGATCAGATCTAGAGGACGCCAGATACTGTGGCTCCATCACTAGACTATCACTCAGAAGTACTCAGAAGCGTTTTTATTCGCTACCCGCTTCAACAGCCTCAGCCGCTTCGGCTGCCTCACCCGTTCGGGCGTCGATTTCATCAGCCATTTGCTTCTGACGCTGTGTGATCAGCGTGGCAAGTTCCTGATTTCGCTCGTAGAGACGAGCCAGTTCAGCAGTCAGGAACGCATTAACATCCATCAATTCTGCCTTGTAATCTGCTACCTCGACTTGATCACGACTATGAAATTCAAGGTCGGTTTCCAGTGCTCGTTTTTCTATCTTGTTGTTTTCAATCTGTCTTTCAACACGAGCTTTCGTATCAAGCAAGTCTTCAATATTTCGCAATGCTGATTCACGTCTTTGGGACATGCGGCCTACAAAGTCGTCAATTTCAAGGAAGAATATTTGATAGTCCCGCATGCTGCGAACAAAGTGATGTGTCAATTCCACCGCGGCTGGTTCTTCACCGTCGGGTGCAAGAAACTCAGCGGTCGCTTCGTCCACGCGAAACACTCCGATGGCATCTTCTTTAAACGTCACCTGATCACCAGCGATATCAATATTCGGGCCTGCAGCGGATGCCAGCTTTAAGGTTTCCGATATGGCGCGACCCTGATTGTCATAGAATTCCAGAAAATCCGGATTCAGTGGTACATCCGCATTCAGTTGTCGGCGATAGGTGGTTTGTTTTGTAAACCGGATCTTCTTGTAGCGATTTGCGACGGGCAGCGTATCGTCCAGAATAATGCTGCCGTCCTGATAAAAGTCTCTGGCAAGTGCGTCGGCCAATGCCTGAACATTCGGGTCATTCATTGGGGCGCCGAAGCTAAAGGCGGTCGTATTCAGAAATATCTCATAGACCTTTTCTCGTTTTCTGGTTGCCCCTTCTTCAAGTGAGGCATCCTGCGTGAAGTCGTCAAACAACCAGCCGCCTTCGGTGATCGGCGATGCGCGGTGGTCGGATACGGCAAAAGGAAGGTGTCCGTCTGTCGGCATCTTTTCGTATATCGCTACCTTCGTTCTACCATCCGCATCTGGTGGTAGTTGCCTTGCAAACGTCTTATTCACCAGATCTGGTCCGGCGGACGTGACCGTAAGCGTATCTTCTGTAGCATTGTCAACGTTGTACTGGCCGAGATAGATCACCGGTACGCCGGGGCTATAGACCTTAGCGGCATCGTCATTATTTTTGCTTCGTTCGAGTACCTTTTGAACTTCACCATCCACCGCTTGATCAGCATTTATCAACTCCATAAACAGAAATAGCTGCCGGCTCTGTGGAATCCCGTGAGGTTTTAATTCTTCAGAAAAAGTTAGCGTGAATTGAGCTCCGCCGGCTGGTGCATTTTGACCTGCGGCAATATCTACGCCTCGCCATACACGACCGCGTCCTTGAACGATGCGTCGTAAACTTCCATGTAGCGATCTTACTGTCTTGGTGATGTCCGCAAGCTCGTCGGTGAGTTTATGCGATTCCTTACGAGCGACAACTAGGTTTTCACTGTGTTGATCGCGATAGTCCTTGACCACTGCGAAGACGATCACAACAAAAATACCTGCACATGCTGTGATGAACACACAGAATACGTGGAACCAGGGCCAATTCTTGATGCTGAGCATCAGGAAGATCACGAGGATAAGCAATGCAACGGATGCTACTATTAATCCTGTTTCCATGCTCGGTTAGTTCCTGTGCAAATGCACTGCCCTGCAGCGTGTACTCTTTTGAAAGCCTTGATTCTCTATACAGCTATATAAATGAACTGGTATAGGAATTAGGACTTTCGACAATTATTCCGTCAAACCATACGTTTTACGGCCCAAGGATACGAATCCCCTTCTCATTAAGTATCGAGTGTTCAGTCCAATTCTTTTAAACGGGATTCGCATGTGATGCCTATTTTTCGATGATTTTTATTCTATACGTTTACCGGATCGCCTTCCTAACACTTTTCTTCATGATATTAGATCCGCCGTTTTGAGCGGATTTCATAGGGCAAACGGTGCATAACCACGCATCTGGTCTAAAAAAATCGGTAAACCGACGAAATTCACTTGCGCATCGGTCTAAAGGGGACGATTGCTGCTGATGCATGACCGAATTATCTGCGCAACCTAAATTGGTTATCCAGATTACCTATTTGCAACCGAGGCCAATAAGACATTTGGCCAGGATCAACCTAAGCCCATAACAAGACTGGGCAAATAGAAGGCAATCCCACATGACACGTTCATCTTCTCAACGATCCATAGTCAACAGCAAGAGTGCTACCGCCGTATTAACGGCGATTCTGGCTACTATCGTACTATCCGGTTGTAACAGGGCATTCTTCCGTGAACAGGCGGATCAAGATGTCGCGGCACTAATCGCCGAAAAGGCCGAAGATCTGGAGGTTCAGGTAAAGAACATCGATGTTGAAAAATTCAATATCACTCCGCATTCTGAGTCTCGCATGTTCGATGTACATGATCCGGATTATCCACCGATGCCACCGGATGATCCTACATCCCACCGATTGATGCACCGTGTTTACAACATGGAGGGCTACTCCGGCTGGGGTGGAAATGGCCATGTCGATAAAGTTGATGATGGCGCATGGCGCAAGCACCTTCCATTGGATGAAGACGGTGTCATTCAGTTGGACTTTAAGACAGCCTTGGATCTCGCCTTCAAACACTCACCCGGTTACCAGTCGCAGATGGAAACCTTGTACCTGGCTGCTTTAGACCTTCATACAGAGCGGTTTAATTTTGACACCCAGTTCTATGGTGGCTACAGCACTCACTTCGCAGCCAATGGCGGCGGGGAATTTGGTTCACCAACATCGGTGTTTGATCTAACAACTCGCAACATGACCATGCGAAAGCAGTTGGCCTCGGGCGGTAACCTCGCGGTGAATTTCTTCAATTCACTGGTGTGGCAATTCAGCGGCGATAACACATACGGTGCAAACACCTTACTCAGTGCAAGCCTGCTACAACCGTTGATGCGTCGTGCGGGCCGTGACCGCGTACTGGAGCTAATAACGATTGCAGAAAGAAACATGCTCGCCAATATGCGGCAAATGGAGTTGTATCAAACTGGTTTCGTTATGGACCTGCTTACCGGTGACGGTCAACAATCTGGATTTGTGCGTCGTGGTGGTTTCTTCGGTGCTTCCGGACTTGGTGGCTTTACTGGCGTCGGCGGTGGTGGTTTCGGTGCTGTCGGCCGAAGTAACTTCGGTAGTGGCGGAGGTGGTGTGGGTACCACACCAGGTACCGTCGGTGGCTACCTTGGTATTCTGCAAGCTCAGAAGAACCTACAGACTCGCCGCAACACTGTTCAATCAACCCGAAACTCGCTTATTCAGTTCAACGCATTTTTCGATGCGAACCGCATTGACTTCTTCCAGGTTGAACAGATGCGATCAAGCCTTGTGACCCAGATTGCCGGGCTGCTTGGCGAGGAAGCTGGTTACCAACGACGAGTCGACGGTTATAAATTCGAATTGGGCCTGCCACAGGATGTTGAACTGAACATCGTCGGTGACCAATTGGAGCGATTCAATCTAATCGATCCACAGGTTCAGGCACATCAGGATCTGTTAACCAATATCCAGGAGCGTCTCGGTATCCTCATCAATTCCATCGTGCCAACAGCCGATGCAACTGAGCTTGCATGGTCACCAGAGCTAGCTGATGCCCTGGGTGAACTGCAACAACTGGTTGACGAGACATTAATTGTTCAACGGGAAGTTCGTACCGGCGACACAGAAATGGCCCGCGTGAGTATCTCAGAACTCGTGGACGCCATTCCGGATCGCAAAGATGGAACCAAGCTTCTAAAGAGAGTGTTGACCGACAAGCCTATCACTCAGGAATTCTCGCTAAGCGGTGATGACTTTGATGACTCGTATCTCGACGGAGTCCCGGCCGTGCTTAACAACACACTTGACGGTGTAGAAACGCAGCTTGACGCTCGAGGTGAGGGAATCCGACGTGTCTCCGGTGTTCTGGCTGAGTTTCTAAAGACTGCCGAAGCACTGGATGATGAAACCAGGTTAGAGCAGGTTCGGTCGCTGGTCTTTATTCCAATCGCATCTGAACTGACAGAATTGTCAGCAAATACCATGGACCTCTCACTGGTTCAGGCAGAGGCACGTAGCGAATCCGTTGTCCTTACCCCAGTTACAATCAAAGCGCAGGAAGCATTCCAGATCGCATTAAACCTGCGTCCGGACTTCAAAAACCGACGTGCCGGCCTGGTTGATAGCTGGCGACTGGTTCAATACAACGCGGATGATTTAGAAAGCACCCTAGACGTTCGCTTCGACGGTGATATACGCAATGTAGATGACAACCCTGTGAAACTCGATGATGTGACAGGTTCATTACGTGTCGGACTTGAATGGGATGCGCCGATTACGAAACTACGCGAGCGAAATAAATATCGCCAGGCTTTGATCGAGTACCAACAGGCACGTCGACAATATTACGGTTTTGAAGATGGGTTGTTAAACATGATGCGTCACCGGGAACGTGAAGTACTCGTTTCCATGGTTAGCTTTGAGCTGATTCGCAAGAACTACAAGAGCTCCATCCGACGTGTGCAATCGGCCAGTTTCGAACTACAAAAGCCACCGGAACCTATGGGTGCCAGTACGCTCGGTCCAACTACCGCTCAGAACCTTATTAGCTCGTATAACAGTCTCCAGGATATGCAAAACAGCTTACTGTCTCAGTGGGTCAACTACGAAATCCAACGAAGTATGACGGATTTACTTCTTGGCTCGATGAAGCTCGATGATGATTACAACTGGATCGATCCGGGCCCAATTGGTCGTGAATTCGACTATCCGTCTGGAGAATATAGTGGAGAAAGCTCCGACGAAGCAGATGAGGGGCAATCTCAGGCCCAAAGTAATACGGAAGAAGAGGAAAAAAGCGATTCCACAAGCGAAAAAGTGGGTTAATAATATAATAGAGCGACCACTCCTTCCTATAACCTGCATCTACCTAAAGGCTGACAGTTAGGGAAATACCCTAAAAACCGATTGCTTTCGTCAAATGTTCTATGCTTAAGTTACTTAGAATGACGGGATCCAAGATCTAGATGCTGTGTCAATACGAGACACTTAAACCAAGGATTAATAAATGAATACCTCGCATCGTCCTTCCTTGTACAAAAAGGTCGGAAACGCAGCTGTCGCACTGGCCATTCTTTTAATTGTCATCGGTGGTGGTGGTTACTTCCTATACAACTCCTTTGCTAGTGGCGAATCGGATGAGGCCATTCGATGGAAGTTCACAAAGCCACGAGTCGGTGAATTTGAACATGTAATCATCGAAAAAGGTGATGTAGAGAGTGCTGAAAATATCGAGGTTCGTTGTGAGGTACGAGCTAAAGGTAGCGCCGGCACCAGAATCATTTCAGTTATTGAGGAAGGTGTTCGTGTTAAGAAAGGTGAATTGCTGGTTGAGCTGGATGCGTCCGCTCTGGAAGACGAAAGAGATCGTCAGAAGATCGCTGTAAACCAGGCGAAATCACGTGTGATTTCAGCTGAGTCACTGCTGCAGCAACAAGAGATTGCCAAGGAAGAGTACCTCAAGGGAACTTACTTCACAAATAAGCAAGTCGCAGAGGGTAACATCCTCATTGCGGAAGAGACTATCAATCAGGCTCGTGAAAAGTACAACTTCTCCATTCGCCTGGCTGCTCAGGGCTTCCTCACCGATACACAACTCAAGACAGACGAATTTGCCGTTAAACGAGCTCAGCTGGAACTCGATCTACGCCTGACAGAATTGTCAACACTTGAAGATATCACCAAGAAGAAAATGCTAGTTGGTTTTGACAGCGATATTAAATCAGCGCAGGTCTCCGTTGAAACTGAGCGAGAAAACCTGATCGAGGAAGAAGAAACGTTTCAAGAAATCGAAGCGCAGATTGAAAAGTGCGTTATTAATGCGCCGGCAGATGGTCTAGTTATTCATGCAAATGAAAGGGGCTCCCGCGGTGGAAGTGAATTCCGTGTCGAAGCTGGTGCTACTGTGCGTGAACGTCAGGCCATCATCTTCCTGCCAAACATCGACAAAATGCGTGTTCGCGTAAAAGTCAACGAAGGTAATATCTCGTTTGTTTCCGACGGCGGTGGTGAAATTGAACAGGCTCAAGCCGCTGAAATCCGACTAAGCGGTATCGAAGAGCCGTTACGTGGAAAGGTAACAAAGGTAAACCGCTATCCTGACCCAAGTAACTGGTTTGAAGGAAACGTGAAACGGTTCTCGACCTTCATTACATTGCTTGACGCTCCTCCGAGTGTGCGAAGTGGTTTGACCGCTGAAGTATCTATCTTCGCTGATCGTGAACTCGGTGCAACTCAGCTACCAGTAACAGTGCTGCACGATGATTCCGGTGACCGGTTTTGCCTGGTCAAAGTGACAGCAGACCGCGACGATCCACTGCACACACTCGCTGGTATCTTCAAAGAAGGTGAAGATTATAAAAGCGTTGAGCTAAGACGAGTGCATTTCAGCAAGAGTAACGAACAGTTTGTCGTCATTGAAGAAATGCCTTCGGAAATCACCGCGAATGCTCCATTGCCTGAAGAAGAACTTCTCACCTCCGACGATTTTGTAGTGCAGAATCCTCGCAGTTATGAACAAGATGTTGATGCTGATGAATCCAAGTTGTATCGGCTAGTGTTGGATTACCGCGTCCGCGATATCATGCGACGTGTAGGTGGTGATGCCGAGAAACCAATTACCATCGCAAACATTGACGCGAACATCTATGCCGAGTTCATTAGTTATAACGCTGATAATGATCTCGTATTGGATAAAGAAGAAGTCAAAACATTTGTATCAGAAACGGGTAATTACCTGCCGCCTCAAAAGGTAGTGAAATTTACCGAAGAAGAAACTGCGGCAATTAAAGAGTCTACTAAAACCTCAGAAAAAGAGGATGAGCTGACCCCATTCCGTGAGCAAGCGAAGCAGTTCATTGGTTTCATTATGCAAAGGGTTGATACCAACTCTGATGGTGTCATTGATAGTGATGAAATCGCTGCCTCGGATGATCCAGCTCGCATGAAAGAAGCTGAT
>Ga0114933_10000965_pt1 | contig 33539 bp, 31 predicted proteins | sample 4SBtaG_FD_89691 | JGI IMG/M metagenome (GOLD analysis project Ga0114933, IMG submission 89691) | Deep subsurface microbial communities from Kolumbo volcano to uncover new lineages of life (NeLLi) - 4SBTROV12_W25 metaG | ecosystem: Environmental > Aquatic > Marine > Volcanic | place: Kolumbo... | reverse complement strand
GTGGAGGTTAGACCTGCGCGTGCTCGCCGTCGACACCCGCGACCTCTCACGCCGGTACGGACCCCGCTGGGCCCTGGCACGCGTCGACCTGGCGATCGAGCCGGGTGAGCGCTTCCTCATCGTGGGCGCGAACGGCTCGGGCAAGACCACGTTGTTGCGGATCCTGGCGACGGCATTGCCGCCGACCCAGGGCACGCTGAAGCTCTTCGGCCGGGACCCGGAAGAGCACCTCTTCCAGTGCCGCCGCGAGCTGGCGCTCCTGTCCCACCTCCCGAGCATCTACCAGGACCTGTCGGGCCCCCAGAACCTGCGCGTGTTCCTGGACCTGCTGGGCCGCGAGGAGCCCGTGGAGCCCTGGCTGGAGCGCGTCGGCCTCGAGATCCGTGACGACCCGGTCTCAAGCTACTCCGCCGGCATGAAGAAGCGGCTGTCCTTCGCCCGCATGCTGGCCCAGAAGCCGCTCCTGGCCCTGATCGACGAGCCGTACGGCCAGCTCGATCCGGCCGGATTCTCCTTCATCGACGAGCTCCTGGTCGAGCTCTCCGAGCAAGGCACGACCGTGGTCGTCGCGAGCCACCACGTGGACCGCGCCCGCCACCTCTGCCAGCGCGCGCTGCTCCTGGACCAGGGCCAGGTCCGTTGGACGGGGCCGGCCCAGGACATCGACCGCGCCTGGGACGTGCTGCACCCATGAGCTGGCCCGCCCAGGCGCTGCGCATCCTGCGAAAGGACCTCCACATCGAGTGGCGGAGCCGGGCCCGGGTCGTGGCGCTCTTCGCCTTCGCCGGGCTGATGATCCTGTTGTTCTCCTTCGCCATCGGGCCGGACACGAAGACCTTGCAGAAGCACGCGGGCGGCTACGTCTGGCTGGCGCTCCTGATGGCCTCGACGCTCTTGCTGAACCAGTCCTTCCGGACGGAGACCGAGTCCGGAGCCTTGGAGGGCCTGCGGCTGCTCCCCGTCGATCCGCGAGCGCTGTTCTACGGCAAGGCCCTGGCGAACCTGGTCGTGCTCGTCTCGCTGGCCGCGCTGGTGTTGCCGCTGTCCGCCTGGTTCATGGACATCGGCGTGGCCGAGGCCTGGTGGCAGCTGGCCCTGGTCATCCTGCTCGGCTGCGCCGGGATCGCAGGCCCCGGCACGCTCTACAGCGCTCTGGCCGCCCGGAGCGGAGCGCAGCAGCTCATGTTACCGGTATTGCTCTTTCCGCTCCTCGTCCCGGCACTGCTGGCCGCGGTCAAGGCCCTCGGATTCGTCCTCCTGGGCGACCCCATGGACCAGATCGGTGGTTGGCTGGCGCTCCTGGCCTGCTTCGATGCGGTGTTCTGGGCGCTGGGCGGGGTGCTCTTCGGGTACCTGGTCGAACAGTGAAGAACCTCGCCGCCATCCTGTGCACCGGCCTGGGCGCCATCCTCCTCGCGGTGGGCCACTACGCCGGCTTGTTCGTCGCCCCACCCGAGGCCATGATGGGAGACGTCGGGCGCATTCTCTACGTGCACGTCCCGACCGCCTGGCTCGCCCTCCTCACCTACTTCTTCGCCTTCATCGCGGCCTGCGGAGCCCTGGCCAGCGGTCGCGACAGCTGGGATGCCACCACCGAGGCCTGCGTCGAGGTCGGCGTGCTGCTCACGGCGATGCTGCTCTTCCAGGGCTCGATGTGGGCCAAGCCCACCTGGGGCACCTACTGGACCTGGGACCCGCGCCTCACGACCACGGCGATCATGGGCATCGCCTTCACGGGCGTGCTGGTCCTGCGCAAGCTCATCCACGATCACGACCGGCGCCGCGTCGTCAGCTCGGTGGCCACCATCCTGGCCTTCGTCGACGTGCCCATCGTGTACATGAGCGTCAAATGGTGGAAGAGCCTGCACCAGACCCAGTCGAGCCCGGAGACGGTCAGCGACCCGATGGTGTGGGTGCTGCGCACGGCGGCCTTCGGCATGCTCTTTTTGTCCATCGGCTTCATCCTCTTCCGCCGACGCATCGCGCTCGACCGCATGCAGAAGGAGCACGGCGCGGCCGCGCTTCCGCAGAAGAAGGCCCCCATCTCCCTGGAGACGACATGACCGGCGTCATCGAAGGCGGCTGGGACACTGTGTGGCTCGTGTACGGCGTCAGCTGGACCGCGCTGATCGCTTATGGCACGTCGCTGATCCTGAGGTCCCGGTGAGCCAGAACAAGCAAGGCCCCCTCTTCCTCGCCGGCGCGCTCTTCGTCGCCGCCAGCGCCCTCGGTCTCGTCTGGTTCGCCTCGGACGAGATGGGCGAGAACCTCGTCTACTACTGGGAGCCGACCGAGGTCGTCGAGGCCGGCGACGAGGCCATCGGCCCCACCATCCGCCTGGGCGGCCTGGTCAAGGTAGACAGCCTCGACTGGAACGCCGAGACCGAGGATCTGCGCCTGGTCGTCGAGGACGAACAGCACGAGGTCGTCGTGCACGCCACCGGAGCTCCCCCGCAGATGCTGCGCGAGGGCATCGGCGTCGTGGTCGAGGGCACCATGAGCCCCTCCGGCGTGTTCGAGTCCGACCGCCTGATGGTCAAGCACTCCAACGAGTACAAGGCGCCCTTGGAAGGCATGACCGAGCAGGAGCGCAAGGCGCTCTACGAGACCATCGAGGAGGAGATCTGATCTCGATCCTCGGACGCAGCCTCGTGCTGCTCGCGCTCGGCGCATGCACCGTCGGCGCGGTCGCCGGTCTGGCTGGTGGTGCGCGCAAGAACGCCCAGGCGTGGAAGCTGTCGCGCTGGATGGCGTACACCTTCGGCGCCTGCATGATCCTGGCCACCGGGGCCATGGAGTTCGCGCTCCTGACGCACGACTTCAGCGTCGGCTACGTCGCCAAGGTCGGAAGCACCGAGACCCCCTGGATCATCACGGTGGTCTCGCTGTGGTCGAGCCTCGAGGGGAGCATCCTCTTCTGGGGCTTCGTGCTGGGCTCCTCGACCATCGCCTTCACCTGGTCCCAGCGCAACGGCGACCCGGAGCACGGCTCCTACGCCGTCGGCACCCTGCTGGCCGTCGGGGTCTTCTTCAGCTTCCTGGTGGCGGGGGTCGCGAACCCCTTCACCCTGGTCGATCCGGCGCCGCTGCAAGGGCCCGGACCCAACGCGCTCCTGCAGAACCACGTGCTGATGATCATCCATCCGCCGGCCCTGTACATGGGCTACGTCAACATGGCGATCCCCTTCGCCATGGCGATCTCGGCGCTGCTCGCCGGGCGGCTCGAGGCCAGCTGGATGCGCAGCCTCCGGCGCTGGATGCTGTTCGCGTGGAGCTTCCTGACGCTCGGCGTCCTGCTCGGCGGCTGGTGGTCCTACGAGGTCCTCGGCTGGGGTGGCTACTGGGCCTGGGACCCGGTCGAGAACGCGAGCTTCATGCCCTGGCTCACGGCCACGGCCTTCGTGCACTCGGCCCAGGTCATGGAGCGGCGTGGCCTCTTCAAGGGCTGGACCATCACGCTGGCGCTGGCGACCTTCCTGCTCACGATGCTGGGCACGTTCATGACGCGCTCGGGCGTCTTCAACTCGGTCCACAGCTTCACCCAGTCCGACGTCGGCCCGGTCTTCCTGGTCTTCATCGGCATCTGCACGGTGATCTGCCTGGTCCTGCTGACCCTGCGCCTGGGCGAGCTCGTCCCACCCGAGGAGGGCATCCCCGGCCCGATCTCGCGCGAGGTCGCCTTCCTGATCAACAACCTGTTGTTCTGCTGCTTCACCTTCACGGTGCTGCTGGGAACGACCTACCCCCTGTTGAAGGAGGCCTTGACCGAGGAGCGCCTGAGCGTCGGCGAGCCCTACTTCAACACGATGAGCCTGCCGGTCTGCGCGGGCATCCTCTTCCTGATGGGCGTCGGCCCTGCCTTGCCGTGGGGCGAGGCCGACCCGATCCGCGCGCTCAAGCGCATGATCGCGCCCACCTTCGTCGCCATCTGTACAGCCGTGGCCTGCTTCCTGCTGGGCATCGACCACTTCTGGGCCTTCGTCACCTTCGTGCTCGCGGCCTTCGCGGGCGTCACGACCCTGGACGAGCTCTTCCGGCCCAGCGTGCTGCGCGCCCGCTCGAAGGGCGAGCTCTGGCCGGTCGCCTTCGTCGCCTACGCGGTCCGCAGCCGGGCCCGGGTCGCGGCCTATGTCGTGCACTTGGGCGTGGTGCTCTGCGCCTTCGCCATCGCAGCCAGCGGCGCCTACAAGCAGGAGCAGCCGATCACGCTAAAGGCCGGCGAGACGGTCGAGGTCTACGGCTACGAGCTGACCTTCGAGGGCCGCGAGACCCAGGATCAGCCTCACCGGCGCTCCGAGGTCGCCTGGATCCAGGTCGACGACACCCGAATCGACGCGCGCATGAACCACTACGCGACGATGAGCGATCCCATCCCCACCCCGGCCGTGCTGTCCTCGTGGGACGAGGACCTGTACCTCTCGCTGGTGCGCATGGATGACGACTCGGTCAGCGTCCGCGCCATCCTGGAGCCCTTCGTCTACTGGCTCTGGATCGGCGGGCTCGTGATGTTCTTCGGCGGCGTCATCGGCGTGTGGCCGAAGTTCCGCCAGATCCTCCGCTTGTTCCGGTTCGCGACGTGAAGCGCACGTGGTGGATCCTTCCCCTCGGCCTGGCGGTCCTCGCTCCCTTCATCTGGGTGCTCTGGAGCGGCTTCGGCAAGGACCCCCACGCGGTGCCCGATGCCATGACCGGCCAGGCGGCGCCTGCCTTCTCTTCGGTCACCCTCGACGGCGAGCCCCTCTCTCTGGAGGAGCTGAGCGGGCGGCCGGTGGTGCTGAACTTCTGGTCGACCTGGTGCGTGCCCTGCAAGGTCGAGCACCCGGTGCTCCAGGCGGGGGCGGCCACCTACGGTCCCCAGGGCGTGATCTTTCTCGGCGTGCTCTACGGCGACGAGCCGGCCAAGGCCCGCGCCTTCCTGAAGAAGAACGGCGAGGCCTACCCGACCCTCGAGGACCCCCAGGGCGGCATGGCCGTCGACTACGGCGTCGCGGGCGTGCCCGAGACCTTCTTCATCGACGCCGAAGGGCGCATCGTGCGCAAGGTCTCCGGGCCGGTCGATGCCGGCACGCTGACCTCGACGGTGGAGTCGATGCTGTGATCGCGCTCCTGCTGAGCCTGGCCTTCGCCGAGGACATGGACCTCTCGGTGCTCGATCAGGCCGTCGGCGTCGAGCCCTTCGACGCCCCCGAGACCGACGAGGCCATCATCGCCGAGCGGACCCAGGCCATCGCGGACGGCCTGCGCTGCCCGGTCTGCCAGGGCATGAGCGTCGGGGCCTCCGCGACCGATGCGGCCGTCGCCATGAAGGCCCGGATCGAGGAGCTCGTGCGCGCGGGCTACACCGACGACCAGATCGTCGACTACTTCGCCGAGCGCTACGGGACCTGGATCCTGCTGGCCCCGCCGAAGGAGGACAACGCCCTCGTCTGGCTCGGGCCGGCTGCGGTGGCGGGCCTGGGGCTGGCTGGCGTGATCGGCTTCGCGGTCGTGGCCGGGCGTCGGCGCGAGGAGGCGCCTGCCCCTGACGTGCCACAGGATGCCTACACCGAGCGCGTGCTCAAGGAGCTCGACGAGTAGTGGACTGGGCCGTCTGGGGACCGCCGATCGCCGTGCTCGCCCTGGGCGCGATCGGTGGCGTGTTGTTCGCGCTCTTCGGCGGTCGCACCTGGGCCCACGACCCGGTCACCGCCGACCTGGAGGCACGCAAGGAGGTCCTGATGAACCGCCTGCGAGACCTCGAGGCCGACAAGCACAAGCTCGAGGACCACGACTACTGGTCCACCCGGCAGTGGCTGGTCGCCGAGACCGCCGAGATCCTGCGGCGGCTGGAAGAGGAGCCCTCCTCCGAGGGGGCGCCCTTGAAGCAGAAGGAGGCGCCCAAGGCCGGATCCAGGCACATGGGCTGGTACCTCGCCGGGCTGGTGGTCTTCTTCGCGGTGGCCGGGGTCGCGCTCCAGGCTGCGCTCGCTCCGCGGATCGGCGACAGCACGATGACCGGCAACGCCCAGTCCGCGGTCCAGGACCCGGTCGCCGAGGCCCGCGCGGCCTTCGAGGCGGACCCCCAGGACCTCGCGGCGCTGAACACGCTGACCAAGTGGGCGCTTTACACCCAGGACCTCGACGCGGCGATGGGCCTGATCGACAAAGGCCGGGCGCTGGATCCCGAGGATCCGGGCGTCATCGTCCACCTCGGCGCGCTGCGGGCCATGATCGGCCGCCACGACGAGGCGCTCGCGGACCTGGCCTCGCAGGAAGAGGCGCTGCCCGCCGAGGTCGCCATCTGGCGCGCGATCATCGCCATCCAGATGGGGGACCGGGGCGAGGGAGCGACCCAGCTTCGCACCGCCGTCCAGGTCGCCACAGACCCTCTGGACCGGGAGTTCGCCGCCTTCCTGCTCGGGGACCTGATGACCTCGGGCACCCAGGCGACGTCAGGGTCCTCGACCTCGACCGAGCCCGCCGAAGAGGCCCCCGCCGTCCTCACGGCCACCGTCACCGCCGAGGGCGAGGTCGAGCCCGGAGGCGTGCTCTACGTCTACGTGCGCACCAGCCCGGTGCCGGCCGGCCCCCCCGCGGTCGCGAAGCGCATCCCGGACTGGAGCCTTCCGGTGGAGACGGGGCTGAGCACCGCGGACCTGTTGCCCTTCGCAGGCGGCGTGTTCCCGGAGCCGGCGTACATCCAGGCCAAGATCGCCCGCTCGGGCGACCCGCGCCAGCCGATGGACGGCGACCTCAAGTCCGAGGTCGTCGGTCCGATCTCGGCCGGCGAAGCGGTGGTGCTGGAGCTCCGCTGATGGCCTTCTCCTTCGAGGCGCTGCCCGAAGAGCAGAAGCTGGCCTTCTACGGCACTCTCTTCGCGATGGCGGCGGCGGACGGGGAGACCTCGACCGAGGAGCTGGAGCTGATCTTCGAGTCCATCGAGACGCGCGAGCTGTCCGGTGAAGGGGTCGAACGGCTTCGCGGCTGGGTCGCCGAGGCCCCTTCGATCGAGGTGCTGTTGCCCACGCTGGCCGAGGGGCCGAAGGAGCTGCGCTTCGGGGTCGTGATGCACCTCACGGACGTGGCGCTGGCCGACGACCGCATGAAGCTGGGCGAGAAGAGGGCCCTGCGCGCCGCTCGTGAAGCGCTCGGCGTGTCGCGCGAGCAGGGCCTGGCGATCGAGGAGTTCGTCTGGGAGGTCCGCGAGCTGCGCGAGCAGGAGCTCTCGGAAGAGGAGCTCTCGAAGGCGGTGGCGAGCGCTACGAACGACCTCTGGGCCAGCGGCGTTCCGAGAGAATCGGTGGGCTTCTCGGGCAGCTTCGTCGGCCTGGGCAGCGCGCTGGCGGGTCTGGCGGCCGCCGGGCTCGGGCTGGGCTTGATCCCGGGCCTCGGCATCGCGGTGGCGGTCGGCGCCGCGGCGTTCTTGGCCTTGAACACGGTCTTCGGGGGCCGCCGCTCGCGTCACGACGTGGCGGCGGAGCGGCGTGGACGCGCGGAGCGTCTGCGGCACAATCTCCGGGAGCTCGGGGAGGTCCTGGACCGGTGATCGCAAGGGAGACCTGGGCGTGGGCCTGGCCCGCGCCATTTGTCGAGGTCGATGTGGGCCGGGTCTACCAGGGCCCGGAGACCACCTGGTTCGGCCGGCGCATCGAGCTGGACGAGGAGCCCGAGGACCTGGAGAGGGCCTTGCAGATCTGGGGTCGCCACCACAAGGCGGACAAGGCCTACGTGCTGTGGGAGACGGTCGACGAGCCCTGCATCCCGGCCTTGCCCGCAGGCTCGGTCGTGCACGTCCTGGCGGTGCGCGAGCTCGACGTGCTCACCGTGCCCTCGGCGGTCGAGGTCATCGAGGACATCGATCGGGCCGAGGCCGTCTCACGCGTCGCCAACGGCGTCGCCGACGTGGAACACGACGCTTTCCACCAGTGGCTCTGGGCGCACTACCGCGCCGTCGGGCGGGGCTTCGTCACCACCTGCGAGGGCGTCGACGCCGCCGCGGTGGTTGCCGTCGAGCGCGACGGCATCGTGCGCTACCAGGACGTCTGCACCCACCCCGACTTCCGTCGCCGAGGCCTCTGCACCGGCCTGGTCGGCACGGTCGCCGGCATGCTGAAGGGCCGCCAGGTCATCGTCGCCGCCCGGGACACGACGCCCGACCGCATCTACCACCGCCTGGGCTTCGAGCGCGTCAGCTGGGTCGTGGAGATCGGCGTCCCGCGCTGATCAGTCTTCCCAGACGTCGCAGTCCGCGTTGCCCTCGTTGAGGTCCTCGCAGGACGCGGACCTCAGGTTCGAGATGCACTCGCGCCCCTTGGTCGGGTCGTAGGTCTCGCCGGCGAGGTCGCCGAGGTCCAGGAAGATGTCCGCGATGTCCGCGAAGTCGTCGACGCACTCGGCGTCGTCGTCGCCATAGACCGACTCGTAGTCGCCCTTGTCGCACTCCTCGAGCCGCTTGCAGGCCGCGGTCCCGTACTTGGAGGGGAAGTCCTCCTCGGGGATGGCGCAGGCCACGAGAGAGGAGGCGAGGACGACGATTCCGAAGGTACGCATGCGGCCGTCTAACCGCCGACTGAACCGCACCCCGGACAGTTTTTGGCTCCGGTCGTGACTATCTCTTCCCTCGAAGGAGGGACGGATGCAACGAGCCGTCATCGATGGGTCGGCTACGATTCGGGGACCTATGCGGTTGTTCTTTCACGCTCCGTGCATGGACGGCGTCGCCAGCGCCTGTCTCATGAGTGAGGTTCTGGAGGCGGCAGGACATGAGGTGCATCCTGTTCCCATCGGGTATGCCGCGCGGAACGCGTGGCTGAAGGACCCAGGCGACGGCTCCTTCGCGGTGTGCGACTTCCTGTACCACCCCCGAGCTGTGGCCTGGGCAGACCACCACCCCACGGCGTTTGAGCGCCCAGCGGACGAGGCGCACTGGCGGGGCCGCGTCGACACAGGCTGGTTTTGGTACGACCCGAGCGCTCGGTCCTGCGCGGCGCTGCTGCAACGCGTAGCGGCGGAACGCGGGGTAGATGTCTCGCACCTTGAGGACCTGGCAGCCCTTGCTACCAAGACGGACTCGGCGGACTACTCGAGCCCCGAGGAGGCCGTCTACGGACAGTCTCCCGGGCTGAGGCTCGCTCGCGCCTTGGTTCATGAGCCGACCGACAGTTGGCTCGAAGAGCTGGTTCGGGTCTTGCGGTCAGCAGACATTTCCTCAGTTGCGAAGCGCCCAGAAGTTGTCCGCCGTGTTCATGCAGCGGACGAACGGATGGGTATTGCGCTCAAGCGGTTGGGGTCTCGGCTGCTGGTCGAGTCCGGCGTGGCAAGGTTCACCTGGGACCTCAGCTGGGGGCCCTTGAACCGGTACGCACCGTATCTACTCGCCCCGAACGCCCGATACAGCATCGGCGTGCTGCTCGATGAGCGAGCGGACACGTCGAAGGTCACGGCTATGCGCAACCCGTGGCTGAGCTTTCAGAGCATTCCGCTGGGCCAACTGATGGGCGAGTACGGCGGTGGCGGGCATGAGCGCGTCGGGTCAGTGGTTCTGACTGGGGATGCGCGCGCGCGGGTCTCAGATGTGACTGCGCGAGTCATGGAGAGTGTCACCGCTTCCTGAGGGGGGAACATGTCGAATCGATTCAACTTCTACGATGTCTACGCCTACCTGATCCCGGGTGCGGCTTTGCTCGTTCTTCTGTTTGCGCCGTTGCTTGACCTCGTGTCCGTCGATGTCGAAGGCGCCGTCGTTGGCGTCGTGGGCGCCTACGTGGTGGGCTTCGTGCTGCAGAATTCAGCTCGTAGGGCACTGCCGTCCAAGTGCGCCCGCGCCGGCGAAGGCCGAGTGCTCCCGTCGACGGCGGTCGCCTATGGCAGGTTTGCTCGAAGATTTGCCGAGGAGGTCCTCCTTGGTTTCGTCTCTCTCAGTGACGAAACGTGCGAGGAACGGGCTGAAGAGTGATCAACCCGGCGTCGAGCCACTCGGCGACCGGGTCCTCGACGCCGACCTTGCCGACGTAGAGGTGGGCGATCGGGTTGCCGGCCTCGACCCAGGTCTTCACCTTGCGGTGGCCCCGGTAGTAGACGATGTCCTTGGCATAGACGCCCGGCTTTCCGGGGTCGGCGAGGCCTCGCTTGAGGCGCTCGGCGACGCCCCAGGCCAAGCCCGGGCCGGCGGTCTCGGCGATGGCGTCGTAGAGCTCGCGGAAGCCCATGCGACGGGCCCAGTCGACGGCCTGGACGACCACGCCCTGGCGCCAGGCGGTGCCGGGGCTGGAGCTCCCGGAGAGCTCCTCGGCGTAGAGCGCCAGGCCCTCCTCGGTCTCCAGGCTGCCCGGCAGGCCGGTGCTGAAGATGCGCAGGGGCTGGTTGCGGCCGTTGGCGCTGCGGATGGCGTGGACCTCGACCTCGTGGACGATGAGCCGGTTGATGTCCCGCTCGCGAAAGGTCGCCGACGGGCTCACGCGCAGGAGCCGCTTGGCGCCATCCACGAGTACCCGGGCGGACATGACCGGGTCGGCCTCGATGCGCCAGTCCGCGAGGCCCCGCTCCCTCAAGGCGTCCTCGAGGGCCACGGTCATGTCGCGGGCGGAGAGCGCGAAGGGGGCCTGGTCCCGTGCCGGGGCCTCGCCCCTCGCTGCGTGGAGCGTCTCGGCGTCGGGGTACCAGTTCGAGTGCAGGGCGAGCTCGTCGAAGGCCTCGACGGAGCGCTCGTTCAGGGCACGGATGAACAGGGTCGTGCCGCGGATGGCCTTGGCGAGGATCTGGCCCAGCGGGTGGTCCTCGGGGGGCCGGAGCGCATCGAGCACGCTCAGCTCCCGCTCGGCCCACGTGGCCTGGTGGTAGCGCAACGGAGGGACCTCGGCGCCGGCGCGGAAGGCTCGGCGGGCCTCGCGAGCGTTCAGCGGGTTGAGGTAGCGCGAGAACGGCACCCGCTCGTAGAGGGCGTGCAGCTCGCGATCGACCTGCAGCACTTCGGGCGAGATGGCCGGGGGCATCGCGGGAGGGTAGCCCCGGCGGGTTAATCGGGCCAGCGATGGACCTCGATGCGCTGTCAAAGCTGAGCCCTGCGGAGCTGCGCGCGCTCGTCCCTGGCTTCATCAACTCCTACTTCGTGGATAACGCGGAGCTGGCCGCCCGCGCCGAGGAGCGGGTGCGCCAGACGCTGGAAGCCTCGACCGACGAGGAGATCGTCGAGACGCTCCGAGCCTTCGGAGCCGCCGGCAAGGAGTACCAACCCTACCCGGCGGCGACGGTCCTGCGGAGGATCTCGCGTGCCTACGTTCCTCTGCCTTGCGGCGACGCCCGCGCCGAGGGGCTGGACCACCTCGAGGCGGTGCGCGGTCGGAACCAGATCTGGATCTGCAACCACCTGAGCTACGTCGACACCCAGGTGACCGACGCGCTGACCTCGCTGGACTCGGACCTCGCCGACGAGGTGCTCGTGGTCGCGGGCCCCAAGGTCTACACCGAGCCCTTCCGGCGCCTCGCCGCGGTGGCCCTGAACACCCTGATGGTGGCGCAGTCCTCGCAGCTGACCCACAACGCCTCGGGCCTGTCTCCCCGCGAGATCGCGGCGATCGCCATCAACAGCCTGAAGCAGGCCGCCGAGTGGCGCGCCACCCGCGGTCCGGTGCTGCTCTACCCCGAGGGCTCGCGCTCCCGGTCCGGTCGACTGGGCCCCTTCTTGCGGGCAGCCGCTCGCTACGCGCGGGGGGTCGAGGTCGTCGTGCCCGTCGCCATCACCGGCAGCGAGAAGCTCTTCGCCTACGACGAGCGCATGCGACCGGCCGAGGTCAGCCTGAGCTTCGGCGAGGCCTTCGTCCCGGGACCCGGCAAGACCGCGGCGCTGGAGGAGGCCTGGGAGCGCATCGCTGCGATGCTGCCTGAGGCCTACACCCCCGAGCCCGGGACCCCGCGCCTGCGCTGAGGTACAGGACCCCGCGAGCCGGCCGGTGGGGGTCGCCCGTCCCACGACTCGGGCTGGTCAGTGGCGTGGGGAGGCTGGTCTCGCGAGGTCCTGAGCCAAGGTGACCCAGTCGCTCTCGCGACGAGTTCACGGTTCGTACACGTCCCAGATCCACCGCCCCATCAGGCTGTCCGGGCGCACGCCCAGCCGCTCCGCCAGGGCCCGGGCCTCGTCCTGTCGACCGAGCACGGCGAGGGCCACCGCGACCTCGGGCCAGAGGCGATCAGCGACGGGCTCGAGGGCCTCGGCGACCTCGGCTGAGTCGCCGCGGAGGATCGCCAGCCGGGTGAGGGTGAACAGGCCGAGGCGGAGCTCGCCTTGTGCGCGCATCGCCTCCAGGCCACGGCCCATCAGCTCTTCGGCGTCGGCCTCGTCGCCCTGGACCATGCGCACGTGACCGAGTCCTGCCAGGGCCAGGGCCTCGCCCCGAGGGTCGCCGATGGCCTGGGCGACCTCGAGGGCCTCCTGGTAGCAGGCCTCGGCCTGGGCGGTGTCGCCGTCCTGGAGGTGCAGGAAGCCCCGGTTGCCGCGGGCCAGGCCATAGAGGCGGAGCTCGCCGCCCTCGAGCAGGATCGGCAGGGCCTCGTCGAAGAGGGGGCGGGCCTCGGCGCTGCGGCCGGACAGGGCCAGGTGGATCGCAAGGTTGCAGTCCACGCTGGCCGCCCGCAGCTCGGCCCCGACCGATCGGGAGACCTCGGCCGAGGCGGCGTAGTACTCGTAGGCCCGGTCGAGGTCCCCCAGGTCGGTCCAGGCCATCGCGAGGCTGTTCAGCGCGATGCCCTCGGAGATGCGCTCGCCGTTGTCGCGGTCGCGTCGGAGCGCCTCCTCCAGGTGAGGGATCGCCTCCAGCGGGCGGTGGAGGTAGCAGAGCACCAGCCCGAGGCGCCGCGCGGCTCGGGCGCCCATGCGGCTGTCCCCGAGGCTCGCCTGGAAGACCTCGAGCGACTCCTCCATGCGACCCAGCGTCATCAAGGTCGCGCCGAGCGCGCAGGCTGCTCGGGCCATCGAGCTGGGCTCGAGCGGTGGATCCGCGAGCACCTCGCGGGCCTCGGCCTCGCTCTCCACAAGGCGTCCGCACTGCCGGAGGCAGCCGGCCCGACGGACCCGAAGGCTGAAGATATGGCGCGGCGAGGGGTTCCGCTCCAGGGCGCGGTCGAGGACCTCGACCATGGCGGCGTAGGGGCCGCGGAGCTCGTAGAAGCGGACCACCCCCTCGGCCAGGCGGGCTGCGTCGTCGGGGGCTGCGACCTCGAAGGCCGCTTCGAGGGCTCCTCGCTCGGAGACGACGAAGGCGTCGCGCTCGAAGCTCGCGCGGTCGCGCTCCAGCTCCTCGAGGAGCACCGCGTGGACCCCCTCGAACGACACCGGGCAGGCTTGGAGCGCGAGGTCGTCGACGCCCAGCAGGAGCCGCACCCGCCCCTGCTCGTCCAGGTCGGCCAAGGATGCGGAGAGGATGCCTTCGAGCCGCTCGCCCACCAGCCGCTCGGCCAGATCGACACCCAGGGGCGCCCGGACCGCGGCGAGCAGGGCAATGGCCTCCTGCACCGGCGTGTCGAGCCGATCCCACGAGGCCCGGAGCATCGCGGCCAGGCTCCCGTGTCGCGTGGAGTCCCGTGGCGTGACGAGCATCTTCAGCGGCCCGTGCGTGCGGATGAGCTCCACCAGCAGGTCGGCCGGGAGGGTGCGGAGCATGCTGCCGGCGAGGGTGAGCGCCAGGGGCCAACCCTGGAGGTGTCGGACCAGCTCCTCGGGGACCTCCTGCTCGGTCTGGGCGGCCAACAGCCCGAGCGCAGCCTCGGCATCGATCGGACCCACCGCGAGCTGAGGAATGGCCCCGAAGCCCGAGCGGGCGGTGATCCAGACCCGCAGGCCCTCCGCGGCCCACTCGCCCAGGAGCGCCTGGGCGTCCTCGCTCGCCAGGTCCGCGTCGTCGAAGATGACGCGCCCCTCGTGGCGTCGAAGGGCGTCCTCGGCGGCGACGCGCACGCCCAGCGCCTGGCCCACGCGGTGGATCAGACCGGCTCGGTCGATGCCATCGGGCACGTCGATCCACAGGTCCTCCGGCTCCAGGACCTCGCGCACGAGACGGGTCTTGCCGGAGCCGCCCGGGCCCACGATGGCCACAGCACCCGCCGTGTCCAGCAGCGTGCGGACCTCGGCGTCTCGTCCGCGCAGCTGCTCGGCCGGAGCCAGCGGCGGGACGAAGCGGTAGCCGACACCCCGAATCGCCAGGAGATGCCTGGGTTTTCGTGCGTCCGTCTCGATCTTCTGGCGCAGCCGATCGATGGTCGTGTAGACGGTCCGGCTCACCACGCCCTCGCGGTAGCCCCAGACCTCGCGGAGCAGCTCCTCCTTGGGCAGCACGCGCCCCGGGTTGGCGCCCAGGTAGCTCAGCAGCGCCCGCTCCATGGGCGACAGCTTCTTCCGGCCGTCCGCCCGCTCGATGAAGCCGCCGTCCAGGTCGACCCGCCCGCCGTCCAGCCTCATTCGTAGATCATCCGGCCTGCCCAGCCATCCTTCACGACGCCCAGCCGATCGGCCAGGGCGTGGGCCTCCTGTAGCCGGCCCAGCACGGCCAGGGCCACGGCGACCTCCGGGATCGGTCGCTCGCCGTCCTGGGCGAGCGCTTGGGCGAGGTCTGCGGTGTTTCCGCTGATGCGGGCGAGCTGGGCCCTGGTCAGGAGCACCATCCGGCGATTGGACTGGGCCTCGAAGAGCGCAAGGGCCTCGCGCAACAGCACCTCGCGCGTCTCCGGGCGGACCTGGGCCAGGCCGGCCAGCGCCAGCGCACGGCCTCGATCGTCGCCGACGGCCTCGTTCGCCTCGAGCACCTCCTGGTAGATGCTCTCAGCCAGCTCGGTGTTCCCGGCCTGGAGCTCGGCGAAGGCCAGGTTGTAGCGGTGGAACTTGTGGAGGCGGCGCTCGTCGTGCTCCTCGAAGACGGCGAGCGCTGCAGTGAGCAGGGTGCGGGCGGCTTCGTGGTCGCCCAGAATGCCGAGCGTCGCTCCCTGGTTGCTCTCGCACATCGCCGCGCGCACCTCGGCCCCGGCGGCTCGGGCCTCGTCGGCGGCCTCCGCCCACTGCTCCATGGCCTCCGGAAGGCGCCCGAGATCGGACAGAGCCATCGCCACCGTGTTCCGCGCGAGGCACACCGCGATGGGGTCGCCCGCCTCACGATCCAGGACGATGGCGCGCTCGAGCCACCCCAAGGCCTCCTCGTTCCGGCCGACGTAGTGGAGCGCCGCGCCGAGGCGACGGGTGCCGACGCGCCCGCTGAACTCCTGAATGGCTTCCAGGCGCTCGACGGCCTCGGGCATCCGGCCTCGGGACATCTCGACGGTCGCCCAGGCGAGCTCGATGGTGGCCGCCTTGGCCGGGTCGAGGGGCGGGTCCGCGGTGAGGGCTCTGCAGGCGGCCTCGGCCTCGTCGAGGCGGTTGAGGTGGCGCAACCCGGAGATCCGCAGCAGCTGGAGCTCCAGCGCACCGGGTGGGTCGGTGGACAGTGCGCGCTCGGTGACCTCGACCAGGCGGCGGTAGGGCCCGCGGCTGTCGGCGAGGCGGGCGAGGGCGAGCGCCGCCGGTCCGACCAGCTCCCCCTCGTCGCAGTCGTCGACCAGCGCTTCGAGGGCGGCCCGTTCGGCGATGGCAAAGGCCAGGCTGTCGGCGAGCGGGCGCTCTCGCTTGGCGGCCCGGGCGAGGAGCTCCCAGGCCGGCCGAGGGTTCCCCGCTGCGAGCTCCCGGACGCCCAGCAGCAGCCAGACGCGACCGAAGTCGTCGACCTCGGCGAGGGGGGCTTCCAGGACCTCGTCCAGCTCGCCCGCGAGCTCCCGGGCCAGGTCGAGGCCAAGGGGCGCACCGAGTCCGGCGAGGCGGCCGAGGCCCTCGCGAGCGGGCTCCGAAAGTCGGTCCACGGATGCGTGGAGCATCGCGGCCAGGCTGCCGTGGCGGCTCTCGTCGCCGACGCTCACGAGCAGCTTCAGCGGACCGTGGGTGTCGAGCAGCTCGACGAGCAGCGCCGTCGGCAGGGTCTGCAGCAGGCCGGCGGCCAAGGTGAGCGCGAGGGGCGATCCCTCCAGCCGCTCGACGAGCTCGCCCAGCGGCACACCACCCTCGTCGATCTCGGCGCGGGCGCGCAGCAGCTCCGAGGCCGACTCCGGAGGCAGCGGTTCGAGGCGCAGCTCGGGCCCGAAGGCCAGCGGCGTCCTCGAGGTCGTCACGATGCGGTGCCCGGCCTCGACCCAGCTCCGCACCCGCTCGAGCGCCGCCGGGGTCGCCAGGTCGACGTCGTCGAGGACCACCAGGTCGTCGCGCGGGTCGGGGTCGCCGATGCGGCCCAGCTCCTCGCCGACGCGCTCGACGAGGCGGTCGCGGCTCAGCTGCGGGGTGACCTCGACCCAGGCGCCGCCTTGCTCAGCGAAGAGCTCGCGGGCCAGGCGGGTCTTTCCGGAGCCCCCGGCCCCGACCAGCGCGACCGGTCCCCCGGCGCGCAGTCGCTCGAGCTCGTCGGTGCGTCCGTAGAGCCCGTCCTCCGGGGCGATCGGTGGCACGAAGCGGTAGCCCACGCCGCGGATCGACAGGAGATGTCGGGGCTTCTTCGGATCGGCCTCGATCGTCGGCCGAAGCCGATCGACGGTCGTGTAGACCGTGCGGCTGACGACCCCCTCGCGGTAGCCCCAGACCTCGCTCAGCAGCTCGGATTGGGGGATCACGCGCCCCGGGTTGTCGAAGAGGTAGGCCAGCAGGGCCGCCTCCATCCGCGCGAGCGGACGAGTTCCTTCCGCGGTCACGATGTGGCCCAGGTCCAGATCGACCTGTCCGCCGTCGAGCTTCACCGCCCCAGGATAGCGCCCGTCACTCCTGGGGTTCGGGATGCGTAGTGCTCGGCGTGCTCTTGCTCCTCGCTTGCGCCGAAGAGGCCTACGTCGTCGATGCCAGCCCCGACTGGGAGGAGGGGCCGCCGCTCCGTATGTGTCTCGCGCGTGGCGGGCACTGGCTCGACGTGGGGTACGACGACGAGCTGGTCATCCACGGGCGGGTCGTGTCCGACCGGATCGAGCCGATCTCCATCGACGGCGTCGATCCGGAGCAGGTCCCCTGCGTGCTCCCCGATGGGAGCCGCGTGCTGGCGATCGACGGCGACCTCGGCGAGCGGTGGTACCTGGGCACCGAGCGGGACCGCTCGGTCGTGCTCGAAGAGGGCGAGCGCGTCACGGTGCGCTTTGCCTGGGGGTTTGAGGGCTTCGGGGTCGCTGCGGAGGCGGTGGCCATCGAATCCGCGGGTCGCCTGCTCTTCGCCGCATCGAACAACTCGAGCGCGACGACGTCGACCCCCTACCTCGAGGTCGAAAAGGGCGAGGGCGAGGGGCCTGTCTACGACTACGGCTGGTGCACTTTTCTGCAGGCAGCGGACCTGACCGCCACGGCGGACGGCGAGACTTGCAGCGCCTGGCACGGCGACACCTGCGACCTCGGAGACCTCCGTCTGCACGCCCTGAACGTCACGGTCCTCCTCAGCGAGTGCGGCATCGACGGGCCGGATGACTGGACGCGCTGGGTAGTAGAGCCGATCGACTAGTCGGCGAAGGAGGCGTCGGTGAGCACCCACGGTGCGCCGTCTTCAAGGGACTGCCGTACTGCGATGCCGTAGCGCAGAATCAGCGAGTATTCGCCGGCGATGTCGGGCTCGGGCCCCTCGAGCTCGAAGACGTAGGCCTCGACCGGGCCGATCCAGTGCGTGAAGACGTCGCGTTCGTCCACGAGGGTGCTCGTCCAGTCACCCGACTCGACGAGGGTTCCGACCTCGCGGCCGATGGCGAGCTCGATCGGCGGGTCGAACCCGTGCTTCATAGAAGCGCGGGGCTCCCAGGGCCCCTAGCGAGGCACGCCGAAGCTGCGGTCGAAGAGGCCCGCGATGGCCTTCTTGCCGTTGTCGTTGAGCTGGCGGGTGCCCGTGCCGCAGAAGTGCGGGGACTCGATGACCGGGATGCCCGCGACCCACCGGTCCTTGTGCCAGTGGAACCAGCCGGACTGGTTCTGATCGTAGACCCACAGGTCCTTGTGCCACATGCGGGCGAGCTCGACGCTCCAGCCGGTGCCGCCGGTGACGGTGCCGTCGGGGTTGATCGAGCCGACCACGAAGACCTGCTGGGCGCGGCTGACCTGGTGCCACAGGGACTGCAGGACGCGACGGATGAGCGTGCCCTCGCGGTAGGTGCGGTGCAGGCGCTTGCTGACGTAGACCAGCGAGACGTCGCCGGCTGCGAGCTCACGCTCGGACAGGGTCTTGCTGCTCTCGGTGCGGGCCTGCTTGTGGCCGTCGAAGGTGAAGTTCAGCTCGGAGAGACCGAACTTCGCGGCCAGGTCACCGAAGGCGGCCTCGGCCCCGGTGGCGCCGCCCGAGTAGAGCGTGCAGTCCACCGCGCGGGGCGAGGGCGGGGCGCTGAGCGGGTCCCAGATGTCCTCGCCGGTGACCAGCATCGTGGTCGGGTCGAGCTGCAGGCCCATGGCCTCGGCGAGCAGCTCGCCGTGCACCTTCTCAGCGGTCAGCTCGACGACGGTGTCGACCGGCTCGAGCTTGATGGTGGTGCTCCAGGTGCCCGCAAAGGGGACCTCGCCGGCCTTGTGGCGGTGGCTGGTCAGCGAGGTCCACAGGGCGAAGCCCTTCTCGTCGGCCAGCGCGGCCAGCTTGTCGAGGTCGCCGGCGTCCTTCGGGTCGTAGCCGTCGAGGACCACCGCATGAGGCACGAACTGCAGCACCTCTTCCGCCGTGGCCATCGCCCGGACCACGTCTTCGTAGCCGAAGGCCTTGTCGAGGTAGCAGAGGATCTGCCGCGACTGCTCCACCTGGAGGCGGGCCTCGGCCTTGTTCTTGCCCTTCACCCGGGCGGCCTTGGCCACGCCGTTGAAGATGGCGTCGTAGAAGCTGCGGACGTGCTCGGCCGAGTCCCGAAGGCTGATGTGGAGGACCTTCTGGTCCCTCAGCAGCCGGTCCAGGGCCAGGTGCACCAACAGGGCGGACTTGCCAGTCCCTGCGCGTCCGACGACGGCCCCCAGCTCACCGGCGGCCAGGCCACCGTGGAGGGACTCCTCGAACACCCGCATGGGGCTGCGCTCGTAAATCTGCGCGTACATCGTTCGTTCCTCCTCAGGAAGCCTTCTTCTCGTCCTGGTATTCCTTGATGAGGTCCTCGGTGACGCCGACCGGAGCCTGGGCGTAGCGGGAGAACTCCATCGTGAACTCGGCCTTGCCCTGGGTCGAAGACCGGAGCGCCGTCGCGTAGCCGAACATCTCAGCCAGCGGGACCTCCGCCTCCACCTGGGAGAAGCCGTCCGCCTCGGTCGAGCCGAGGATCATGCCGCGGCGCTGCATCAGCGTCGCGACCATGCCGCCGTGGAACTCCGCGGGGCCCTCGAGCGCCACCTTCATGATCGGCTCGAGCACGATCGGCTGGGCCCGGGGGTAGAAGTCCCGGAAGGCCCCGACCGCCGCAGCCTGGAAGGCCGTGTCGCTGGAGTCCACCGAGTGCGCTGCGCCGTCGTTGATGACGACCTTGATGCCGACGACCTGGGCACCGATGAGGCGACCCTTGTCCAGGCACTTCTTGAAGCCCTTCTCACAGCTGGAGATGAACTCGCGGGGGATGGCGCCGCCCCGGATCTCGTCCACGAACTCGAAGTCCCCGCTCTCGCTGGGCTCGGCGTAGCCGCAGACCTTTCCGTACTGGCCGGAGCCACCGGTCTGCTTCTTGTGGATGTAGGCAAAGTCGGCGCGCTTGCTGATCGTCTCGCGGTAGCTCACGCGGGGTGGGCTGACCTCGACCGGGGCGTTGTACTCGCGCTTCATGCGCTCGACGTAGACGTCCAGGTGCAGCTCTCCCATTCCGGAAATGACGGTCTCGCCGGTCTCGGGATCGTTGCTCACGCGGAAGGTGGGGTCCTCCTTCGTGAAGCGGCCGAGCGCCTTGGACATGTTGACCTGGGCCTTGTTGTCCTTGGGCGTCACGGTCAGCGAGATGACCGGGTTCGGCACGTGGATCGAGGTCATCGCGATCTCGACCGAGCCGTCCGTGAAGGTGTCACCCGAGTAGCAGTCGACGCCGAAGAGCGCGACGATGTCGCCTGAGCAGCAGCTGTCGATGTCTTCCATCTCGTCACTGTGCATGCGCACGAGGCGGCCGACCTTCACCTTCTTGCCGTTGCGGCTGTTGTAGATGAAGGAGCCCTTCTTCAAGGTGCCCGAGTAGACGCGCAGGTAGGTCAGCTGACCGTAGCGGCCGTCCTCCAGCTTGAAGGCCAGCGTGATGAGCGGGCCCTGGGGGTCGCTCTCCACCACGAGCTCGGCCTCGTCGTTGTCGAGGTCCAGGCCGATGTTGTCGACATCGCGGGGGGCGGGCAGGTAGTGCACGACCGCGTCGAGCAGCTTCTGCACACCCTTGTTCTTGTAGGCGCTGCCGAGCAGGACCGGGGTCATCTGCTGCGACAGGGTGGCCTTGCGGATGGCGGCGTGGATCAGCTCCGGCGCCGGCTCCTCCTCCTCGAGGAGGACCTCCATCAGGTCGTCGCTGAACATGCTCGCGGCGTCGAGCATCACCTCGCGGTAGTGGTCCACCTCGTCGACGCGGTCGTCGGGGATGGGGACCTCGCGGATGTCCTCGCCGTTGTCGCCGTGGAACTCGAAGGCCTTCTTCTCGACCAGGTCGATGACGCCGATGTGCTTGTCCTCGAGGCCCAGCGGGAGCTGGATCAGGACGGCGTTGTGGCCGAGCTTCTCGATGAGCTGATCGCGCACGCGCACGGGGTTGGCGCCCTGACGGTCGCACTTGTTCACGAAGGCCAGGCGCGGCACGCCGTAGCGCTTCATCTGGCGGTCGACCGTCAGCGACTGGCTCTGCACACCGGCGACGGAGCAGAGCACGAGCACGGCGCCGTCCAGCACGCGCAGGGCGCGCTCCACCTCGATGGTGAAGTCGACGTGCCCGGGGGTGTCGATGATGTTGACGTGGTGACCGTCCCACTCGGCGTGGGTGGCCGCCGAGGCGATGGTGATGCCGCGCTCCCGCTCCAGCTCCATGGAGTCCATCTTGGCTCCCACTCCGTCCTTTCCTCGGACGTCATGGATGGCGTGGATGCGGTTCGTATAGAAGAGAATCCGCTCCGTCAGCGTGGTCTTGCCCGAGTCGATGTGGGCGCTGATGCCGATGTTGCGGATGCAGGACAGGTCGGAAATCACCGTGTCCTCCTGGGTCGAGGGGAGCGGCCCTGTACGAGGCTGGGCCGGAGCCGCGCGCTGTTAGCGGCGTTTGGGCCTGCGCGCAAGCCGCAACCGGGCGGATCGGCGCGATCTTTCACGCTGGTGTAACGGGCATGGGGTGTTGCTCGGTAGGTGCGGGGTGCGCTACAACCCCCCGTCACTTTCCAAGGAACACCCCTTCATGAAGCGTCTTGCCATCCCCGCTGTCCTCGCCCTGATCTCCGGCTTCGCCCTTGCTTGTGGCGGAGAAGAAGTCGTCGAGGAGCCCGAGGTCGTCCTCATCCCGGTCCCCGCTGAGCCGGCCAAGGAGGCGAAGGCCGAGCCCAAGGTGGAAGAGCCCGCCGAAGAAGAGGCCGAGGCCGAGGTCGAAGAAGAAGAAGAAGAGGTCGAGGTGAAGTCGATCGAAGAGCGCCGCAAGGCCCTCGGCGACACCACGAACGCTGTCGGAACGGGCACCAAGAAGGCAGAGACCCACAAGGGCACCTCGACTTCGGGCACGACCACGAAGAAGACCACCACCTCGAGCAGCTCGAAGACGTCGTCGGGTTCGAAGACCTCGAGCGGCGGCGGCAGCAACAAGGCCGGCTCGGCCGGGAAGAAGAAGTAGGGCCTTCAGGTCTTCCGAAAGATGCGGCCGTGGAACACGGTCGCGAAGCCGAGGCGCTCCAGGATGGGCGCCGAGGTCGCCTCGCGCGCCTGCGTCCCCACCGGGAGTCCCCCGGCGAGGTCCAGGCGCGCTCGCACGAGGGCCCGGTATACGCCGCGGCCGCGAAAGGCCGGCAGCACCACGCCGCCGGTGAGGTAGGCGAAGTCCCCGATCACGACCCCGCCCACTCCGGCAGTGTCGCCCTGAACGGTCGCGACGGCGTAGTGGAAGCGTCCCTGGGCCAGCGCCCAGTGGATCTCGGGCTCGATGCGCTCGCGGGGCCCTCCCCAGCCCTTGGCGAGCAGCGCGGCGATGGCTCCGGCGTCGCTCGAGATCCGGACCTCGACGTCCTCGGGCACGGAGAAGTCCGGAGTCTCCGCGGCCATGCCTCGGAAGGCCCAGCTCTCGAAGCCGCGGGCGGCGAGGCGTCGCCCGGTGTCCTCGGGGCGCGTCCACTCCGTGACGGACCACTTGTAGATCGTCTCTGGGAAGCGGGCGTCGATGGCGTCGAGGTCGAGGTCCTCGACCACGCTCACCGCGACCTCGTTTCGCCATCCGCCGGGCATGCTCGGGGTGCGCAGCTGGGCCCACGCGGGGGTGTCGATGACCTGGGTGTCGCCGCACTGGAACCACGACCACGTCGCGGCGCGCCAGATCCGCTCTCCGGTCAACCGCGCAGGTCGCTCAGCGCCCGGCGGGTGAAGATGCCGGCCATCATGCGCCGCCAGGCCACGTCGCCCTGGACGGCCTCGTTCGGGCGCGTTCCCTTGCGCACCAGCTCGGCGATGGCGTCGATGCCCTCGTCGGTGAGCGGGGCGCCGCAGAAGGCGTCGAGCTTCTTGATCGGCTTGGGGATGGGCGCAGCCGCACCGACGACGATGTCGAGCGAGGTCAGCGCCGGGCCGTCCCAGGTGCTGGCGATGGCGACGCCGAGCTGCGGGAAGTCGATCGAGTCCCGGACGCGCAGCTTCTTGTAGGTGCCGCGGAAGCCCTCGGCGGGCTTCGGCACTGTGACGGTCGTGAGCAGCTCGCCCTTGTCGAGCTTCAGGTGGTCCATGCCGTTGAAGCGGTAGAGGTCGCGGAGGTTGAGCTGGCGCGTGCCCTCGGGGCCCAGGAGCTCGATGCTCGCGTCGAGGGTCAGCAGCACCGGGACCGTGTCGCTCGACTGGGCGGCCACACAGGTCTTGGGGCCGCCGATGACGTGGCACCAGTCGCCCTCGGCCTTCAGGCAGTGGCCCAGGGCCTTCCGCCAGAAGGCGGTCTGGTTGTAGAAGAGGCAGCGGGTGTCGAGCAGCACGTTGCCGCCCAGGGTGCCCATGTTCCGGATCTGGGGTCCGGCCACCTTGGACGCCGCCAGCGCCAGCGGGGTCGGGATGTCGGTGTTCTTCGCGAGCTCCGCCAGCGTCGTGCCGCCGGGGATGCGCCAGTGGTCGCCTGCGTCGACGACCCTTGCCTTCGGCAGGGCCGACAGCCCGACGACGTGCTTCGGCGTGAAGAGTCTGTGCTTGATGTTGGGCAACAGGTCCGTGCCGCCCGCGATGTACATCGCATCACCGAGGTCATGCCACATCGCCACGGCGTCGTCGGCGGTGCCGGGGGCGTGGTAGCGGAACTCGGGCATACGCAGCATCTACTTGCTGGCCTCGCGCAGGAGCGCGTCGCGTTCGCGGATGGCCTCGAGCACGCGCTCCGGCGTGAAGGGCATGCGCCGCAGCCGGACGCCGACCGCGTCGAAGATGGCGTTCGAGATCGCCGGGATGATCGGGTGCAGGGGGCCCTCGCCGGCTTCCTTGGCGCCATAGGGGCCGCCCGGATCGATGGTCTCGATGATCTGGGCGAAGAAGTCCGGGCACTCCGCGCTGGTCGGGATGCGGTAGTCGAGCAGGTTCGGCCGGATGTGCAGACCGTCTTCGCGGAAGGTCTGGGCCTCCATGATGGCCTCGGCGTAGCCCATGTAGACGGAGCCCTCGATCTGCCCCTCGACCAGCTGGGGGTTCAGGGCGCGCCCGCAGTCGTGGGCCGCCCAGACCTTTTCGACGGTGACGATGCCCGTCTCGGGGTCGACCACGACCTCGGCGACGTGGGCGGTGGTGCTGTACGCCGGGGAGGCTCCGATGGTGCCGCCGCGGTAGTCGCCGCCCACCTTTCTCGTACGATATCCACCGGTTGCGCCGAGGGTGCCGAACCTGGACTCGGTCAGGACGAGGGCCTCGACGATGGCGATCTGCTTGCCCTTGTCGCGCTTGTCGTAGAGGAAGCCCAGCGCCACGCCGACGTGCTCGTCGGAGCACTCCCACTCCATCGCGACGGCATCGACGATGCGGGTGCGCAGCTTGCGGGCGGCCTCCTGGGCCGCGATGCCACACATGAAGGTGACCCGGCTGGAGTAGGCGCCGAGGTCCACGGGGGTCAAGTCTGTGTCGGATGAGACGACCACGATGTCGTCGGGTGGGACACCGGTCTCCTCGGCGACGATGTAGGCCAGCATGCCGTCGGAGCCCTGGCCGATGTCGCTGGCGCCGCAGAAGACGGTGATCTTGCCGGAGCGGTCGGCCTGGAGTTGGACCCCCGACTGGGGCATCTCGTTCGGGTACACCGGGTAGGCGGTGCCGGAGATGTACATCGAGCAGGCGACGCCGAGGCCTCGGCCGTACTCCTGCTTTCCGTGCTTGTCCGCCCAGTCCGAGTGGGCCTCGACCGAGTCCAGGCACTCCGCGAGTCCGGTGCTGGGGACGCTCTGGCCGTTGATGGTCGTGTCCCCACCCTTCATGGCGTTCACCCGGCGAATCTGTATCGGATCCATGCCGAGGGTCTCGGCGGCCTCGTCGAGCGCGCACTCGAAGGCGAAGCGGGGCTGGACCGAGCCGTGCCCGCGCTTGGGGCCGCAGCAGGGCTTGTTCGTGTAGACCCGGCGAGAGTCGAAGCGGTAGGAGCCAAAGGCCACCGGGCCGGTCAGGAGCTGGCCCGAGTAGTAGGCCGTGATCATGCCGAAGGAGTGGTAGGCGCCGCCGTCGATGGTGATCTGCGAGTCCACCGCGGTGACCCGTCCCTGGGCGTCGCAGCCGACGGTCAGGTCCATCTCCATGGGGTGGCGCCCGCGGTGGCTGTAGAAGACCTCTTCGCGGGTGTAGAGGATCTTCACGGGCCGGCCGGCCTTCTTGGACAGCCAGGCCGCGCAGAACTCCAGGTCGAAGGGCTCGGACTTGCCGCCGAAGGCGCCTCCGAGGTGGGGCTGGATCACGCGGATCTTCGCCTGGGGCATCTCCAGGACAGCGGCCAGCTCGCGGTGCAGGTAGTGGGGGACCTGGGTCGCGGACCACAGGGTCAGGTTCCCGTCGGCGTTCCACTTCGCGACGGCGCAGTGGGGCTCGATGGGGGCGTGCGTGCTGCCCTCGTAGAACCAGGTGTTCCTTGCGACGGCCTCGGCCGCCTCGAGGGCCGCGTCGACCTCGCCGAACTCGAGCTTCACGCGCTTGCAGATGTTGCTGGTCCGGGGCCTTCCCTTCCAGTCGGTCTCGTGGACCAGCGGGGCGCCCTCGGCCAGGGCAGCGGCGGGCTCGACCACGGCGTCGAGGACCTCGTAGTCCACCTCGATCAGCTCCAGGGCCCGGTTCGCGGTGTCCTCGTCGGCGGCTGCGACCGCGGCCACCCCGTCCCCGATGTAGCGGACCTTGTCCGTGCACAGCGCCGTCTCGTCCGGGGTCCAGGGGATGACGCAGTAGGTCTTGGGCAGCTCGGTGCCGACCATCACGGCGAAGACGCCCGCCAGGGCCTCGGCCTTGGAGGTATCGATGCTGCGGATGCGCGCGTGGGCGTGGGGGGAGCGCAGGATCTTCCCGTGGGCCATGCGCGGGAGCCCGATGTCGTCGGCGTAGATCGCATCACCGGTGGCCTTCTCGATCGAGTCCGCCTTGCGGCCCCTCGCTCCGAGCACGTTGAAGCCCTCGGCCGGCTCGCCGTAGGCGATGGGCACCTGCCGCTCGCAGCTCGCGGCGAGCTTCACGGCCTCGAAGATCTTGGTGTACCCGGTGCAGCGGCAGAGGTTGCCGGAGAGCGCCTCGCGCATCTCGGCGTCGGTGGGCTCGGGGCTTCGCTCCAGCAGCGCTTTGGCCGAGAGGATCATGCCCGGCTGGCAGAAGCCGCACTGGAGCGCGCCGCAGACGTCGAAGGCTCGCTGGACGGGGTCCGGCCCCTCGGCGTCGGCCAGGCCCTCGATGGTCGTGATCTCCCGGCCCTGGCTGGCGGCGGCCAGGGTGCAGCAGGCCAGGGTCGGGGCGCCGTCGACGAGCACGGTGCAGGCGCCGCAGTCCCCCTTGTCGCAGCCTTGCTTGCTGCCGGTGAGCGCGAGCTCGTAGCGCAGCACTTCCAACAGCGACCAGTGGTCGTGCGCGGCGAGCTCGACGTCTTCGCCGTTGATGCGGAGCGACAGGAAGGAGCGTGCCATGGGGCACCGACCCTAACGCCTCGCGTGCGCAGGGCGTGGCCGAAGTCGCGCAACAGCTACAGTCCCCCCATGTGGACCAAGGACGAGGTGATCGGAAGGGGCGCCTCCGGCACGACGTGGCGTGGCGAATACGAAGGTCGGACCGTCGCGATCAAGGAGATCCCGCTCGAGGACCTCGACGCCAAGCGCCGGGAGCTGGCCTCGCGCGAGGCTGAGGTCCTGCGGCAGCTCTCGCACCCGGCGATCCCCGCCTACTTCGCGCACTCGGTCGAGGAGTGCGTGACCCTCGTGATGGAGTTCGTCGAGGGGCAATCGCTCGGGGACGAGGCCGCCGAGCGCCGCTACACGCCGGTCGAGGTCGTCGCGGTGATGCAGGAGCTGGCGGACGTGCTGGAGTACCTGCACGGGCTGTCCCCGCCCGTGGTGCATCGGGACCTGAAGCCCTCGAACGTGATCCGGAGGCCGGATGGAAGCCTGGTGCTCATCGACTTCGGCGCGGTGCGGGACCACCTGACGGTGCTCGGCGGGAGCACCGTCGCCGGGACCTTCGGCTACATGGCGCCGGAGCAGTTCGCGGGCGACGCGGTGCCGGCGAGCGATCTCTATGCTTTGGGCGCTCTGGCGATTCGGTTGCTGACCCGTCGGGATCCGCGGACCTTGCTGGACCACGCGAACCGCATGAACTGGAGGGAGCACGCCCAGGTCCCTGCGGCCCTGGCGGCGGTGCTCGAGGACCTCGTCGAGCCCGATGTGGAGAAGCGCATCGCCAGCGTCGAGGAGCTGCGGCGTCGACTTGCGGATCCGCTTCCTCCTCGGCCGGAGCCTCGGGCCTCGTCCCTGAGCGAGGACAGCGTCGATCTTCTCGGTGAATCCCTCGACGAGGAGTCCCTCGATGAGCGCTCGCTGGACTACGCCCGGGTCGGGGACGACGATCGCGCGGTGGACGAATTGTTCGAGCCCGACACGGATCCAGGGCAGCTCGAGCGTCGGCGACCCGAGCCGGCCACGGTCGCGCGGCGACGAATGGTGATCGTGGTGGCCGTGCTCCTGGCCCTGATGGCGGGCATCGCCGGGGGTTTCCTCAGCGTGCGGACGGCCCAGGTCCCCGTGGCCCCGACGCCGATCGAGGCGCCCGTTCCACCGACGGCGCCGGCCGACGTGCAATCGCAACTCGAGTCGGCTGCGGACAGCTGCCGTGGGGCCTGGTGGGAGAACAACCCGGCCCCCGCTGAGTTCATCGCCGCCTGGCCCCCTGGGGGCGGCACTCCCATCATCACCGCCACTCCGAAGGACGCCGCCGCCGTCGGGTGTGTGACGCACGCGGCCGCGAGCGTTGACGGGCTGGCGGAGGCCGGCGGGACGCTTCACTGGACGAAGTGACCCGACGGCGGCTCTGGCTCGCGGTCCGTGTCCTCGTCACCCTCGGGGCGGTCGCGTGGGTCGCCTCGCGCATCTCGGTCGAGGACGCCGTGGCGGCCTTTCGGGCAGCTCCCGCCTGGGTCTTCGCGGTGCCGCCGGTGCTGATGCTCGGCAACGCCTGCCTGCATGCGCTGCGGCTCCAGCTCCTCTTTTGGGCCTTGGGGGACAGCCTGTCCTTCGGGCAGTGCCTCGCGGCGCTCTTGAAGTCGAGCTTCATCGGCTTGGTGCTCCCGACCGGCGGCGGCGAGGTCGCCAAGGTCGGCTTCCTGTCCCGCCACACCGCGGTGGATCGGGCAGCGGTCGTGTTGACGGCCTCGCGCATGCAGGACCTGCTGCCCTGGGCGGGCTTCCTGGTCTACGGGCTGCTTTGGGGTCTGCTGGCCCACGACCGGGTGTTGGGGTTGGCGGCGGCGGTCTTCGCGACGGCGTTTCTGGTCGTCCCGCTCTCGGCCTGGTGGATCGCGGCCCGGCCGATGAAGCCGCCCTGGGCCTGGCTCGAGAAGCCGGTCCGAGCGGTACGGGTCCTGCGCGGACAGACCGGGACATTGGCGGTGACCGGGATCCTGGCGCTGCCCTTCGCCTTCGTGAACGCCGCCTGCGCCTGGATCGTCATCGAGGCCCACGGGGTCTCGATGCCCGTCGTCGATGCGCTCGCCTTGATCCCGGCCGCAGACACGCTGATCTCCTTGCCGATCACCGTGGCCGGCGTCGGGGTTCGGGAAGGGGTCTTCGTGCGCTTGCTGGGTCCCTACGGCGCGCTCGAGGCGACCGCCGTCGCGGTGGGCCTGACGCGCTGGCTGGGGGAGCTGACTCGCGCCTCGATCGGCGCCGTGCTCTGGCTTGCCTCGGATCGCAGGGGTGGCCCACCTTGAGCGTGCTCTGGCTCCTCGCTTGCCTCGACTCCGCGGTGTTCACCGGGTCCGCCGACCTCGGCACGCTCGCGCCTCGAATCGAGGCTGCGGGCTTGCTGGATGCGCGCGTCGACCTCGACGACGACCGGGTCGAGGTCCGCTACCGCGCCGGCGACATCGGCATGTTCACCAGGCTCGTGACCGAGCCCGTCGACTTCCGCATCCACTGGGTCGACGAGGAGGCGTGGCAGGAGGACGTCGAGCGCATGGCCGAGGCTCCGGACGGGCGTCGCTTGTTCGAGCAGGACGGTCGGCGCTGGCTGACGGAGGCCGAGCCCTTCCTCGTGGGCCCCGATCTGAGCGGCGCACACTGGTCGACGGGCTTCCTGGATCGCCGCTGTGTCGACCTCGACGGGGCGGGGACCCTGCCCGAGGAGCGTGTCGGCAACCGCTTCGTCGCGGCCCTCGGTGACGAAGTCTGGACCGCGCCGGTGCTCAACGAGGTGGTCCCGGTCGACGACCTCTGCCTGCTCAAACCGCCCTCGCGGCTGGTCGGTTTGAGCGACGAGGAGCTCGGCGCCACCTTGGTCCTCGGGCCTATGGAGCCTCTCCGTCTCGTCGGCTTCTCCGACTGATCACAGCGAAGCCCAGGAGCGCCGCGCCGAGGGCTGCCGTGCCGAGGTTCGACGGCCGGTAGATCGCGAAGCCGGTGTCGGGCTCGACCACGCAGCGCTGGGCGATGTCGCAGGGGGTGTCCGGGCAGTCCTCGTGGACCTCGCAGGCCAGGTCCGCCTCCTCGAAGTTCGAGGTCTGCGGGCAGTGCGGGATGCCGTTGCTGCAGCTCCGGGTCAAGGTCGTCTCGAAGGCGCAGAGCCCCACGTCCTGGCAGGTGCCGTCCTCGCAGTCGCTGTCCACCTCGCAGATGTCCGCGACGATGCAGAACCCCCCGTGGTGCGTCGAGGTCGGCCTCGTCCCCGGTGGGCAGTCCTCGGGTGGCGGCCCGATGGCGTCGGCGAGCGCCAGGGGAAGGAGGAGGAGCACTCCAAGACGGTACTCGCATCGCGGTGAGATGAAGTGTCACGTTTCGGGCCGAGAAGGGCCGCTTCTCCCCTCGAAACGTGACAGATCGAGTCACCCGGGTGTCAGAGCCTGTCGGCTGGCCGACACCCCGTGTCGAACCGCGCTCCAGTCCCGACGTTCGCTGGACATGATTTCAGGGACTTGGCGACGGCACGGCGCGTGCACTTCGGCCCCGCATGCACGCCAACCTGACCGCCCGAACCGACGCCTTCCCCTTCTCCGACCCGGCCTTTTGCCTCCGAGCCTGGCTTCGCCTCGAGGCCGCCTGGCCCCGCCCCCTCGCGGCCTGCCTGATGGGGAACCACCTGCACCTGCTCGTCCCGGGCGACCCGCAGGAGGAGGCCACCCGCCTGGCCCGCGTCCTGAATCACCTCCAGGGTCCCGTCTTTCGGGCCGCCGGCACCCCCTCGGAGGGCCGCGTGAAGCTCCGTCGGGACATCCGCTACATCGCGCTGAATCCATGCCGTGCGCGTCTGGCCGCCGATCCGCTCGAGTGGGCCTGGAGCACCCATCGGGACATGGTGGGAGCCGTCGCGCGGCCCTGGGTCGATCGCCGCACGGTCCTGGCGCTCGAGTACGGCCGGGACCCGCTCGCCTCGCACCACCGCTTCGTCTCCGGCGATCCCCACGTGTCCGTGCGGAGCACGCCGCTCCCTCGCGCGGCCCGGAACGCCGACATCTCCGAGTGGCCCCTCCGGGCTGTCATGAACGCGGCCTTGGCAGCGACCCGAGGTGGCGCGATCTTCCAGCGCCCGACGCGCACGATGTTCTTCCAGCTCGCCCGGGACCACGGGTGGACCCGGGTCACGCGGCTGGCCGAGATTGGGCGCTGCTCGCGTGCGACGGTGTACCGGGCGTGGTCGGCGCCGGACATCTGCCAGGCCGCGCGGGTCTGTCTGGGCGATGCCCGACTTCGCCGGATGCTGCTCCCCACGGATCCGAGATGAAGTGTCGCGTTTCGGGCCGAGAAGGGCCGCTTCTCCCCGCGAAATGCGACACTTCTTCTCAGTCCCGCCGATGCCAGATCGCGGAGCCGTCCACCACGACGTCGGGTTCGCCGAGGGCGTCGGTCAGCCGGGCGACGTGGTCCTCGCGGGCGACGACGGTCCAGGGCAGCTCCTCGACCGCGGGCGCCGGTCCCTGGGGGTGGGCCAGCCAGCGTCCCAGCTCGGTCGAGGTCACCTCCGAGGCCAGCCCGGGTCGGTTCGGAAGGATCGCCAGGGGCTGACCGTGGGCGCGCTGGGCGTATAGAGGCGCCTGGAAGTGCACCCCCGGTCCGGCCGAGGGCACCGGCACCACGGGCCCCGACTCGACCTCAGACCAGATCGCATCGGGTGTGCTCGAGGTCGTCGGTAGAGGCAGGGGCGCCGGGGCCAGGAGCAGCATCTCGAGCGCGATCCCCACCGCGCAGGCCCAGCCCCAGCGAGGCCAGCGCTGGGCCCCCCGCGAGGCCACCACGGCCAGGCCCAGCGAGCCGACGAGGAGGAAGCGGGCGTGGTGATGGAAGGCCGAGCCGAAGGGGAGCCGGTCCAGCAGCCAGGCGAAGGGGTTCCCCACCCCCAGCGGCTCACCGGCGAAGCGCAGCGCGTCCCCCGGCGCGATCAGCACCGCTCCCAGCAAGACCCACCACCATCGGCAGCGCCCCCCGAGAACGCCGAGGACCAGCGCGACGAAGCCGAGGTAGCCCGGGTGGACCCGGATCAGGCCCTCGGGCTGGAAGCGACCCGGGGTCGTGAAGCTCGCCAGGTCCGCGCCGCGCCAGGGGTTCAGCTTCCACTGGGGCTCGTGCTGCTCGACGGTCACGCCGGAGTCACCCCCGACCCGATCCATGTGCATCCAGGCCGCCGGCAGCGCGACGACCAGGGCCACCGCGCCGGCCACCAGCCAGTGCTTCCACCGCTTGCGCTGGGTCCAGGCCAGTCCGATCGCGACCGCGGCGCCCATCCAGGCCAGGTAGGGCCCGCACCACGCGAGCAGCCCGAGCAGCAGCCCCCCTCCCACGGCACACAGCATTCCGGGCCCCAGGACGACCGCCAGAGCGCCCGCCAGCAGGCCGAGCGCGAGGTCCTCGGTCAGGCCCGACGCAGCGGAGCCCAGGAACGCCGGGCCGAGCGCCACGACCACGCCACCGACCAGGGGATGACCCCCGTTGCGCCAGGCGAGCGCGGCCCCCCCGACAAAGGCCCCGAAGATGCCGAGCAGGACCATCCCGTTCCAGGCCGCGGTGTAGCCGAAGGCCCGCCCGGTCACGCTTGCGAGGCCCGTGGTGACCGGGTCGATCACTGGCCAGGCCTCGGCTCCTGCCGCCAGCGAGGTCCCGCCCGGCCAGGACGGGAGGGCCTCGCCGTGCCACCACTGGACCCAGGCGTGGCCGTAGACCTCGGCCCCGGACCAGCCGAGCAGATCGCCTCCGAAGGCTCGGAAGCCGACGAGCAGCGTGACCACCGAGGCCGCGATCAGCACCTGGAGGCCGGGCCGCACAGCCCGAGCATAGCGGTTAGGCCGATCGAATGACGGCACCCACCTGGAACCTGGACACCATCTTCCCGGGCGGCTCCGAAGGCGCCCCCTTCACCGACGCGCTGAAGGTCGCCGAGGAGGGCGTCGAAGAGCTCGTTCGCCGAGGCGACGCCTTGCCGGATCTGCCCGATGACCTCGACCGCTGGGTGCACTTCCTGGTCGACCAGGACCGCTTCGTGCGCAAGGCCTGGCAGGTCGCGACGTTCGCCCACTGCGTGACCTGCGCCGACACCGCCGACCGGAACGCTGCCCGCATCGCCTCACGCGCCGACGCGGTGTTCTCCCGCTTCGGCCGCGCCTGGGTCGGACCCGAGGACGGCATCGCCAACGCCTCGGACGAGGCCTACAGCCAGCTCCGGAGTCGACCCGAGCTCGCCTACATGGGCGCGTACCTGGACCGCGTCCGCCGGAACCGTCGCCTCCTGCTGCCCCGGCCCGAGCAGGCGCTTCTCCGCGAGCTCTCCGAGGACGGCATCCGCGGCTGGGGCCAGCTCTACGACCGGGTGAGCGGCCAGCTCCAGGTCGAGCTCGACGGCGAGAAGACCGGCGTGACCCAGGCCGTCAACCAGCTCGGCAGCACCGACGCCACCGAGCGCGTCAGCGCGCTGGCCGCCCTCGACACGGCCTGGAAAGGCACCGAGGACGAGTGCGCCCAGGCGCTCTCCCACATCATCGGCTGGCGCCAGTCCCTGAACGACCGCCGGGGCGTCGACGAGCTCGCCGACACCCTCGCCCGAAACCGCCTGACCCGGAAGACCCTCGACGCGATGTTCGAGGCCTCCGAGCGCGCCCAGCCGCTCCTGCACAAGTACATGGCCACCAAGGCCGGCCTGATCGGCAAGGACTTCGGCTGGGAGGACCTCGCCGCGCCGCTCCCGGCCAAGGACAGCAAGCAGGACTGGCCCTCGGCCGAGGCCTTCGTCCTGGAGCACTTTCACACCTACCACCCGGAGCTGGCCGACTTCGCCCGCGACGCCTTCGCCGGACGCTGGATCGAGGCCGAGGACCGCAACAACAAGCGCCCCGGCGGCTGGTGCGCCAACGTGCCGATGACCGGCGAGAGCCGCATCTTCATGACCCACGGCGGCACCTTCCGCAGCACGGTCACCCTGGCCCACGAGCTCGGCCACGCCTACCACAACTGGGTCATGCGCGACCTGCTGCCCAGCCAACGGGCCATCACCTCGACCCTCGCCGAGACCGCCAGCGTCTTCGCCGAGAGCCTGGTCCGCGACGCGGCGCTCAAGGCAGCCGACACCCGCGAGGCCCGCCTGTCCATGCTGGATGCCCGCCTGATGGCCGGCGTCAGCTTCCTGATGAACATCCCCGCCCGCTACCACTTCGAGCGCGCGCTCTACCCCCTGCGTCGCAAGGGCATCTTCGACCCC
>Ga0114933_10000964_pt1 | contig 33545 bp, 31 predicted proteins | sample 4SBtaG_FD_89691 | JGI IMG/M metagenome (GOLD analysis project Ga0114933, IMG submission 89691) | Deep subsurface microbial communities from Kolumbo volcano to uncover new lineages of life (NeLLi) - 4SBTROV12_W25 metaG | ecosystem: Environmental > Aquatic > Marine > Volcanic | place: Kolumbo... | reverse complement strand
AATTTAATTTCTTCTCCTAAGGTATCAGTTATCAATTTCAAACATTTATCCAATATGGTTAGGTTTGTTAATCCAAGAAAATCCATTTTTAATAAACCCAGTTTCGCGACTGGGTCCATCGAATATTGTGTCATCAGAACTTTATTATCTTCCGATGCTCTAGATGGACGTTGCAAAGGGACTGTTTCTGTCAATGGGCTTTCTGAGATCAAAACTCCTGCCGCATGAGTCCCAACGTGATGAACTGTACCCTCTAAGCCTTGTGCGTTCTCGATGAGAGTTTTCATGGTAGGGTTTTCATTGTAAATCTGCCTGAATTCGTCACTCCCATCCAATGCTTCTTGTATTGTTCTAGCTTTAAACGGGACTAATTTAGCTAATTTATCAACCTCACCGTAGGGAATCCCAAGCCCTCGACCAACATCTCTGATAGAAGCCTTAGCAGCCATTCTTCCAAATGTGATAATTTGAGCTACTTTATCCTCTCCATATTTCTCAGTGACATAATTCAAGACCTCATCTCTGCGATCATCTTGAAAGTCCATATCAATATCAGGCATTTCTTTTCGTTCTAAATTCAAGAATCTTTCAAATACAAGATTGTACTTCAGCGGATCCACATCTGTAATTCCTAAACAATACAACACCAAACTTGCTGCAGCGCTACCTCTCACAGCAAACATGATGTCGTTGTTTCGAACAAATTCTATAATGTCTGACACAACCAAGAAATATTTCCCAAAATTAGTCTGTGTTATAACATCAAGTTCATAATCCAATCTAGTTTGAATACTTTCAGTGATATCGTAGTATCGTTTTTCCAGTCCTTCTTCACATAAATGCCTCAAATAGTCATCAGCGGTATCAAAACCTGGTGTATCAAATCTAGGTAAATGAGTTTGCCCAAATCCTAACTCCAAATCACACATATCAGATATCTTTTGCGTATTTTCTAGAGCCTCTGGAAGATCCGAGAATAGTTCCCACATTTCTTCGGGGGATTTCACGTAATAGGAATCATCATCCATCCGTAGACGTTTCTCGTCATGGATAGTCGTATTAGTTTGAATTGCTATGTATAGATCTTGTAGATGATTGTCTTCTTTATGAGTGTAGTGGGAGTCATTGGTGACGACTAATGGGATATTTAAGGTTTCAGACATTTTAATTAAGGCTGTATTAATATCTTCTAATCCTGGGACATTTTCATGCCTTTGAAGCTCAAAGAAATATCTGTCTTCAAAGACCCTGTTGTACCATAACGCTACCTCTTCGGCTTTATCTAAATTGCCGTCTAAAATATATCTAGGTATTTCCGCTGACGGACAACCCGACAACGCAATTAATCCGGCATTTCTTTCTTCGAGTAATTCTTTATCAATTCTAGGCCTATAATGGAATCCTTCTATATGCGATTTGGTTACCAGATACATCAAGTTCTGATATCCTTCGTGGTTTTGAGCCAATAAAACGAGATGATATGGGCTCCGCTCAGATGGACCTTTTTCGAATCTAGATGTGTGAGCCACATACACTTCACAACCAATAATAGGCTTCACGCCAACTCTTTTACATTCCGAGTAAAAATCTACTGCTCCATACATTGATCCATGGTCCGTTATCGCCAAGGAATCCATGCCAGCTTCTTTTGCTGTCGCTACTAAGTCCGATATTTTACTGATACCATCCAGCATTGAGAACTCTGAATGCATATGGAGATGGGTAAACTTTTTATCCAATTATTATTCCAAATTTTTCTTCTGATTGTTTTTGGGAATCAGCCTTGCCTTTACGCCTAAATATCTAAGATTTTTTAGAATTTTCGGCTTTTTTAGCTTCAGCAGGTGCTTTTTTAGCTCCCGATTTAATACCTGATGATTCTCCCCAAGTGGATGCCTCTACATAATTCTGGAATTGCTTTTGTTCACCGCAGTTTAAACACTCGCCTTTGCTCTGGGGACCTGTAGCTGCTTGAATTGACCAGTGATGTACACAATTTTCAGCTTCTGACTTCTTTACCATGATTCCCTCCTCACTGTACAGCCATCCCAGTTTGTAGATCTATCTAATCCCAACAATCATAATTTCTATTAAGATTATTTTATATCCTAAAGATTAGAGAAACATAAAGACTTTTACAACACAACTAGGCATATCTTTTAAGCATTTTTTAATCTTAGAGCAGGAATGGCGTAACCGTTCTAAGCATTATATCAATTCTGAAACAATTCGTGTTACACCCCACCCTGCCAACCATGCTGAATGTCTGCCGTCACCCCCGGCTACCAACACCACGATGTCTTCTGCGCATGTAGTAATTGGGACTAGAGTATCATCGTCATCAATATCAATACTTTCCGGCCAAACTCTATTACTCCAATGAGCCTTTTCTTTTAATCTGGAAATAGGCATCCTAGCATTTGCAAATATAAATTCTTTAATATCATTCTTGGATAATCCTTCAGCAGCTATTTCGTTAGCGTGTTCAGGACTAAGAACCAATGTAATCTGTGCACCCGATCCTATCTGATAATAATTTGCGAAACCTTCCGTTACAACTGATTTCACAAGTGTATCCAATGCCAATTTACCGCTTGAACTAGAATCGAATACATTATAGACACCTCTAATTCCTAACAAAGTAACCATATTGGTGTCTTTTGAATACCCTAATTCTTCTTGTCTACTCTCCCAGGGGCTCCTAGATTCGTTTTCCCCAAAGCAGAAGCTAAACCTACCCGGGGTAGACAAAGTTGCTTTATCCATTACTCCTGGAATAAGTTCACCCAAATTCCTAATTACTAATCTCACCGCCCTTCCTATTGTAGCGTTAGCCCTAAAACCAGGACCAAAACAGGCTGCGTCTGAGTGAATTCCTATCTGGTCGCGAATAGGTCCGTTAACAACTACTACACATGCAGCACCACCAGTAGTAGCCTGAACTCCTCCCACATTAAATTCATCTTTTAATACAGCCTTTACTGCAGCTAGAACAACCGGGAAATATTGTGGCTTACAACCTGCCATGACAGAATTTATAGCCACTTTCTCTACAGTAACTATCTTATTACTTGGCTGAATCACACCTAGTTCAATATCAGGAGATAATCCAGACGGTTCTATCATTTTAACTACCAAATCTTCTGTTGCAGGAACTATAGGCAATCCATCTGACCAGCCTTCTGATTCGTAGTAATCCTGTATCTCAGAATAGGAGTCCTGTAACTCGATCTGTCTAGATGATAAACGCATGGGCTCCTTCATATAATCAAAGCATCAGCAATTTCAGGTGCATGTGATTTAGCCAATTGTTTAATCTCCTGTTCACTTTTAGGAGTTAATGGGCTTGGTAAAATCACGATTTTGACATCTGGCATGCCTAAAGCTGCTGCCCGGGCTTGAGCAGCAGTCGTAAATGTACTACTGACAATAGACACCGATGGAATGCCTGCTTCTTCTGTTAATACTGTGTCGTGGAGACCCCACGCCGTGCAGGACCCTCAATCAGCAATAGCGTGTACTATAACATCACATTTTTCAATCAATTCATTGAGAGTTTCTGAATCACACGCCTCACTGTATGCTCTTTTTTTCCTGTAAATGACTTCAGACGCTCCAAATTCTGTAACCAATACTTCCTCTAATTCTTTCATGAATGTATCAGCATGGAGTTTTCTGTTTTCAAGCAACCCTACTACAGCACCTTGAATACTCGTTATACGATTGGATGTATCGTTTTGTTCAATAGTTTCTTCAGATCTAGGAAATAAAACTTTAATCATTTCACCTCTACTAATTTGTCATCTGGAAAAATTTGCCTTCAGTTTTTATGCTAGGAGCTATAACCATATCAGCGGAGTGAAAATCTTTTATTGTATAAGATCCACACATGCCCATAGCTACTCTCAAAGCACCCACAAAATTCTGTGTCCCATTAGTCATAGATGTAGGTCCATATAAAACTTGCTTTAACGTGCCTTTAGTACCTACTGAAACTCTGGTACCTCTCGGCAATTCGGGATGAGGGTTAGCCATACCCCAATTAAATCCTTTCCCAGGCGCTTCTTCACATTGTGCGAAAGGAGTGCCTATCATTACGCCGTCTGCTCCACTAGCAAGGGCCTTACATATATCTCCTCCGGTCCTAAATCCTCCGTCGGTGATTATGGAAACGTATTTGCCCGTGTCCTTATAAAATGCTTCTCTGGCAGCAGCACATTCCAAAGTAGCCGATACTTGGGGCACACCGACTCCAACAACTTCTCTAGTCGTACAAGCCGCTCCCGGGCCCACACCCACCAGCACAGCATCTATACCTGTCTCCATTAATTCGTAAGCCACGTTATAAGAAACACAGTTTCCTACAACGATAGGAACATTAAGGTTATCTAGCAATTCATCAAAAATTAATCCTCGATAGCTCCTCGATACATGGCGTGCTGTGGTAACTGTGCTCTGTACAAATATCAAATCCGCTCCCGCCTCAACTGCAATAGGCGCCAAAGCTTTAGTATTTTGAGGAGTGAAAGATATACCACACGTAGATCCTTTAGACTTGATTCGCTCCACGCATTCAGCCACTAATTTCTCTTGCAATGGAGCGGAGTATACTTCCTGTAAATATGAAGTTACTTTTTCTTGGGGCATATTAATGATTTCATTTAAGACAGTTTCTGGATCTTCGTATCTTCCATATATCCCTTCCCCATTTAACACCCCCAAGCCACCATTAGAATCCATTAAGGTAGCGAAATCTGGAGATACGGCCCCATCCATAGCAGAAGCCATAATTGGGATATCGAATGTCAGAGAACCTATATTTAAGGCTGTTGAAGTCATGTCTGGATTTATTGTCACATCTCCTGGCACTATTGCCACCTCATCAAATCCGTAAACCCTCTCGAGTTCTTTAAAAGTTTTTCTAACCATCACCATTACCTCTTCTGTCTTTCTTTAGAGATCCTAATCATATTATAAGTCTAAACTCTCATCCACACTTAATCACTTCTGTTTCTTCGATTTGTACTATTTATCCTAAAATGCTAGTAAGGACCTCATTTATGTCACCCGCATATATGATATCCATTTCCTTGTCAGGAATAGTACGGAGCTCTTCTGTCTTAGGAATTATACATTTTTTGAAACCTAATCTTTTTGCTTCTTCTATTCTTTTAGAAAAATTAGAAACCGGCCGTAATTCTCCGGTCAAACCTACCTCTCCAAAAACCACTAATCGCGGATCCAGTGGGACGTCACGGAAGCTTGAAGCTAAAGCACACAAAATAGCGCAGTCAACAGCTGGTTCATTGATTTTAAATCCTCCGACCACATTCACGATAACATCTTGGGCGGTCATGGAAATATTCGTTTTTTTTGACAGAACTGTTGTAAGCATCAACAGTCTATTGAAGTCAATTCCACTTGCTATACGTCTAGGGGCAGAAGTACTGTAAGTAGGGGACGTCAACCCCTGTACTTCCATCATCAAAGCTCTATTACCTTCTATAACTGGAGTTATACACGATCCAGAAGTGTTATCTAAGCGATTGGATATCAAGTTCTTTGAGGGATCTTCAACTGGAGTTAATCCAGTGATTCCCATACTTAGAACCCCAATTTCTGTAGTCGAACCGAATCGATTTTTTGTACTACGCAACAATCTGTAATCGTTGAGGTTCTCTCCTTCAAGATACAAAACAACATCTACCATATGTTCCAAAACCCTAGGCCCAGCTACAGTTCCATCTTTCGTTATATGTCCTGCGATAATCACCGGTACATTCTCCGACTTTGCCCAGTTCATCAGTATTAACCCACAATCCCTGATTTGAGAAACACTGCCTGGGGGAGAATTATTAGAAGAACTTTCCAAAGTCTGAATAGAATCAACAACCAGTAATGAAGGACTATAACCTTCAATGTCTCGCAAGAAGTCTTCCAGGCAAGTATTAGATGACAAGATTAGGTTATTACCAGCAATACTAAGCCTTTTAGACCTAGATTTAATTTGTCGATCAGATTCTTCTCCGCTTAAATATAAAACAGGGCCATGGGAGGAACATTCATCTGCGATTTGAAGTAGCATCGTAGACTTTCCTATACCTGGTTCCCCTGTGATTAATATCACTGAATCCGAGGTGATTCCTCCCCCCAATACTCGATTTATCTCTCCATTAGCCAGGATAATCCTATGACCTACGGATTCATCTACAGACGACAAATCTATCAGAGGTGTATTTTTAGTTTTCGAAGCATTAAGCGAGGATACAGGTAAAGAAACCTTAGTCTCTTTCATTGTATTCTGAGATCTACACCACGGTGACGGGCAATATTCTTGCCAGCGGTCTGCCTCATTACCGCAATCAGTACATATCCACACGGTATGCGTTGATGAAGCCATTCACATCCACCTTTTAGATTATATCTGACTAATGGTCAAGATTAAGCTGTAGGCACCACTTCTGACTGAGAACCTTCACAAGTTATTTTGAGTCCGTCTTTTTTGACATCAATTTTAGCGGTATAACCTTCTTTCAATTTTCCAGATAAAAGTTCTTCAGACAAAGCATCTTCTATCTCATCTTGAATCAGTCTTCTCAGAGGCCTGGCACCTAGCAAAGGATCAAATCCTTTTTCACCGAGGTATTTCTTAGCTTTTTGAGTTATTTTTAAACTTATATTCTTTTCTTTCAGTTCAGATCTAACCATATCTATCATCAAATCCACTATTTGTATGATTTCTGCTTCAGTCAACTGATGAAATACTACGGTAGAGTCAATTCTATTCAAGAATTCCGGACGGAAGAATCTTTTTACTTCTTCCATAACCTTATCTTTCATCCTGGCATGTCTACTGTCATCTTCCTGAGATTGATCTGATTTCAAAGCAAATCCCAAGGATGAATCTCTCTTGATTAAGTCAGATCCCAAGTTACTTGTCATTACTATAATTGCATTTCTGAAATCTACTTTACGACCTCTGGCATCAGTCAATTGACCCGCATCAAATATTTGAAGCAGTATATTAAAGACTTCTGGATGAGCCTTTTCTATTTCATCAAGCAATATACAGCAGTAACTCTTCTTACGAACAGCTTCAGTTAACTGTCCTCCCTCATCGTACCCGACGTATCCTGGAGGAGCTCCGGTGAGCCTAGCAACAGTGTGTCGTTCCTGAAACTCAGACATATCCAATCTAATCATTGAATCTTCATTACCAAACATGAATTCTGATAATGCTCTTACTAATTCTGTTTTTCCAACGCCCGTAGGACCCAAGAACATAAATGCTCCTATAGGATGCCTGGGATCCTTTAAGCCAGCTCTCGCCCTTCTCACAGCTTTGGATATGCTTACAATAGCCTCATCTTGACCTATGATGCGATTATGAAGTTCTTCTTCCATCTTTAACAAGCGTGAAGTTTCTTCGTCAGCAAGACGAGTAACAGGAATTCCTGTCCACATACTAACCACTTCAGCGATGTCTTCTTCAAGTACCGAAGCTCTATTTTTAGATTTGTCTTCATCCCATTCTTTGCGTATTGTTTCCAATTCATCATTAAGTTGTACTTCTTTATCACGCAATTCTGCAGCATGTTCATATTGCTGAGACGCTATAGCTTCGTCTTTCTGACTTCTAACATTTTCTAATTTTTCTAATACTTCTTTAATTCCGACTGGGGTGATGTTCCCTCTTAACCTAACCCTAGAAGAGGCTTCATCAATTACATCAATTGCTTTATCTGGCATGTATCTGTCTGCTATGTATCTTGTAGCTAAAGAGCAAGCAGCCTTAATAGCTTCATCGGTTATGTTAACTTGATGATGATCTTCGTATTCTTGTCTGATCCCCATCAAAATCTGTACAGAACTTTCTTCCTCAGGCTCTTCCACTCTCACCGGTTGCAATCGTCTTTCCAATGCAGGGTCACGTTCAACATACTTTCGATAGTCATCAAGAGTAGTTGCGCCGATGCACTGAATTTCACCTCGGGCCAATGAAGGTTTCAATATATTGGATGCGTCTACAGCACCTTCTGCTGCGCCCGCACCAACTATGGTGTGTATTTCATCAATAAATAAAACACAGTTTCCTGCTGACTTTATTTCTTCAATTACTTTCTTAAGACGTTCTTCAAACTCACCTCGGTACTTAGTACCAGCAATCAATGAGCCCATATCTAAGGTGACCAATCTTTTACCTGTAAGTGTTTCAGGGATATCACCGCTACTTATTCGCTGAGCCAAAGCTTCAACTATTGCGGTTTTTCCGACACCTGGCTCCCCTACTAAAACAGGATTGTTTTTACGCCTCCTGCTCAATATCTGCACTACTCGTTCTATCTCGGAATCTCTCCCAACTACTGGGTCCAACTTTCCTGATCTAGCAGCTACGGTCAAATCAATTCCTAATTGATCCAATGTTGGTGTTTTAGTGCCACTTCTCTGACCTTGTCCACTTGATGGCTTAGTGTTACTCAAAATTTGTTGTGTCTGAGCTCTGACTTTATCTAACGTCACATTTAGACTCTCCAACACACCTGCGGCTACTCCTTCACCTTCTCTAAGTAAGCCTATCAGTAGGTGTTCCGTACCTATGTATGTGTGGTTCATTCTTCTTGCTTCATCAACAGCAAGTTCCACAACCTTCTTAGCCCGTGGAGTTAAGCCTATTTCAGATTCAACAGGGCTTTCTCCTTCACCGATTATAAATTCTACAGCAGATCTTACTTTCGCCAATTCAAGTTCCAGTCCGGAAAGAACTCGCGCCGCAACACCTTCTGTTTCCCTCACCAAACCCAACAATACGTGTTCGGTGCCAATGTAATTGTGGTTGAATTTTTGGGCTTCTTCTTGCGCAAGAGACAATACTCTTCTGGCTCGTTCTGAGAATTTTTCAAATCTACTACCCATAATCAGGCTCCTTGGCGGATTTATTTTAATCACTCTAAGTAGGTGAACGTATAATTCACTTAAGTTCAAATTATAATTTAGTGCGTAGGAAGTGTAAAGGTAAGCTGTGCATGCATTTATATCTAGTAAAAACAAAAGGCAGGAAGATATTCTTCCTGCCTTTTGAATAGTGGGCAATGACCTATTTTCCCGCCCAGTTGCCCAGGGAGTATCGTCGGCGCTGAAGCGTTTCACTGCCGTGTTCGGGATGGGAACGGGTGGGACCACTTCGCTAGAATCACCTGAAGCAATTATCCGACATATTAATGAATAACGCAATACCAAATGTTTCGCCCAAACGGCATTGTATGTGCTAAAATAATTTCCCAATGCTGCGAAGCATCATTCAGGGCCGTTAGCTCAGTTGGTAGAGCACCTGACTTTTAATCAGGGTGTCGTGGGTTCGAGCCCCGCACGGCCCACCACCTAAAAATCGATACCATACACAGAACAAGCTGTATCTTTGAACATCTGAGCCCGTTCATTTGAATTATATTTTCTGGATAGGATTTTAAAAGCGTTATATAAAACATTGTAAGAAAAGGAAACTTTATCCACCGGAAAATTACTCTCAAACATAGATCTACTTGGTCCAAACTGATCTATACAATAATCCAAGAATGGAGCCATATCCTTTGCTAGTTCTTCCGAACCTATAGGTGTTTCCCTCGTATCCCATCCAAACCCTGTCTGAGGCATTCCTAATCCGCCAAGTTTGATAAATACGTTTGGGCATTCGGCCACAGCAGCTAAACCAGTTTTCCATTTCTCAATTATTTCTGAATCATTGCCTGCATAAGGCCCGATCCTTAATAATCCTCCTACGTGGTTCAAAATGATTTTCAAATCTGGTAAGGATTTTGCAAATTCTGCTAATTCAGTCAATTGAGGAAAGAACAGCCACGCTTCTAATGATAGCCCCATGTCACTGAGAATTTTAGCCCCTCTCCTAAACTCAGGGTCGCTAAGTTGATTCTGTTTAGCTCTACCTCTAGCTGCTTTATTTTCTATTTCTGGATGGGGATCCCAAGTTACCGAATGTCTTATGCCTTTGAAACGACTGGGACTTGCGACCAAAAGAGACTCTAATACTGGCCTAACTCTATCACCCAACAGCAGATTCGCATGCCCAATAATCGAAGCGGCTGCACGAGATTCACCATACAGTCCGCTAGCGCTAGCTGCCGACAATCCTTGTACAAATTCCACTTCTCCTACTGGTTTCATCTCATCAGGGCCATCCGCTTTGTACATAGCACCAGCTTCTATAAACACAGTAGAGGTGACATTATGACCACTATCAATATCAGAAACGAGTTCATGTAGCAGGTATCTTTGATAAGGCATTCTCACTGTCCGTAAATCCCAAAAATGGTGGTGGGGATCACAAATTGGTAATTTAGGTTCTAAAGTCGGTTCACTAGTCAAAGCTAGCCAATCATTATTTCCATACGGCATAGGTAAACTCCATTAGCGGTTATTTAATACCAAACATAAAACGGCCTATTCGTTCTCTAATCATATCTGGGTTTGAAGGTGACGGTAATGTTCCAATTCTGACATCTCTATAGTAACGCTCGAAAGATTTAGTTTCATATAAACCGTTTGCGCCTCTAATCTTAAACAATCTTTCAACAGCAGACTGGGCATTCTCTCTAGCCAAATTACCAGCCATTTGTAATTTAATTAATCGATCTTCTGCAAGAGGTAATCCGTTATAAACCTCAAAGGTATAATTATATAGCTCTTGATTTAAGAAAGCTTTTGCTGACTCCAATTCAGTGACTGAATCAGCCATAACAAATTGATTACCTATTTTTTCAGACCTTTTAATAGGATCCGCACTCACTGTATTCGATAGCCCCCCAGTAGATATATTTGTAGAGTTAGCAACTTGAATTGTCTCTTCAATAGCAGCCTCAGCAACACCCAATACTGTAGCCGCAGGCCCTAAGCTGAAACCAGCTGGATTCCGTAACGCAAATGGAACATCATCTCCTGTAACTGCAGGTGTGTTTTCCATAATCCAATTTTCATCGATAGGCACATCTTGTACTAGCAAATCATTACTCATACTGGCCTTCAATGACATTGTATGCCATGTATCTTGGAGTTCTAGTCCTGGCAAGTCTGCAGGAACTATCACATATCCTATCTTAGGAGTATCCGATTCTGTAGGTAATTTAGTACAAAGCAACATCCATTTAGCATACAAGGAAAAGCTTAGAAACTGCCAATGTCCTGACAATGTGTACCCAGAAGACGATTTAACCACTTGCCCTGATGGCACCACTCCTTGCGATATTACTGATCCATTACTGCTGACATCTTTAAGATAATGTGCGGATTTTTCTCCCATAAGAGAATAAAGCCTGGCACAAGCCATGTTGTGGTTCCCAATACACCAGGAAGTAGCAGCACAAGCAGATCCCAAATGCTTGAATACTTCATATCTGGTAAGCAAATTTGCTTCTGTCCCACCAAGCGTTTTTGGGGTCGACATAGATAATAAACCTGTTTTGATTACATCGTTAACTGTTTCAGGAGCCAATTTTTTCGCTTGGTCTGCCTCATAAGCCCTATCAGCGACTTTACCTGAAATTGATTTGGCCTGGTCTAAAACATCGTTATCTAAAAATTGTGTCTGCACTTGTACCTCTTTAATCCAACCTTTATTTAATCGCCAATAGCATAACTTTCACGTCTAAGGTCAGAGCTTCCGTTTAATGTTTTACGTTCTCGATCCATTTCTATGGCTGACAATGAACCCAATCGCGGGGCCCAATCGTTCAAAATTTGAATCTCATGCCCCAATGACATTAAATCATCCGAGCATTCTGAATTTATTCTCCCTTCTAATGTTACAACATTCTTCTCGTAAGGATGAGGAACATGAGATGCAGGGAAACTCCATGTAGCGAACCTTGGGGCTTCAACGGCTTCTTGGACATCCATATCAAATTCCATGACATTCATTAACAATTGGAGCATTGATTGACATTGCACATCTGCTCCAGGAGTACCAAATGTCATCCATAATTTACCATCTCTAAAAGCCATCCCCGGTGTGGGTGTTAGTCGAGGACGTTTGCCGGGCATGATAGCCGCAGGATGATTGGGATCCAACCAAGCTTGCGACCCTCTAGCTGACATGGAGAATCCTAATCCTTCTACGACAGGAGCTCCTTCGATGCCATCGCTTGGGGTTGCAGAAAACCCATTACCCCATTTATCAATAACACATATATAACTGGTGTCTGTCTCAGCGATTCCAGATACTGGCTCTGGGTGTAAATTAGGTTTAGGCGTATCGTCACAATCCATAAATTCATATGGATTACCTGGATCAGGCATTCTCTGGATTGCCTGATTAAAATTTATTAACGACCTTCTCAGTTCTGCATATTTGGGATCTAATAATCCAGATATAGGAACATCAACAAAGTCAGGGTCTCCGTAATATTGATGTCTATCTGCAAAACACAATTTTAATGCTTCTACCATCGCATGAATGTATGCCGGTGTATTATGTCCCATCGATTTCAAATCTAAACCAGCTACAATATTTAACGCTTGCAGCAATACTGGACCTTGGGTCCAAGTATCAGAAGAGAATACTTGTGTTCCTTTGTAATCCGTGCTCAACGGGGTATTCACCTGCACGCTAAAATTAGCTAGATCTTCTAACTCCAGTAATCCACCCATTCGCTTTGAAAAGTCAGCCATATCTCGAGCTATGTCACCTTTATAAAAAGCGTCTCTCGCGGCCAAAATTTTTTCTTCTCTAGTACCGTCAAAGTTTTGTTCTGCAGAAACAAGTCTCTCAAATGTTCTGGCTAAATCAGATTGGATCAAAATGTCACCTGGATTCATTGTCTTTCCATTCTTATAGAAAATTTTATCGGTACTGTCCCAGTGTCTTATAGTGAAATCTGTAGAATCTTTTTTCTCATATTTAACAAATAGACTGTGTAAGGAATGGTGTATAGGAAATCCAAATTTAGCTAGTTTTATAGCTGGAGCAGATATTTCTTCAAAACTCTTGGTTCCATAAAGTCTCAAAGCTGTAAGCCATGCATCGGCAGCTGAAGGCATTACAGTCCGAAGTATTCCTTTAGGCAAAGTGCCATTGTGATGGGTATTAAAGTAGTCTATAGAAGCTGCCTGTGGCCATGTTCCCAGCCCGGTAATACTCTTAACTTCATTTTTATCCTTATCATATACCAATATTGGAGCGACTCCTCCAATGTTTGTGAACTGCGGAAGCACAACATTTAGAACTAATCCCGCTGCAACACCTGCATCTGTCGCATTCCCGCCAGATTCAAGTATTTGGTACCCGGCAATTGCAGCTAAATTATGCCCTGCAGAAATAATATGATTCGATGCCTGTATGAGAGGTCTATGAGTTCGTAATCCTAAAGCCATAATAACTCCTAAATCTATCTGCAATATATTTTTAGACCATTATAAGCAATTACGTAAAAATTTACATTCTTCAATCAGATAAGGATGGCTTCTTTGCAAGTATCAAAAGCCCTAATCCGAGGATACACAGTGACAAAAAAGATATGAAGGCTATTTCGTAAGTACCAGTCATGTCATAAATCAAAGCCGAAAATTGTGTCCCAATACCAAATCCTAGAACCTGAGCAGTCCTACTCAATCCATATATTGACGCCAATATATTACGCCCATAATAATCCGCCAGTAAAATAGCGCTCAAAGTATTAATTCCCACTCCTGCTAAACCGAAAGTCAATCCCATGCAATATACGAACCAATAATTAAAAGGAAATATCACGAATAGTATCGCTCCAATCAAGGTTAAATAGGTGATTGCGGTGATCAATTTAGTATTATATTTATCACCCAGCCTGCCCCAAAGTATTGAACCGACAGCACTTGAGAATGCTACTAAGCTCATCGCAGTCACTGAAACGGTACTTGAAAATCCTTCATCCCCTAAATAAGAAACTACATGCAATATTGTTCCCGCCATTGCGATTCCAGTCAAAAACAACGAGCCAAATATAAGAATAAAAGACCATGACCGACGGGCTCTCAGTAAATCCGTGCGCCTAAATGTATCACTATCATTTTGTTCATTTTCTAGAGAATTGCTATCCTGCTTAAATGGAAAGAAAACAAATGTAACTAATGTTCCCCCAAAAAACATTAATGCCCCAAGTACTAACCAAGCCTGCCTCCATCCGATCTCATTAATAATGTAGGAGACTATTGGAACTAATATCATGCACCCGATAGAACCAGCAAAAAATACTATCGATACTGCAAAACCTTTATTATTCGCGAATGTTTTAGTCACAGTAGAAGCGGTAAAAATTTTCGTAGCACCTTGGTCAACAGTTCTCATAACTAAGAGCGCAACTCCAACCACAATTCCGATTTGAATAACTGACATGACGATACAACATAGTGCCACAATCCCTGTCGATAGCATGATTAGGTATTTTGCGCCAAAACGGTCATTTATTTGACCAGAGATTGGAGCCATTAATGCTCCTAGTATAGCTCCAATTGTAGGAGGAGCAGAGATAGCTGTCCTGGACCAATTAAGATCTTGAGTCATAGCGTCAATAAATACAGCTAGCATAATCATGGCAGTGCCCACATTGGAAAATTCTGTCATGGAACAAGAAAATAAGGTTCTAAACTTGTAAGGTGTATTCAAATGCATCATCCATCGTTACAATACGTTCACTGTAACAGCTGATCCACGATAACATAACGAGGCATACTTTGGACACACCAACGGACGTAAACATTCAATACTATGGGCACAGTTGCTTCCTTTTATCATTTAACAACGACTTCAAAATTTTAATAGACCCGTACCGTAACCGGGCAGACCGTTTATGGTTCAAAAAAATGATGCCTGAAGTGAAGTGTGAATTATGTCTTATTACTCACGCACATTTTGACCACGACGAAATCCATATTCTCGACGAAACCACTTCAATATTTAGAATGTCTGGAACGCTTGCCACAGATAATTTGAAAATACGTGCATTCCAAGACATTCATGCAGGCCGTTCTGGCAAATTAAATTTTCCGAACATAATATTCAAGATTGAAACAGCAAACATGTCTTTTGTTCATTGGGGAGACAATCGACCAAATATTTCAGAAGACATCCATGAATCTATTAAAGATACAGATATTTTATTCCTACCTTCAGATGACACAAGGCATCTGCTTTCGTTCGAAGAAATAGAAGAACTTATTAACAAAATCAGGCCTAAAGTAATTATACCCATGCACTATTTTCTTGATAGCATTTCACACAAAGAAAATTCATTACTTTACATCACTGAATGGTTGGATTCACGAGTTGAACCGGTAAAACATGTGCCTAATACAATCAAGTTGAACAAAAGCCACGTACCAAATAGCACTGAAATTTGGGTTATGGACTGTTAAAAGGAGAATACAATGTTTGATAATTTCAAAAGCCACACAATTAATACCTCGGGAGCTAAAATCAATGCCGTTGTAGGAGGAGAAGGACCGCCTCTACTAATGCTCCACGGATTTCCTGAAACTCATACAATGTGGCACAAGGTAGCCCCAGAACTAGCAAAACATTACACGCTAGTAATCCCTGATTTACGAGGATATGGTGACAGCGAAAAGGTTTCGAGCGACCCAATTCACAATAACTACTCAAAGCGCGTGATGGCACAAGACCAGGTAGAAGTGATGGAATACTTAGGGCACTCTAAATTCTACCTAGCAGGCCATGACAGAGGCGCACGAGTTTCCCACAGACTAGCAAAAGATAACCAAGATAAAGTGCTAAAAATGTTATTGCTAGATATTATTCCAACGAGGGAAATGTTTAAACAAGTCAACCAATCAATGGCCACTAGTAGCTATCACTGGTTCTTTTTAATTCAAGAAGAACCTTTTCCAGAAACACTAATAGAGGGATCCGCTGAATATTACGTGAAATCCCGGCTTAAATCAGTAAATGATGATTGTTTCAATGCTGATTCTATTTCAGAATATGTGCGATGTGGTATTAACCCAGGAACAATTCACGGATGGTGCGAAGATTACCGAGCAGGTGCGTCAATTGACTTAGAACACGATGAAGCAGATTTCAGTAACAAATTAACTATGCCATTGCGAGTCCTATGGAGCAGTGTAGGGCATATGGGAAAAAACAACGATGTGTTATCAGTATGGGGAAATTACGCAAACAACGTAACAGGAAAATCACTTAATTGTGGTCATTTCATACCTGAAGAACTTCCAGATGAAATCACAAAGGAATTTATTCAATTCTTTTCAGAATGATTCCTAAATGCCTAAGAGAGCTCTGGGATTAGCATTAACCACTTTGAATATATCATCCTCTGTCATACCGGTTTGTCTAAGCATGCCCATTCCCATTCGAAACCCCTCCGCTGGCATTGGATGATAATTCTGACCAAAATCAGTGCTGATAATAGAGCGATCTATTCCTATTATATCCATCGCTGAAATCAATTCTTTTGGATCCAATCTGTAAGTGGTGGGCATCATGACATGTATGCAATGCTCTACAAATACCCCTTTGTCTGCAATGGATTTCATTTCATCAACCGTTATACCTGTCCAATGAGCGGATGTTGTACCGTGGGTCAATACTAGACGATCTATGCCAGCACTCACACCTGCATCTATCAAAGCAAAACATTCTTTTGTTGATATGTGTCCAGTAGCCAATACCATGTCATACTGCTTAACTATATCCAAAATTTCGTATACTTCTGGATACAATTTATCATTATCATCCAATAAGGTAATCCCTCCAGGCAGTCCCCGATATGCTCGATCTGATTGTGCAGAATAAGTTGGCATCCACACTATACTGGAACCCATTTTGGCAGAAGCTTCTACAGCAGAAGGATTCAATCCTCCAATTTCGTAATCAGCACAAATCCCACCGATAACTGCAATATCTGGAAATAGCTGCCCCACTGTATAAGCCAATGGCTGAGTAGGATATTCATGAGACTTAAGCACCAATCCTCCCATACCCATAAAGGAAGCCTGTTCAACAATCTCTATAGCGCTACTACGTCGCTCTACTCTTGGATCAGGACTGAAATGGACATGAATATCTACAGACCCTTTCATCAAATCATCAATGGCATTCATTTCAATTACTTAACCTTCTCATACAAAGTACCGGTATTATAGCCACATAAGCAATTAAGTTAAACCTTGTTTGCGTATGATAAAAAAACTCTTTGAATATTTACGAATTCAGGTTACAATTATTACGAATAACATAATATGAGGATCCATGAGAGTAGTAATAATCCACGCCCTCCCCGAATCAATAGCGCCAACAAAACTAGCGTTTAATGAAATTTATCCAGAAGCAGAACTGATAACTCTATTCGATGAAGCTTTATTCAAGGACTTTAAAGGGGAATTAACTCCCGAATTAAATTCGAGGATGATCGACCTCATAAAATACTCAGAGAATTCGGGAGCAGATGCCATTGGATTAGCATGTTCCGTATTCGCACCCGTAGTAGATTACGCAAAAAACATAGTCGACGTGCCAATAACATCTTCATATGAACCTGTACTTCGAGCTGTTCTAGAAAAAGCCAACAAAATTGGGGTCATATCAGGTGTTGAAAAAACTCTGGAAGATACCCAATTTTATTTAAACAAACAAGCTAAAATAGACGGTAAAGAGATTACCTCTCATCCTATACTTGCAACACCACTTATGGAAGCGATGAAAAACCCTAACACCACCGAATACAACCGTATTTTAGATGCAGCTATTAGTGACTTACCCGACGATGTGAATGACGTCTTACTAAGCCAGTTCTCGATGGCATCCTCTTTAGCCCATTTACAAAGCACTACAACTAGAAATTATTATTCTCCTCCACACTGTACGGCAAAATGGTTCAAGAATAACCTAGCCTAATTGGACAGTATATCTCGAGCATGATAGTATTTTTTAAAATTTAATAAGCTTTAGTTACGGGAAGGTGGTTAGAATCCACCACGGTTGCGCCACTGTAATCAATTAACGTTGTGAGTCAGGAACCATAATTAAGGCATATGGTCTAGTCTGCGCAATACAGAAAAAATGACAATATCTGAAACTTGCCGCAAGGCAAGTTTTTTTTTGGATTATCCGTACAGTACAAGACAAAAGGAAAGAAAAGATAAAACCCATATTCAAATTAATGCTGATCATAGTTGTATTCGTAGTTGCCGGATGTAGTTCGCCTACGGTTACAACAGATAACTATGTTGCAGTAACTAGCCTATCTCCGCTTACAAGTATTACAGAAGCTATTGCGGGGAGCAAAATTGAAGTAATAGGATTAATACCCGAAGGAGAAAACTCCCATGAGTTTGAGCCTGCACCGTCCCTAGTTACAACACTTGAAAAAGCCGATGTGATAATACTGAATGGATTTAATTTAGAAACTCATGTTATTGAGCTGGCAAAAACTAGCAAAAAAGAAACCACAGAAATTGTATTGCTAGCTGACATCCATATCCCCGAAAGCAATTACAAATTTGACTTCTCATTTCCTAAGGAGAACGGTAATCCAAATCCACACACGTGGACGGATCCCATGTTAGGACTAATATTTGCAGAAGAGATAACGAAAAGATTTTCCACTCTAGATCCTGATAACAGCAGTTACTATCAAAGCAATTATGAAAGTTTTAAGGCTAGGATTATGGACTTAGATCAACTTATTAAAGAATCTGTAAGTAGCATACCGCCGAACAATAGGAAATTACTCACTTATCACGACTCATTCCCTTATTTTGCAGAACGATATGGATTAGAAATCATAGGAGCCATACAACCTTCAGACTTTTCAGAACCCACTCCCAGAGAAGTGATAGACCTAATAAAACAAATCAACAATCACAATGTGCCAGCAATTTTCGGATCTGAGGTATTCCCCAGTCCGATCTTGTCCCAATTAGCAAAAGAATCAAACGCTGAATACATAGATGAATTGAGGGATGATGACTTACCAGGTGAAGCAGGAGATCCAGCCCATACCTATTTTGGATTACTAATTTATGATTTAGAAATTTTGGTTAGAGGCCTCGGAGGGGATGCATCAAGCATAAAAGACTTCGATGTTTCTCCTACATATGAAGGTCAAACCAAAACCACGTACCCTCAATAGATATGCTTTACCGAAATCAAAATGACCTCTCAGAGATATTGATACAATTTGATAATGTCAGCGGTGGTTATGAAGGGGAATTGACCCTAAATAACATTAATTTGGTAATTCAAAAAGGGGAATTTATAGGCATGTTAGGACCAAGTGGTTCTGGCAAAACCACTCTACTAAAGTCTGTGTTAGGAGATATCAGGATATACAGTGGCGAGATCATAATTAATGGCGGGAATATAAACAAAAATGAATTAGATATTGGATACGTCCCTCAATTAGAAACTATAGATTGGAATTTTCCGATTACAGTTCGGCAATTAATAGAAATGGGGATTATACGTACTAGCAAGTATTTCCCATGGATTAACAAAGAAGAAAAACTAGCAGTAGAGGCTATCAGTAATAGGCTTGGGCTAGAAGAACTAATGAACAGGCAGATAAGAGAATTATCAGGAGGTCAACAACAACGGACCTTCTTAGGAAGAGCACTTGTATCGAACCCTGATGTTTTGATACTTGACGAACCAACTAGTGGAGTTGATATTCGAACCAAAGAAGAGATAATGGCTATTCTCAATTCATTGAATCATCAGGGAGTGACCATATTGATGACTACACATGAAATCAATTCAGTAGCATCGCAGTTACCAAGAGTAATATGCTTAAAAAACTCAATCATAGCTGATGGTTCACCCAATGAAATATTCACTGAAGAGAATTTTTACGCTACCTACGGAGCAGCAGTCAAAACAATTGACCACGACGGAAGCAAATTTGTTATCGAGATGTTGTAGGCTCACACAATGAAGAAGGTGTAGGAGGGATGATTTTTACGCTAATAGAACCACTGCAGTATGAGTTCTTTATTAAAGCAATGCTTTGCGCCCTACTAGTTGGAATGTTATGTGGAGTTATAGGGGTTTACATAGTTCTACGGGGGATGTCGTATATAGGGCACGGATTGTCACATGCCATTTTTGGAGGAGCAGTAGTTTCATCCTTAATGTCAATCAATTTTTTTATCGGAGCAAGCGTATGGGGATTTGTCTCCGCTGTCCTAATCAATTTAGCAACCAAAAAAAAGACAATCGGAGCTGATGCCGCTATAGGAATAATCACTACTGCAAGCTTTGCTCTCGGAATCGCCATAATCAGCAAGTTCAAGACTTTTACACGTGGTTTTGACGCGGCCCTATTTGGTAACGTACTCGGGATAACTAATGCGGATCTGATAGCAGTTATTTTCGTTACGTTATTTGCATTCATAGTCGTCTTAGTGTTTTACAAACAATTACTATTTGCAACCTTTGATTATGATGTAGCCAAATATTACGGTGTTCCTGTTATTTGGATAGACGTAATATTTTCAATGACCCTAGCAGCCACCATAGTTGTGTCTATGCAAGTGTTAGGGGTAACACTTATTGCTGCGGCTGTTGTAATACCTGCTGTAGTATCTAGATTACTTACAAATAATTTTCTACACATGTTAATCTTTTCCACAATAATAGGAGGATTGTGCGGGTTGTTTGGAATTTATCTAAGTTATTACTTAGATATAGCCTCAGGAGCATCAGTTGTATTATTCTCTTCCGTGCTGTTTATTATCGCACTCTTATATTCTTCTTATAAAGGTCGAATTAAACGCACCATAAACATTAGAAAAAACAAATTCCACTTATAAAGGTCGAATTAAACGCACTATAACCATTAGAAAAACAAACATACACACTTTTAATATGATTATTTAGCAATATGAACTATAATGCCCGAACAATCTAATAATATAGCGTTTATATGACAGAACTTATTATCCAAAAACAAAGACAAGTCCTACTCGTTTTCTTATTCATAGGGCATACTGGGATCCATTGGTTTAAACAAATGTTCCCAGTCATTCTCCCCTATATAAAGCAGGATCTTGAGTTATCAAACGTGGAAACCGCAACCATTGTAACTGCGAATGAGGTGGCGAGCGGTGGCCTAACAGTGCCTTCAGGAATAGTTGCGGACAAATATTACAAACACCGAGCAATAATATTGGGTGGTGCCGTAGCGCTATGCGGTTTGGCATACTTCTTCGTGGGCTTTTTCGCCAATTATCTATTTGTAATTTTAGGATTTATGGTTTTAGGGCTGGCATCAGCCTTATGGCACCCCCCTGCACAGTCTTCTTTGTCCACATTCTTTCCAGACAAACGTGGTTTTGCTCTCGCATGGCATGGAGTAGGAGCTAGCATAGGAGACTCAATAGGGCCACTATTGATAGGATTCATATTAGTTTCTGTTGGCTGGGCATACTTATCAACTATTCAATTCGCACTAGCCATACCCTTAGGAATAATAGTTTTCATTGCCACAAAAAATCATTTTAATACATCTAGGGAATCACCTAAATTTTCATCCTATATATCAGGAATAGGCACTCTAGTGAAAAATCCATACATACTTACCATAATGCTTGGAGGTAGCTTCGCAGGTATGGCCAGATTAGCAATATTCGCATTCCTAGGTATCTACCTTACAGAGTATCTAGGATATTCTTCTGTGTGGTACGGCATAAACTGGGCATTGTTGTACGTTATGGGAATAGTGTCTCAGCCAATAATGGGATACGTCTCAGATAAATTCAGCAGAAAAACTGTTGTGCTGCCAGCTTTCTTAGTACTAGCTATATGTTATTTTTTACTCCCTCTCGCTCCAAACCCAATAATATTAGGAATTATAATTGCAATAATGGGAATGTTCTTCTACGGAACGAGTAACATTAGCACCGCCGCAATATTAGATGTCGCATCTTCTCAACTTCAAGGCACAAGCACGAGTGTAGAGGGCTTATTTAGACAAGTATTTACTCTACCTTCACCAATAATTGCGGGAATAATAATAGACCAATTTGGAATTATATATGTCTTCTATTACGCAGCTGCAATGGTATTTATAGCATCAGTTTTTTGGATGTTTATTAAAATTCCAAAATCTTAATCCAAACACATCTACCAGAGACGCCCCTATGATGAGGATAGAGCCTCCAACCTGTCTGACAGTTATCTGTTCCTGACTTAATATAGCGGCAGATACTAAACTCACAACTATTTCAAACATCATCCCAAGACCCATTTTTACAGCATCTAGAGCATGTACGGCATAAATTATCAACCATAATGGTAGTGTTACCCATACGGTAGAAAACATGAAAATCCATAAACTGCTTGACCAATTAAAATTGTTGATACTTAGCCCTAATCCTGGCCCAGACACAAAACTCGACAACAACACAAACGCCCCACAGATAGGCGCAATGATAGTCAATTTAGGCCAGGTACCAATTGACCGAGCACTATTAAAAAATGTTACTGCAACAGAAAACAAAAAACCGCTGACTATACACATTACATTTCCCGTCATGCCTTCTAATTCTAGGTTCCCAAACCCTAGTACCAATACTAATCCAATCAAACCCAGCCCTACAGCTGACATACGGTCTACGGTGAATTTAATTTGGGCAAAGAGTCTACCAAGGAATATCCCCCAAACAGGTGACAGATAAAAGAGCAAAACAGCATTCGCTATAGATGTGTATAGAATCCCTTGAGTGTATAAAGATATAGCACCTGCAACGCAAACACAGCCAATTATGTTCCTCAAATCAATACCATTTCCAAATCCTTTGGTTTTTAGTGCAAAGCATATACTTATAACACCGGCTATCAAGAAACCTATAGATGAAAAATATGGAGATCCACTCAGAGCCTCAATCTGCCTAACAGGAATCCAGTAGGTTCCCCAAAAGAGAGTTGACAGAAACACAGCGAACCTAGGATTGATTTGATGGTTCATATTAAACATTGTACTTCAATTTATATTAAAATATTGGTATACAAAACAAAAGAGAGGCTCACTTGCGTATAGGCTGCTTCATCATAGGAATTCTATTATCAACCATGTTCATTCTATTCCTGTTCGGATTTAGAATATTTGTCTAGCTTAATTTCTTCTAAACAAATGGATCAATTTCAACCATTCTCCTGATCTCTTCTGCAACTTCAAGTTCAGTCTTCTTGGTCCCATCAGATTTAATCCAAGTGCCTCCTCTATCTTCCCATCTCTGGAGATTTTGGGGGGTTCGCAACCAATAAGATTTATTTAACGATCTTTCTTTGCACATTATCCTTTACTGATCAATTACAAAATCACTAAAGCGTCCACTGTTCTGACACCTTTACCTTTATCGAGAACCATAATTGGATTCAAGTCCAATTCTTTAACAGTATCACTCAAAGACGCTCCTAATTGTGACAGGTTAACCAACAAATCAGCCAAAGCATCTATATCTTTTTCCCTAGATCCTCTGAACCCTTTGAGCAATATTGACGCATTCACTTCATCAATCATTTCCTTGGCATCTTGTATTGATATTGGACAAATCCGTCTAGTAACGTCTTTATATACCTCAACGCTGGTACCACCGGAACCAAACAGGATTACAGGACCCAATTGCTCATCAATCGTCAATCCTGCCATCACCTCTACACCCCCAGTGATCATTTCTTCTATTAACACTCCGTTTATGTTCAAGGTGTCTGTTATATCACTGGCAGAATCCATAATATCTTTGAATACCGTTCTCACTTCATCTTCACTCTTCACATTAACTCGTACAACCCCAGCTTCAGTCTTGTGCAATATCTCACTTGAATCAATTTTCATTACCACAGGAAATCCAATATCATTTGCTGCATTGACTGCTTCCTCGGTTGTTTGAATTAAGATTCGTTTCGGAGTTATTGCACCCCAGTCTTCTATTAGGGACTTTGAATCATTTTCCGAAAGTTGGGTACCTGACAAAGATTTCAAATGCTCTATAGATTTAGAACGCGACTCATCCAGTTTGTATACCCTGTCACCACTAGTACGTTCCATATAATCTGCTCTCTTGTGGTAGTCTATTAAATGCTTTAACGCATAGCCCAATTTATCTGGGGTATAAAATAGAGGTATCTTAGCTTCCTGAAGATTCTGTAGAGTGGATTCTTCAATCCTACTTCCAGTCCACAAATAAACAAGTTGCTTCTGACTCTGTGAAGGACCAGACTTATACCTATTACGAGCTTCTATCACTTGATTGATTTGTTGTTCGCCTCCAGCGCTTGCTACTACCAAACAACCCATATTATCACCAGATATCATATTATCCATTATGCTCGGGAAAGATTCACTGTTTGCAAACCCTGTGACATCAGAAGGGTTTGATGCCCAACCCCTTCCTTGCAATATTTCATTAATACCATCTCTGGATTCTGACTCCAATTCGGGTAAATCCAATCCTGCCTGACCTAACATATCAGCGGTTAATGAACTTATGCCTCCAGAATGGGAAACCACTGATATTCCTTCACTGTTTAGTTTCCCTGTTTGCGCAAACAAATTAGAAATCTGCAATAAGTCATCATAATCCTGTACTCGTATGACCCCATATTGAGAAAATGCAGCCTCATAGTTTTCGTCCTCACCTGTCAATGCAGCTGTATGCGATTTAGCTGCCTTCGTTCCAAATTGAGATTTGCCTATTTTTATGAGTATAATCGGCTTGCGTTTTTTTAACGCCAATTTTGCTACTTCCAAAAATTTCTTGCCATCTTTAAAGCCTTCTACAAATCCTGCAATAACATCTGTACTATCATCATCAATTAGATATCTAGCAAAATCGCAGAAATCAAGGTCTGCTTCATTCCCTGTGGAAATGATATAACTAAACCCGATTTTTTCGTCCACCGCTCTGACTAGGAACGGCCCAAAGGCAGAAGCTCCACTTTGGCAAATTAAACCTATATTTCCGCTTAATCCAGCTACCCCCCTAGATGATGAACTAGCCCAAATACCATCCTTGATATTAGCTAGGCCAAGACAATTGGGGCCAGACATACGTAACCCAGATTCTCTGCAAAATTCGGTTAATTCAGACTGTAAATCAGCCCTATCTTCCTCTCCTCTTTCAGAGAATCCGGCAGAAATAACAACAGCAGCTCTGGTACCTTTAGCATGACTTTCTTTAAGAACATTTAATACATTGTTATAGGGTATTACTATACCCACTACATCTGGTGTCTCTGGCAAATCTGTTACACTGGGATATGATTTCAAACCTTGTATTTCATCATATTTAGGGTTGACGGGATATATATTTACTTTGTCCTTCCCTCGCAAAGCAGCGTTAAGAAATCGCCCTCCGTATTGCATTCTGGGTGTAGCACCTACTATGGCCATAGATTTAGGGTTTAGCATCAGGTGAATGGATTCAAGTTGGTCATCTGTCCAATAATTCATAGATCCCTCAATATTTAGTAGAAATTCAAGGGTTCCAATACGGAACCTATAGTCTGGGACAATTGTAATCTACAAATTCTAAAAATCAATCGCTACTATCTTCCTCTATAAAGCTTATTGGAGACTACAAAATAATGGCATGACTTTGTATAATTCCAATCAAATAATAATAATACTAATACTGTGTAGCCCCATATGAACGAAAACAAATTCAAAATAGCAGCATTCTATGAATTCAAAAATATTGAATCTCCTCGCATTTTACGAGGATTAATCAAATCATTCTGTGCAAATTCACTGATTAGAGGAACAGTGATCCTTGCACCAGAGGGTATTAATGGAACGTTATGTGGATTAATTAAAGATATAGATCTTTTCCTTGAATTCATATCCAAACATGGTTTTTTAAATAATAACGTCAAAATATCTCATTCTAAAATTATGCCTTTTTATCGTCTGAAAGTTAAGGTTAAAAAAGAGATTATAACCTTCTATGGCAAATCGATTAATCCAATGGTTGTTGGCGGAAATTCTCTTGCACCCAATGACTGGGACGATCTAATAAAGTCGGACAACGTAGTCATATTAGATGTCCGGAATCAATATGAAACCAGAATTGGCTCATTCCAAAACTCAATCGACCCTCACACAGACTCTTTCACAGAATTTAAAGAATTTATTGATTCGACAATCTCCGAATACACAGGCAAAAAAATAGCAATGTACTGCACCGGAGGGATTCGGTGCGAAAAAGCATCTATGTATTTAAATTCTCTAGGCCATCAAGAAGTATATCAACTAAACGGGGGAATCTTAAATTATTTAGAATCAATACATCCTTCATCAAGTAGTTGGAAAGGGGAGTGCTTCGTATTTGATAATAGAGTATCTGTAAACCATGACCTCGCTCCAGGAAGTTATGATTTATGTAACGGGTGCAGAGAGCCTATATCCGAAAGAGATAAAGACTCTGAATATTATGAGGAAGGAGTTTCCTGTGAAGCGTGTTTCCATAAATTAACTGAAAGAAAAATAAGAGGTTCTCGTGACAGATCTAGACAGATTAAACGAGGTAATATTAAAGGAGAAATCACAACCTTCACAGAATTCACAACAGACGACTATAGGAAATTGAAATGAAAGTTTGGATTTTCTGCATGGGATGCTTCAGAGCATTTAAAATTGTATTACCCATATCAGACATTAATGAACTCCAAGAAACAAAGTATGACCTGTTCCGATATAAGTCCCACATAGAAGACCAAGTGCAATCTCCTACTAAACCGAATCGAACAGAGTGCCCATACAATGATTGTACAGATTCATTAGCATCTTGGTGCTATTGGATTGCATATAGAAACTACATTACAAGTTCCACAATATGTGATGTATCCGAATGGCCGGATGTGCCTAGTAAAGATCATATTTATGATCCCCAATCTGTAGAGGACAAGGACACTATGTATGACGAAGACAGCTTTGAAGAAGGATCATCTCTTTCTTTCGGCAAGTTCTTCCGTATGTTTATTGTGAAAGGAGGGAATTTTTACGACGACCAATTTCAAGTAAAATCCGCTCTTCAAATTAGACAAGAAATCCGACACATGTTAAAAGGATCATGAAGTAGTTTTTCAGAAACCCAAATGCTATTCTGTTCCAGAAGGACAACACATGATTAATGAAAAAACCGCACGAATTGGAATCGAAGTAATCACTAAAAGTATTCATATGCTTAACGAACGAAATACACAAGAATTACTTTCCACCTTCCACGCTCCTCATGTAATCATTTCCGAATCCGAGACGTTAATTTACAGGACTGTAAAAGAACTTGAAAATAACTATTGGAGCGATTTCTATAGACGCGCAGGGGATCAGTGGCATCACACTGTGATTGATTGGACTCAACCAATACATGCTAGTGAAACCAAGGCACACATATTTATGCAGTTCTCAAGATATAGCGCCGATGACAAATTGCTTACCTGTGAACGAGCACTTTGGATAATAAACCAACGAAATGGGATATGGGCTGCTCAAGGACGTTCTAGCTTCAATACAAATTAACCATTAAGGATATATATGATAAATGACACGACTGCCCAAATTGCGATAGAAATCATAACTAAAAACATAAAAATGTTGAATGAAGGGAATGAACAAGGGTTATTAGATCTATTTCATATTCCTCACATTAGAATTTCTGAAGCAGACATATTGATCTACAATTCACGCCAAGAGCTTGAAAACGAATATTTGTCTGATTTTCGTGCAAGAGCAGGAGAACAGTGGCATCATACAATCCTTGACTGGACTAAACCAATACATGCCAGTGAAACCAAGGCGCACATATTTATACAATGGTCACGATATACGGAGCATAATGAACTGATAACATCACAGCAATCTTTATGGATTGTGAATCAGCGCGATGGTAAGTGGGGAGTTCAAGCTAGATCTAGCTTCGCTCCAATTTAAACAGGGAGGATTATTCATGACAACCTATTATTGGTGTTCAAGCTGCGAAAGAGCATTCCCTCAGGAGGACCCTGATTCATGTATATATGACGATTGCAAGGGAAGAAAAAAATCTCTATTCAAATGGGAAGACTTTAGAAAACAATCTCCAGAGTCTCCAGAAATACCGGAATTCGATGAAGTATATAAATTAGATTATTTTATCAATGAAATATAAACAAACGTATCAAGGGTTAGATTAGTGATATTTTCAAGGACGTACTTAGTACTATTTACCAAAGGCATCCTCATTGGGTTTGCTGATATTATCCCTGGTATATCAGGCAGTTCAGTCGCATTAATGACCGGTGTTTACACAGATTTGATTAAGTCTATAAGATCTATTGATCATAAATTTCTCATGTTAATAGTAAAGCTGAAATTCAGAATTGCTATTAAACATATTAATGGAAAAATATTAATACCAATTCTTATTGGTATTCCAATAGGCATATTTATAATGTCTCATTTGGTATCAGTATTACTATCCACATATTCCACACCACTTTATGCTAGTCTTCTAGGATTAATATGCGGTACTTCATTTTTACTTGCTAAACATATTCAGCGCCCTAATTTTGCGACAATAATCACTGCGATGTTGGGTGCGCTAGGAGTAATGATAATCCAATTCGTGATGCCGCCAAATTTCACAGTATCTTACTTAACATTTGTTATTGCAGGAATCATAGCTGGTTGTTTTATGATACTGCCTGGCATTTCAGGCAGTTTGATATTAGTGACAATGGGAATATACACCGAAATCATTGCCGCCATAACTAATATGGATATACTTTTAATATTTTGCCTGATTATAGGAGCTATATTAAGTATCACAACTATGTCTCGGGGAATCTCTTCTATGTATCGAAAAAGCCCAAACAGTTTTTCGGGACTTATGATCGGATTGATGCTGGGAAGTACTCCTTCCTTATGGCCCTGGAATACTTCCAATCAGCTATATTTATCCACTGAGATTCATATGACAACTGACGTCATTTTAGGAATAGCTTTCATTTTTCTTGGATTCATTATTCCTATGCTTTTAGCAACTCGGAATCACACAATGTACACACCCTAATAATATACAGCGTTCCCCGATCCTCCTGTTGCAGTGATCACTTCTCCAGTAACTGACCAAGACTTATTTGAAGCCAGAAATGCTGTTAAATATGCAATTTCAGAAGCATCTACCATTCTGCATATAGCATTCCCTGATCGCGAACCGAATTCAAATTCTTTGGCTTCCATTTCAGCCGAAGTAAGTCCATGTTCTTCTCCTCTAGCACTATACAAATCATCTGTACGCTCAGTCCTAGTGGTACCAGGATGAATACAATTCACAGTAATACCATATCTACCAAGCTGAGTCGACAGTGTTTTAGTCATATGGACTAGCGAAACGTTCCTAGCACCACCACTTAAATTACCTGCATTTCTAGCATTAGCTCCACTGATATTAATTATCCTTCCCCATTCTTGTTTCTTGAGCAAAGGGATAGCAGCTCTGCTGCATCTAAGTGCCCCTACAAATTTGACATCAAAATCGTTCATCAATTCCTGTTCATCTACTGCTTCAATATATCCCACAGCTGAAGGAGATCCACCCGGCAGAGAAGCACTATTCACTAATATATCTAGTCCACCTAGCAATTCTTCTGTCTTCCTAAATGCATCATTAACCTGCTCCGTAATTGTAACGTCTACCGAAAGTGGAAATACTTTCACTTCTGAGATGGCGTTGATTTCATTAGCAGTCTGTTCTAACTGATCTATACTTCTGGACGCTATCACTAAATCTACTCCTTCTTTTGCCAATTCAATCGCAATAGCCTTACCTATGCCTCTACCACCTCCAGCAACAAATGCTCTCTTGCCTTTCAATCCGAAATCCATATGGATACCTCCTCTACATTACTCCTTAATATTAATTAGTCTTTAAGTATTTTGTCATCACTCAAGTATTCCATAAATTCAATTCGCTGGGATTCTATCAATTCTCTTACTTGAGCACCTACAGTCATAGCTTCTGGTGGAATGTTATTTCCATCTCTCATGGGTGATTCAATTTTATCGGCTACCCATTCTAAAAAAACTGTATCATTTTCACCGGGCAAGGTATATCCATTGAAGGAAATACGAAACTCTGGCCGATGTCCAGCATCTCTATAGATAGTTGCCTGTTTATGTACCAAAGATGCGACTTTCCTAGCTTGTCCAGGCTTGGTTTTATAAATTCTTCTGATTAAATACATTATATTCTCCATACTTTATGTAAAATAGACCGGGTGCCAAAAATATAACATACATGTTAATTAGTATCCATAAATTAGTATTTGGATATGTTTTCCACGGAAATACAATTCATTTATAATCATTCCAGATTGGCTAAAGGGGGTACACGATGGACGTTACAAACAAGGTTGCTCTTATTACAGGAGCTGCTAGCGGTATAGGAGAAGGCATTGCAACCACTTTATCAAAAAATGGAGCCCATGCAATAATTGCGGATATTAATCTCAGCAATGCAGAAAACGTATCTACAAAATTAACATCTCTTGGATTAAAGTCTAGTCCGATTACTTTAGATGTTACAGATATCGAATCGGTAAACCAGTGTGTGACTTATGTTTTAAAAGAATTCAAACACATAGATATACTGATAAACAATGCAGGAACAGTCGGTTCTCCTGGATGGGAGAGTAGGGAAGTTCCAAATGAAAACGACTGGGATCTAATATTCGAAGTCAACGTTAAAGGAATAGTAAAAATGACAGAGGCTGTTCAAGTCTCAATGATTAATAATAGATACGGCAAGATAATAAATATTGCATCAATAGCAGGAAGACAAGGCAGTGAACGGAATCCTCCATACAATGTTTCCAAAGCCAGTGTTATTAACTTAACACAATCACATGCAATGCAACTCGCAAAACACAATATTAACGTCAATGCAATATGTCCTGGTTTGCTATGGACTCCGATTTGGGAGCGTATTGGAAACCGGAGGTCTATGTCACCTAATTTGGAAGAACTAGATCCAAAGCAACTATTTTTGAATTATGTAGAAGAAAAAATCCCTTTAAATAGACCTCAAATACCAGAAGACATAGGTAATTTGGCATGTTTCTTAGCGTCGGATTATTCTATAAATATCACTGGGCAATCGATTAATGTTAGTGGTGGATATTTTATGAATTAATTATTAATTCATGGAAATAGAAGAACCTATCCCCTGAGTTTGCTCACTCACTAAAAATGAAGTTCTGTCCCTTCCTGACTCAGTTTCTAAGTCCGCATCAAAACGCTGGCCTCCGATCTCACCTAGCAACTCGTATTTTTTTTGAGTATACAGTTGACCTTCAAAAGAATCACCCTGAACATCCCTCGAATACTCTTCATTCAGAAACATTTCAACAGCCTGCTTCATTAAATTATGGACATCGTCCGGTGATATATAAGTAGCAGCAGTCAAAAATACATAACCCCAGCGAAAGCCTTTGTGTTCTAACATTAACTGAATATACTCCAAAATTAAAATCGTTAAATAATATTACACTACTAATAAGTTTGAGTCCCACCATAGAAATCTACTTATTATGATAAGATAATCCACCTGTATACGATATGAGTTCACAAACAAACACAAACGACAGCCCAATACGCACATTACTAAGCATGCCAAATTTCAGATTTCTGTGGTTATCCGGCTGCTTTGATAATATTTGTCGCTGGGGTGATGCTCTAATACTAGCTCTATTGGTATTTGATATATCAGGATCAACATTCAACGTAGCCAGTATATTCGTACTACGATGGGTACCAATGATGCTAATGGCACCTATTTCAGGATTTTTATCCGATCATTTAAATAGAAAATACTTGATGATGATCACCCGAGCTGCAAGTGTATTAATAACAATAGTGATATTAATATTGTTGTTCTCAAAAAGCATTGAAATATGGCATCTGCAAATATTATCGTTTGGACTAGGTCTATGCTATACGATGGACTTTGCAGCAAGGCGGACTTCAATACACGACGTTGCTAAATCAGAAAACATGTCAACAGCAATGTCACTGGAGATCATTACTAATACGTTTGGGAAAATTGCAGGGCCATTGTTTGCTGGGACTTTAATTGCAACGCTTGGGTACACAGGAGCGATCATTTTAGTCTTAATTTTTTATGCAACTTCTTTAGCGTTTATATCATTATTCAAATTTGAATATACTGTCACTCGAATAAAAGTTAAAGACATAAAAGAATCCGTTATTATTGGATTCAAAACAGGCTTTGGTAACCGGATGATCTTAGGAGTGTTTATTGGAAGTATAATATATAATGGACTAGCATTTAGTTCGGAAGGTATTTATCCGGTAATAGCAGAAGAACACCTCAATGCCGGACCTTTCTTTACCGGATTGCTCATCTCAGCATTAGGGTTAGGTACACTGATTGGAGCTCTGGTACTCACCACAATTGGAAATATCCAATATCAAGGGAGACTATTCATCACCGGCATTTTTATTCAATTACTAGCGGCTTTGCTATTTTCTTTGTCAGACTTATATGCACTGTCTTATTTGTGTTTATTTTTAGGAGGCCTAGGGAATTCACTGTTCAGCTCGATGCAAACCTCAATTATAGTGATCGAAGCAGATTTAAAGCATCGTGGTTCTGTACTAGGGACTTTAGGACAATGTATAGGTACTTGCTCTATGGGAGGACTCATAGTTGGATTTTGGAGCAATCATTTTGGAGCTACAAACGCGGTCGGTATCAACGGCACATTAGGGATCACATTACTCGCACTACTATTTGTACTATCTCCATTGACTAGACGACCAGTACAAACTCACAAATAATTAAAACCAGACATTGAAATGAGTAATGATTTCCAGTAAGGTACTCGTAAACTTGCAGGTCCGTTAATAATTATGAATACAGAATCAATATCAAAATTCCAACATACTTTCTCGCAAAATCCATTAAATCGCGGTGAAACCGAGCGACGAGACGAACAATGGATATCTGACCAAGAACACAATGCCAAAAGCAAATTCATGGTATTGCATGACCTCAACATATTGGTCGAAGAGAACGATGGGGCCAAATCCATAGCATGGCTATCTCAAGATGAAATTAAAAACCTAACATATCAAGAAAGACCAGTATTACTAGGCATCCAATATGATATTACACATTTTGCTATATCTATTTCTGAAGAAAGCGCCACTTTTATATGCACTGATGCCAGATATGAATTCCTCGACGCTCGCACGTGTGCTGGTCTAGTGGCGCCCGAAAGCACTGGCATCATAGCTCAAGCACGTATCCAAATTAATTGGCACCAGAAGAATAAATTCTGCTCCGTATGCGGGAAGCCAAACAACATATTTCGGGGTGGGCAGGTTTTGAGGTGTTCATCCTGCAAGAATGAAACATTCCCTAGAACCGACCCTGTCATAATCATGGTTGTAACAGATAAGAACAGATGTTTATTAGGACAATCCCGGGGGAGACTCTCACAGACCAATACTTATTCTGCACTT
>Ga0114933_10000963_pt1 | contig 33552 bp, 18 predicted proteins | sample 4SBtaG_FD_89691 | JGI IMG/M metagenome (GOLD analysis project Ga0114933, IMG submission 89691) | Deep subsurface microbial communities from Kolumbo volcano to uncover new lineages of life (NeLLi) - 4SBTROV12_W25 metaG | ecosystem: Environmental > Aquatic > Marine > Volcanic | place: Kolumbo... | reverse complement strand
GTATTGGTACGGGAGAACGCGCTGAGGTACCTCCACATATCAATTACGAAGACTGGCAAGGCCCCGCACCCCGCCTGCCATTTGTAAACAATTATCTTCATTACAACTGGCACTGGTTCTGGCAGTGGGGGAACGGTGAGCTCGGAAACAACGGCGTGCATTCTCTGGATGCAGCTCGTATGGGCTTGGGCGTAGAGTTCCCAGTACAGGTATCAAGTTCCGGCGGCCGCTACTTCTTCGATGATGACCAACAAACACCCGATACAAGCACGGTGACTTATCAATTTGCGGACGACAAGTTCGTTACATGGCAAGGATTAAGTTGTAACCGTAACGGTAGCGGCTTCGTCGACTTCTACGGTCGCGACGGTTCGATCAAGGTCGATGGCAGCAGCAATTGGAAGATGTACGACCACTCCAATAAGGAAGTAAAAAGCGGTACTGGCAACAATGGAGACATTGAGCATATCGAGAACTTCCTGAATGCGATTCGAAATGATACACCGCTGGCTCTGAATGCAGAGATTCAGATCGGCCATACCAGTACGATGCTGTGCCATCTCGGTAACATCGCTCAGCGTACGGGCCGCACGCTAAACATCAATCCAAAAAATGGGCACATCGTCGGCGATGATGCAGCCATGAAATACTGGCAGCGAGATTACGCTGACGGATGGGCGGAAGATCTGACGATTACTTAGTCACTTACTCTTCACTAGTATCCCAATGGTCATTAAGAAGAGCCGTTAGCTCCTTCACAACTTCCGGATTGTCTGCAGCCAGATTATCATTTTCATGCGGATCTGCGAACAGATCGTATAGTTGTGTGGCTTTATTCGCAAAGCTATGTGTCGCTTTATAGCGACCGACCGTGCCATCATAGGTACGGATCAGTTTCATATTTCCACTGATGACCCATCGATACAACAGCGACTCTCTTGGGTCTTGCAAATTCGCTATGTCGTGTGCATAACTCTCGCCAAACAGAACACCAGACCTAGCCGAACTCTTATTGTTAGCAGGTAACAGCAGATCGATACCGCTCATTGCGTCCGGCACACCCACGCCACATGCTTTGAGAATTGTCGGCGCAATATCGATACTCGACACCAAGGCTTGTTTTTTACCTTGTCGGACATGGCCAGGCCAACGAACCATGATCGGTGTGCGCACCCCGCCTTCATTCGGTGACTGCTTCGAGCGAGGGGCATATTGAGATCGCCAACCCATCGGCACTTCGAACGACGGGGTACGCTGAATCCAACCATTGTCGGTGACATAAATGACAAGTGTATTCTTGCGAAGACCTTTATCATCAATAATCCCCAAAAGATCGCCACATGACTCATCGAACCATTCACACATCGCATAATATTTGGCGAGAGCGAGGGGGCGTCCTTCCTGTTGATACTTGTCCAGCAACCGTTGAGGCGGATTGTGAGGTGTATGGGGCAAGAATGGTGCATACCAAATGAAGAATGGCTTCTCTTCAGAAAGCGAATGGTCTATGAATTCCTCAACCGGATCCATTCCCGTTCGGCCAATCTTTAGACCAACATCTCCGTGGCGTCCTCCGCGTTCTGGGTCACCGTGAGTCATTCCATGTGTGAATCCACCACGTGTGAAGTTTCCTTCCCACCACTTTCCGCTTTGATGACTTAAGTAACCTGCATCTCCAAGTAGCTTGGGAATTGTATCCAACTTGTCAATTTTGCTAATCAGTTGATTACGTAGTGTTTGATAATTACCACGGGGAGGCAGTGGGTGATTTGGTGATGGGTCATTGCCTGTGATTCCGTGTTGCCGCGGATACAACCCGGTTATCATTGTCGCCAGCGACGGCCTGCAAAGTGCAATTGGAACGTATCCACGGGTAAACGTCGCACTCTCTTTGGCGAGCTGATCAAGCGATGGTGTCTTGATGGTGGCGTGTCCAATAAAGGAGTAATCCGTCCATGACTGATCGTCTGAAATGATTAAAACAACATTTGGACGTTCCGATGGCTTCGCTGGCTTCGGTGCGGGTTTTTTTATAGCCTGTGGTTTCGCGGGCTGTTGCTGTTGAACATCTCTACGAAGTTTGAATTTTTCCCGGCTGTACTCACCACCCAGATCATTCATTAATTCATCGCAGCGATCTCGCATGTCCATCAACTGTTTCGCGTATGCCGGGTCTTTCGCGAAGTTGGTCAGCTGATCCGGGTCATCCCTTAGATTATGTAAGAACTCATAGGGTGGATCTTGTTCTATATATCGCGCGTATGTCCATTCTGTCCCTCGCACACCTTCGTACTTCGGAATCCGTCCCGGGACATGAAATAAATGTTCGCAAAAGAAATCATCTCGCCAGTCTGTTCTTTCCTGACCTGAGATTAAATCTGTTAGTGGTCGTCCCTGATAGGTGTCCGGTGTTTCCACGCCTGCAGTCGCCAACATGGTCGGTGCAAGGTCGACATTAAGAACAACTTCTTCACGAACCGTTCCTTGCTGCTTGTCAGCAAGTCGTGGGTCAACAACCACAAGCGGTACTCTCAGCGATTCTTCGTAATGCGACCACTTTCCAGCAAATCCACGCTGGCCGAGATAGTAGCCATTGTCACCTGTGAAAATGACAATCGTGTTTTTGGCCAGCCCTAGTTCAGATAATTTATTTCTCACACGCCCAACAACGTGATCCACTCCGCTGATCATCCCCCAGTATCCGCGCATATTCTTTTCAAATTTAGCTGGCGTATCCCAGCGCCAATGAAAGCGTTCGCGTTGAATACTGCGCCGCAAGAACTCCGGATGAGCTGCAAATATTTCCGGATCTGAAAGTCGCGCCGATGGGACTTTAACATCGTCATACATTCCAGCTACAGATTTTGGCACCGGGTAGTGGTTTTGCTTGTCACCATCTTCGGCGTGTGGTGCGTTGAAGCTTATCGATAAACAAAACGGAGTGTCGGCTTCCTGTGCCTCGAGAAATTCCAAAGCCAAATCGCCGGCGATCTGAGTAACATGCCGTTGAGTTCCATCTGGCTGTGATTTGAAATACGGGCTTCGATTCAGTGGGCGGAAGTAATCAAACATCGGCTCCACACCGCCTTCAACACTGACTCCAAATTTTCCTACAAAACCCGTCCTATACCCTGCTGCCTTTAGCTTTGTTGGGTAACTGTTAGAGATGTATTCATTGGCGATCGGTACAGTGCCGAATGTGTAGCGATGGCCTCGTTCATACATGCCTGTAAAGATCGTTGCTCGACTAGCGGCACAGATCGATGTCGTTACAAACATGTTTTTAAAACGCACGCCGTCCGCGGCCATTTGATCGATGTGCGGTGTTTTCAAAATCGGATGCCCGGCACAGCCCAACTGATCCCATCGGTGATCATCCGACAATATGAAGACGATATTCGGTTGATCAGCAGCAAAGGTTTTGGCCGACATCGACCACACAAGAAGTAAAAGCAAGGCGCAGAGATACGAGGAGCGTCGTTTCATTAGATCGTCGAATCCAGATAAGAGTGTTACTTAACGATATCAATTTTATCTTCAGCCGTATGGTACTCGGTACCTTCATCAACACGAGCACGGACCGTTAATGGCATATTGAACACTGCATCCGGCGCATCGTCAAACCGGACATCTAAAATTCCCTCCGACTGATCAGCTGGAATGACGATGGATTCTGCGGAGACGGCCGAAATATGCTCCGGTAATGTCACGGATACAGTCACATCTCCCGTTATCTTATCACCACGATTCACCGTCACTGCGATGGGCACTACCTCTCCCGGTACAAACTGCATTGAAGCAACCGCAGCCTGGATAGACATCTTGGAAGCGTCCACCAACACAATAATCTGATCATTTTGGGCATGGGAAGTATGACTGACCAAGTGCTCTGTTCCATCATGGTCTATGATCTTCGCCATTCCCGTTACAGCTACTCTGCACGTACGACCAATTTCCATCCACGGAGGCAGTTGAATCTGATATGTAAATTCAGTTTCAGCAGCAGGCACCAGAATCGTGCCGCCAGTCACGCCTTGTAAGTGCCGAACTTGCCGTTCAGCCATGACAATTTCGATTGGGCCGTCATAATCTGTTCGCTCAATAAACATCGATCGTTTGTAAGACGAACCACGGTGTGCAAACTTTGTTTCAAACGTGCCCCAGATTTTAAATGGGGTTGGCATAGCCACGGATAACATTAACGCATCCTGCTGAATATCAAGGTAATTCTCAGGCATTGTTACAGCCACTGCGGTTACAGTCTCCGGCGGCGTTTCGTCACCTTCAGTCGCATCTTCAGTCGCATCTTTATTCACAACCGTGCCAACACCGGTGATGGTAATTCTCGATGCCTGGATCTTTGATTTATCCTCTGGCTTTATCTTGATCTCAGTGTCGGACTTTCCTTCTGCGATCGTCAGTCCATCCAGAGTGACATGTTCTGGCAGGCCAGCTAGGGATAGTTCGATAGGGCCTTTCCAGCCACCAACTCTCGCTGCTGTAACTTTTAACTTTCCTTCCTGACCACGAATCACTGTTAACCCGTCAACCGGCAGCGTCAGATTCAGGCCATTTGCCAGATTGCCTGGCTTACTAACAACCAATCGATAGCTGAAGTGTCCCGCTGAGAACCTACCAAACCGGTCTTTAACAACTACATGGTATGTACCATCATTCGGAGCGGTAAAAGCAAGACTCGAATCCGTTAATCCGTTCTTGATATCATCGTTCTTTGCAATTTCATTTCCATCTTTATCAAGAACAACGACGTGGGAGTCGAGCAGTGAGCCTAGACGAGCAGCTTTTAGATCTAAGTTAATCACGTCTCCTTTTGTCGCACTCAGGTTCCACGCATCTTCTTCGCCCACATCCTGAATCCGACCATTTAAAACCACTGGCACCGTGTGAGTTGCCGCACGCTGTTCGTCAGATTCGAGCACCTCCGGAAAATCAGTGATGTCTAATTCCAGTCGTCTGAGCACCTTTCCTTTATGCGACAAATCAAATACCCATTGATCAGCGGCAGCAGGAGAGACGTTTAGCTCCACTGACTCCTCGGAAACGTTTTGCCCAAAGAGTTGCAGTTTCAAAGGCTTGCCACGTTGACCGCCAAGTGGGAACACATGATCAACGTATTCTTGATCCGTAATTGTCAAACGATAGACGTAATGCTGAAGACCACCAAACGCGGCATCATAAATCCTGACCGTGTGCTTTCCGTCAGACTCTGCCTTAAATCGCAGAAATGAATCTTCCCCAAACCAGTCACCATTCTCAGCAACCTTATTACCTTCACTGTCGACGACCTCAATATGCGAATCGAGTCCCGTGCCAAGTCGCTTTGCCATTACCTCGACGGTATATTCCTTACCTGCCTTGGCATCGAATCGCCACAGATCCACATCTTCCCGAGGAAACACGCGACCGTTGATCGTCACCGGTAAGGCCACATCCTGCGGGATCGGCATACCATCAATTTCTTTCTCGATGACCTCCGGCAAATTACCGATGATAAACTTCTGTGTGGGCGTCACACCCTGACTTGTCCAGACTCTCCATCGTCTAAACCCGAGCGTCGCATCTTTGGCAATCGTTAACTCACCAGCCTGATCAACCGGATAGTTCTCTTTAGCCTGAGATGCCGGCATTGGAATCAATGGGCCTTCAAACCACTGAGTTCTTTTATTGCGCTTAATGGTTTCGCCAGTCAGAATCCCATTTCCAATGACCTCGAACGGACATTCGGCGCGAAGATAGTGACCTCCGACGTTAAATCTCACCGTGGTGCCACGTTGACCGCCGGCGGGGAAGATATAGCTCACGGTCGGATCATCAGCATGCAGCGTGCCGCATGTTATAACGAGCCAACCAACTAAAATTAGTCTACGGAACATTTCTGTCGTCCAATTGAGTGGGTCGTTAGAACAAACCATCAATCACACGACCTTCGCCGGGGACAACCGGGATGGGGCGACCTTCAGGCGTCTCATATTCTGTCGCAGGGCTAATTCCCATGGCATGATAAACCGTGGCAACCAAGTCAGCCGGACCATAAGGTGTTGTTGCCGGACGTTCTGCACGTTCGTTTGATGCACCAATAATTCGGCCGCCATTTACACCACCACCAGCCATCGCAATTGCACTGCTCGGCCCCCAGTGATCACGTCCGGCTGAAGTATTGATCCGCGGCGTGCGGCCAAATTCGCCAGTTACGAGCACCAGAGTGGTATCAAGCATTCCACGATCATCCAAATCTCGAAGCAACGTAGACATGCCACTGTCGAGATGTGGAAGCAAGTCGTTCTTCAATACATGGAAGTTGTTGTAGTGAGTATCCCAATTATTGTGATCTACAAACACAAACCGGACGCCAGCTTCCACCAAACGCCGTGCCATGAGGCAACTTTGGCCAAGCGTATGCCGACCGTATTCATCCCGTAGTTTTTCAGGCTCTTGTAAAATATCAAATGCCGCCTTCGTTGCATCAGATGTCATTAACTCAAATGCTTTGCGCTGAAACGTGTTCAGTGCTTTCGCACCTTGGTTCGCGGTAACTTCCGCGGCCTTTTCAAAACGGTTTAGCTTGCTCAGTAAAGCACGACGATTGTTAAGCTGTGTTCCATCAACGGTGATGGGTGGTGCCAGATCCGGAACCGCAAAGTCGGGTGCACTTGGATCCGCAAGGACACCAAACGGTGCGTATGCTGCACCAAGGTAAGATGATCCGGCGCTGTTGTGAACCTTGGGAATACTCACATAAGGCGGAACGCTTCCCCGAGGCCCAAGTTCTCGTGCCACGATGGAACCCATGCATGGTCTTTGGTTGTTTGGATTTAATCCGGCGTTGAAACCGGCAACCGGATGATATCCTGTCAATAAGTAATGATCCGCTGGTCCATGATTGCTATTACTGTGGCCGAATGAACGAACCACGCTGAATTTATCATGCTGTTGTGCCAGACGAGGTAAATGTTCACACAATTGAATCCCCGGCACGCTGGTAGACTTGGGATTAAAGTCTCCTCTAAATTCTGCCGGCGCATCCGGCTTCATATCCCAGGTATCGATCGTCGACAGGCCTCCATGCAGGAATACCAAAATCATGGAAATGTCCTGCTCTGGTTTGCCTTCTGCGGCAGCACGGGCCTGGGCTTCCATTACTCGCGGCAAGTTAATCATTGAGCCGAATAAGCCCATCGATCCGATGCTAAGCATGTCTCGACGCCGTATACCATCACAGTATTTATGTGAATTGATTACAGCCATGATTCTTAATCTCCATCACGAATTAGTGATTAAATACAAACTCAAGTGAGTTCATTAAGCTCCAAGCGATGTCTGATGCACCGACAAGTCTATTATCGGATGATTCCAGATACTCGGAACAGTATTTGATTTCCTGAGGTAAAGGCATTCGCCCATAAAATGTCAGGTAAAGCTCTTCAATCAATTGCCCATCGTTTTCAATCTTATCAACAAGTGCCTGCACACGCCCGCTCTTGTGAATTAGCTTCTCTTGAATGTCGGGGGAGTTTAATATGTGCAACACTTGCGTGACGGTTGGTTGCCCAATGCGCTCACATTCACATGCTGTAGCTCGTGCCGGTCGCCCGAATGTCTTGAGAAAATAATCTTTGACCGAGCTGTCCCACAACTGAATCGCTCGGCTGCCGTGTGGCACTCCCTCAAACTTAGCGGGAACTCCGGTGGTCTGGCTAATCGCGTCAAGGAATACTTCTGCCGGCAACTGCTTAAAGAGGAATCGAGAATAATTCTGCTCATCAAGATTATTGGACTCATTAACCTCTGAAGAACGTTGGTAAGTTGCCGACGCCGTTATGTATCGAATCAACTCCCGGAAGTCGAAGTTATATTTCGTCAAATGATCGGCCAGGTCATCGAGCAATGCTGCATTAGACGGTGGGTTAGTAAGACGAATATCGTCCACGGGCTCAACAACACCTCGCCCCATGAAATGTGCCCATGCACGATTTGCCATATTGCGTGCAAACCATGGATTTTTTGCATCCGTCATCCAGTCTGCAAGCACGGATCGTCTGTCTCCTGCAGGAGAAGCATCCGGCATAGATTCACCAAGGGCATGAGCGAAGACTTCTGCCCCTGATCGAGGATGCTTTGTAGAAGGATTGCCATCTGCGAAAACCATCTCTCCAACATTTGATGGCTTGAACTTTACCTGAGTAAAAAACGCCTGCATGCCAAAGTAATCCTGCTGACTCCATCGATCCCATGGGTGATGATGGCACTCGGCACATTCAATTCGAATTCCTAAGAGTACTTGAGACAACGTGCTCGCCTGCTTGTTGGCGCCGCTCACCGCTCGATAAAATGTCCCGGCTGGTTGCTCTCGCAATGGACCTTCTGCTGTAATCAAGTCTCTCGCAAAGTCATCCAGCGGTTTATTCTCTTCGAATGATTGTCGTATCCAGTTGTAATAGGAGTATGCCTTCTTGTGCCCAAGTGCAAGCCTATTCACTCGCAACAAATCGGACCACTTGAGTGCCCAGTAGTCGGCAAATTCCGGCCTTTCCATCAGAGCATCAACGATTAGAGAGCGTTTGTCCGCTCGGGCATCTGTCAAGAATTCGCGAGTCTCTTCTGCTGTTGGAAGTGTGCCGATGAGATCTACGTAAACTCGACGAAGATAACTCGCGTCATCTGTGCGACCAGATGGAATAATGTTTAACTTTTTCAACTGGTTGTTAACGTGTAAATCTATACCGTTGTTCACCGCGACATCTGGAAAATCAATCGACCCTTCAGCTCGTGGAATAAAGGCTTTGAAGACATCGACATTTCCCATATAGGTGACCATTACAGCTACGACACCCGGTGACTGTCCAGTTGTAATAAGTCCCTCAGGACTCACGACAGCTTGTGCAGCAGCATTTGATCTGAACTGAGCAAGCTCGGTCACATCGACCTCGCGTCCATCTGACATCGTGGCAACTGCTCTGAGTTGTTGCTGGTCGCCTCGATACATTACCTGTTGGCTTGGAGTCAGTTGTATTTTTGTTACGATCGCATCCTCAGGCGATCCCACCGGCATACCCTCTAGAATCCAATCACGCACCGTGCGGTATTCTGGACGGGCAGGGTCAATTGGAATCCCACCACCATGCGGTACGCCACCGCTCATCTTTTGAAGTAACAGGCTCCGTTCCGGAGAAGACGGAAAGACTCGTCGGCCGCGAGCTTCCATCACCAAAGCGGAGTAGTCAGCCGCCGGGTCAAAGCCAAAGACGGATAACTTAAATCCATTTTGACCTTCAGCCTTTCCATGGCAGCCGGAGGTGTTACATCTGTATCTGGATAAAATGGGCTCGATATCGTTTTCAAAATTCAGCGATATCCGATGGTCGGATGAATCTACGCTTACCGGCACGGAAATTTCTCGATCATCCACTATGACAACCACATGAGTCTGACCATTTTGCACGCTTCGTATAATGCCCGAATCATCGAGTTGAACCAGCGGTTCACCGTCGATCCGATAGCTCGCGGTGCGAGTCAGGTCCGTCGCTTTTCCAGTGTCAGAGTAACCTGTTATCAGAAGCTGAAATGAAGCGTCTTTGCCTTGCAGAATGACCTGCTGCGGGGTGACATCTATGCGGGAATACTCAGAACTAAATGCACTGCTGACAGCGCAAGAAATGCACAACGCACAGGTCAGCAGCAATGGTATGTTTCGGACTTTCATTTCACTTCTATTATGAGTGAAGCCCATGCACTATCCAAGAGCGACATCGATGACACACCCTACCAGAAGTGGGGACTTTGCCACGTGAATCTACTGTCCGATTGAATATCCAGCCTCAAACCATGGAAGCTGTTCCACTCCGGTCAAACCAGTAACGCCACTAGCTGTCATTAGTGATCCAAAAACGTAATAACCGGCATGAAAATCTGGCTGGTGGGAATGCTCTTTTACTGAGGGTTTGGCGTCATTTACGAGAGCCACTTCGAGCTTGCCCATTACCACACCAGCATCTGCAATCGTGTTAAACGGGATGATCCGTGGGTTCTTCCGGGCATCAACAACTAACCCATTCATCGATAGTGCGAGATTTTTTGTCTAAGGCACGGTCTCACCATTCACCACGCGTTCGAGTAATCGTTTAGCGTTATAACGGGCTGCCATCTGGGAAAAGAGATCGAGTTGCTGATCTTCCGATCTTGTTTGAAATCCCCATCGTATGTTCACTGTTTGTCCGTCGTCCGTACCGGTCAAGATGACAGCATAACCGGTGTTCATGTAGATACCGTTTACATACAGCTAAGTCGATTTGCACAGCATCGTCTCGATTTGGTCATAACGAAGCCTTATGACTCTGCGGGGCTTTAATACAGCCACACCGTATTGAAATGCCACAAGGACACTATTGGCTCTGTTTCTTAACAAGAGCCAGAACAGCCCACACAAGACAATCATGGTTGCGGAACAGAGAAGCAAGAATCCCGCACCACGCATTTGCGGAGCCCCTTCGTTTTGCATTTCGATCACTGCAAACACGGTGGCAACGCTTAGGCCGACCATCGCAAGCATCGTGCCTGCCAAAGCAAGAGCTACGAATATTTTCAGTGCCTTACCGGCGCTACGCTGAAATACAACCTCACCTAGATCGTGTGTGGAAGTATCCATACGGCATTCACTTACTCAGCCTTAGGCCAAAGAACCGACCCTGGCACTTTTGTGCGGACCTGCCAAACCGTCTTGCCGGCCGTGATGTAAAGCGTCTTGAGGTCCGAACCACCAAAGCAGCAATTCGTAACCATGTCTTCAGGCACTTTGATAATCCCGCGAAGCGTTCCTTCCGGTGAAATCACATAGACGCCCGCCGGGTTACTTGTATCTTGATTTGGATACTTTCTGTCAGCACCACCCGTCACGTACACATTGCCTTGCTGGTCGATACACAGACCATCGCCACCTCGACCGGTGCCCCAGTCGTATAACTCCTTGCCATCGCCTGCAATATTGCCATCTCCATCCAGCGGGAAAGCCCACAGTTTTCGCACGGGAATAATAGGATGGTTGTCCACAACATAGAGCGTCTTTTCATCTGGCGAGAGCCCGATTCCATTAGGTCGGGAGATTTGGCCTTTTCCAAGAACACGTACTAACTCTGTTCCATCGGAGTTGACGCGATAGACTCCCTCAACATCGAGTTCTAGTTGATCTCGATCTGGTCCATAGTAGGGATCCGTAAAATAGATCTGTCCCCTTTTGTTGATACAAAGGTCATTGAGGCTGTTGAATCGTTTACCTTCAAAGCGATCTACAATTACGGTTCGTTTACGGCTAATGATATCAATGCGGACCAATCTTCGACCGCCAAGTCCGCCTTTTTCATTGCCTTCGCAAGCGACTAGAAAGCCATGGGCATCGAACATCAGGCCATTTGCACGACCGCTGGGCTGAAGAAATGTATGAGCTTCATCTGCACCTGGGTTCAGTCGCATGATCCGGTTGTTAGCAATCTCCGTAAAGAAGACACTCCCATCTCGGTGATACGCAGGGCCCTCGGTAAAGACCAACTCTGTAGCAGCTTCAACGTTTCCATCAAGAACATCGGGGCTATCCTGAGCGTAGCTGTTTGCTGATACAGCAAGCCCAACAAGCAGGGCGAAGAATTGGCGAATCATAGTGAGAACCTCATCGAGAATGAACATAAATGCGGCGACGTTATCGCTTCGTTGCGGAAGCTCATTTGACCATCAATTCAAATGGCCCTCAATCGGCGTTAGCAACACGAAACACTTCGGTAACAAATCCACCGTCATTCTCGATAGTGATCGTTCTATAACCAGGGTCAATGGAATCGGTTGTAAACTCCGTGGCTCCAGGTAGAAACTGGACGCTGGTGGAAGGAGTCGTATACAACACAGCCTGCCCGAGTGGTTGGGAATACTCCTGATGAATATGTCCGCAAATCACCAATTTGATTTGAGGGTTTTCTTCTACCACAACATTGAATCGCTCAAACGAAATCAACCCAAGTTTATCTACCCACTGACTGCCGACGATAACTGGTGGGTGATGCATAAAGATGGCGGTCGGTCGATCTCCGGCAGCAACGAGGATGTTCTCCAGCCAATCCCATTGTGCATCATCAATATCACCTTCAACACGTCCGGCAATTAGCGTATCGAGACCGATAATTCGCCAATCTCCATGTTGTATATCAAAGGTAATATGTTGGTCATCAAGCCGGGTTTGGCATTGGAAGACGTCGGTTAGAGCTTCACGCACATCATGATTTCCGGGAATCACTTGGAGCCGGTCATGCCAATCCGATAACAGGCCATGCAATCGTTGGTACGCCGCACCATCATCATGAACCAGATCCCCCGAAATCACCATCAGATCAGCATCTGAATGGTGCTGGTTTACATGCGACAGGACTGACTCGAAGCGTTTGTTTGTGCACACCTCAAGCAATTCAACCGCGGGGTCTTCAAATAGATGCGTATCTGTTATTTGAATAATCTTAGACGTCATCGGCTTCTTATCCGGGCTGTGATTGTCGACAGAAAAGCGACTGGTGCACAGCAGGCTATTTAGTCTGATCCACTTCTTCACTCTTTGGTGCAACGGTTATGAAGATTGGATCGCTGGCATAGGTAGCCTTCATCACGAAATTAAGTGACACATTTGCCATCACGCAAAACAACTGACGCTCGACGGCTTCCGCTGTTTCCTCTGCTACCAGTGTGATTTTACCTTTCGCCAGATCGCCGGTCAGTAAGATCTGGCTTTTATTGCCATCCATTTTCACGCCCTTGGGCAGAGAATTTCCGTACACCGTATTGAGATGTTGAAAGATCACATCGAGTGAGACATTTGTGGCAAACCCTTCTTTACGAGTGACTTCAATCTCGATCTCTGCTTCACCGCCGGGGCTGATTGTTACCTCACTTGTCGAAACAGTTACAGCTAGTAGGTCACTTGGGTCGGCAATTGAAACCGTGTGCACATCGACGGGGAAGTGGCTACGACCGCCACCTGGCATATAAGTTTCCTGATAAGGAGCCGCCTCGACCGTGAGCAACTGCTTATCTCCATTTGGCAATTCCAGTTCAGCAGTACCATAGATACGAACGTTATGAATTCCTTTTGCCGCATCCGGTGATGCTTTGAAAACAACACAGCCGTCATTGCCACTCTTCAGGATACGACTTGCTGTCGCGGTAACCCCTTCTGGCACGCCGTCTACGTGGAGTTGTATTTCACCGGCGAATCCACTCTTTCGTGTAACTCTGCAGAAGACAACTCCGCCGGTACCAGGTGTGGTTTGCGTTTTATCTGTATCAAGAGACAACTCAAATGTTGGTGCGTCGTAAGATAATCGGATTGCGTATACATATTCAGCACCGCCTCTCAAATGGCGGTCATGCAGTTGGATGTAATAGGTCCCGTCCGCCGGAACAGTCCAATCCTCAATCTTGGAATCAAAGTAGTTTCGTTTTCCGCGAGTGAAGTCGTCACTGGAATTCAGCTGCGTTCCTTCCGCGTTTACGATTCGTAAATATGTGTCTGCCATAGATCCACATCGTCGGGCAATTACATCTATGGTCAGCTTGTCACCCTTTGAAGCTTGAAATGCGAAATAATCAACGTCAGCCTCTTCCTCCAGACAGCCGTTATGCACGGAATTTACAGCCACTTCCTGGGCTGACTCAACGGAGTTATTATCCGCTGCTGATTCAAAGGTGATTGGAAGATGCGTGCCAAACACAGAAACCGGATTGGTTAACTGCGCGCCGGTTGGAATCGACACAGTTTGGGATCCTGGTTTGATTCGTGTGTATTTGGGATCCAGATTGATAATGGTCTCTGCTAAATCGCTACCGATCAATTCAACGGTCGTTGCACGATTCACTGGCAAAGCTAGAGGAAATACATTGGTTACAAAATCCCGATCAACGACCTCAACGCTGTACTCCCAATAAGCATTGGACTTATAGCGAACATCGCGAATTTCCAGATAGAATTCGCCAGTCTGCTGAAACGTGTGAACTAAGTAGCAATCGCCGGCAAAGTAGTTGTCGTTTGCTGCAATCGTAGAGCCGGTTGCATTACGAATTGTAAGCATCGGATCAGCATGCGTCTGAAGATCGTGAATTCGGTTTTGCAATCGCATGCAACGAACATGGAAGGTCACCTTGGTGCCGGCCGTGGCATTAAATTTGAAATAGTCAACGTCTTCCGCTTTTTCAATCGCGCCGCAAATCACCGATGGCAATTCAAAGGACTGAGCAGTTTCCCGGGTATCGTTTGCCTGACTCTCATGCACAACCTTGTCCCGGACAATGACGACTTGCCCAACAGTGCTCACGCCTCGTGGTGTCGCCAGGCGAAAGTCTCTCACGCCAGGCTGAGCACTTGCGGAAGCCGTAATGCGAATCGTAAGCGAAGTAATAGAGGGGGGATCTTCACCTTCTTTTGATTCCGGATGGATGACCTCTGCTGTGACACCTTCTCCGCTAATGAATACGTCGGCAGTGCCCCACAAATCATATCGCGACTTCACCACGTGGTCGGTTGTCGTGCCGACCTGAATGGCCACTGGATCCAGGCTCATGATCATCGGATACGACTGCTGTGCATTCGCGTTTGTGTTGCAGATCACGCACATGATCAACGACAGACAGGCTAAACGGAATAGGAATGCTACTCGCAATTTGGTCACAGCATGACTCCTGCAGACTCGAAGGCCTTTAATTAGTGGTTATAGAGGAACTGTTTGGAATTCATTAATGCCCAGAGTAAATCTTCCAGGCCTTCTTTTTGGTTGGGCGCTGCGTCGACGATCTCCTGACAAACTGTCCGTTCTTCATCCGAGGGGCTTCTCGCAAGGGTGAAGATGTAGAGCTGATTGATAATCTCACCCGGGTCGGTTTTGCCTTCTATTAGCTTGGCGATTCGTCCATCGGCAGAAGCGATCTTCGAAGTAACCACTGTGCCATTTAATGTGTGAAGCGCCTGAGCCAGATTCTCATCCGGGGATCGTTCACATTCACATACACTAGTTCGCCTTGGTTTACCAAACGTCTTGAGGAAGAAGTTCGGATAGTTTGCATCTGGCAAATCAATCGCTCGGGTGCCGAGCGGCAGGCTTTGGAACTTCGTCTTTGTACCTGCTGAATGATCGATGTTGTCTAACAGCGTTTCAGCGGCAAGGCGCTTAACTCGGTAATACGCGTAGAAATCTCCGGCTTTACTGTTCTCGGCAGTTGGCTGCGAATTCAGTTGGTAGAGACGCGAGTTCATGATCACGCGAATCAGTTGTTTTAGGTCATAGTCTTTTTCCACTAGGTGATCTGCCAATGCCACAAACAACTCTTCATTAGTCGCTGGATTAGTGCTCCTCAGGTCATCGACGGGCTCCACCAAACCTCGGCCCAGCAAATACCGCACATATCGATTTACAACCGATTTGGCAAACCAGTGATTTTCAGTTGACGTTAGCCAGCTAGCTAGCGGAATACGTCGATCCAATGGGTGCGAAAGCTCTGGTCCATGCAGTGCGGTAGGCACCATTTTCTTTCCGGTCTTGGGATGGTTTACATCGCCACCATCCTGCACAACGACAATCGTCTCGCGTCCAAACAAGCCAAACTCTTCGCTATTCTTAGTCGCAACACGCGAGAAAAATGCGGCCATCCCGTAATAATCCGCCTGGCTGTAATTTTCAAACGGATGGTGATGGCACTTCGCACATTCCAGACGCACGCCCATAAACAACTGGGCGGTTGCTTCGGTCAATTGGTTTACATTGCCATTGATCCGGAAGTAATTCGCCGGACCATTCATATAGATTGATCCTTTGGCAGTCACAATTTGCTGAACGAATTTGTCGATCGGCTTATTCACTCGGAAGGATTCGCGGATCCAGTTGTGGAGCGACCACATTCCCTGTTCACCAAGATTGTCAGTGCTGTTTCGAATTAGATCGGACCACTTTAGCGTCCAATAGGAAGCATAGCGATCGTTGTAGATATCTTGAGCGGGGTCTCCGGTTAACCCAAGCAACTTGTCGATAAGCACCTTCCGTTTGTTCGGATCGCTTGATGCTAGAAATGCGTTCACCTCTTCTGCCGTTGGCATGCCGCCGATCGCATCGAGGTACGCACGACGAACAAAGGTTGCATCATCACAGACTGCCGATGGTTCGATGCCAAGTTCGACGAATTTCTTTGCTGCCAGTTCATCTACAAAGTTCTTGCTCTGCCAGTCCGTGAGTTCTCGTCGCTGGCTAAATGGTACCGAGACGATAAACAATCCGGCATGACCTTCGAACCTCACCATGACGGGGCCCTGGCCTTCCGCGTGAACGCCTACCAAACCGTCGTCATCGACACTCAGCATTCCTTCGTTCATTGAGTCATAACGTGCAAGTCGAGTTACGTCGCGAATCTTGCCATCCGAATACGTTGCGAGGACTCGAAGTTGCTGATGCTCATCAACTTTTGCAACCCGCCGGTTTGGATAGATCTCCAACTGCGTGACCTCTGCTGCTTCATTGCTGGGGGCTGGTGTATTAGATGCAACCCAGGCGACGAGGGTATCATAAGCAACCGTGCCTTTACGAAGTCGCTTACCACCGCCATGTGGTGCCTGCATGGTCGGCTTCAAGATGAACAGACTGTTGTCCGGTGTGATGTAATCGACGCGGCGCTGTAGCCGATCCTTGGTAATTGCCTGATGGTCCTTGCTTGGCTCAAAACCAAACACGCTAAGAATGAAGCCACCCTTGCCATGCTGGCTAGCATGACATGCTCCCATGTTACAGCCCAGTTTGGACAACAAGGGCTGGACGTGATATGCGAAGTCCATATTCGGACTCGGTTCGACGCCGTCAACCGTTACGGTGATTGTCTCTGACCAGTCTTCTTTGGAAAGTTGAATCTCAGCCTGACCGTTTCCTCTTGCTACTAATCCTCCACCGGCAAGGACTTCCACGACCGATGGGTCTGAAGACTGGAAACTCACTTCTGGTGTGACGTCAGTGGACTCCGGTGAAACAATCCCATCAGAACTCAGGGACATCACTACAAGTTGTGTTTGGTCGAAATTGCCGCTTAAGGCAACCGATTCCGGCACGACCTCGTAGGGCCCGGCAGCACTGAGTGAACTTGCAGTTATGACAAGACTCAGCAGAGTGGCAAATCCAGTGTTTAGAAGTGTCATAGGTTTAAACTCATGAGCCACGGAGGATAGGGCTCTCAAAAGGCGGGATAAATCACACTTTTTTAAACTGTGTGAAAATCAGGCGTAAACACCATTAATTCCAGTATGTGCCATTATGTTTTAAAACTCCATAGTGACATTGTTATTCAGCCCCCCTTTAGTGGTAAAGGAATGCATCTAATTCCGCTTGGAGCTGTGGATTTGGCACTGACAACGCCGATTCTTCTTTTAGGGGTTTTGTGTCTCTGTTAATATTAGGGTAGATGATATTGTGCCCAGATCTCATTGAAATGCATAATTTTGGTGTCGGCACAAAACCAAAACGATCAGGAACAAGAAGCGATGAAACAGCGTATTGATGACGCTTATAGAAATTGTGATGGTATCAGTCGCAGGGGATTCCTGCAGGTTGGTGCACTGTCAGGGCTAGGTTTGTCTCTTACCGACTACTTGCGTGGCACCGCTCAGGCAAAACCTACAGACAAGACAAACTGCATCCTTATTTGGACACGTGGTGGCACCAGTCACCATGACACATTTGATCCAAAGCCAGACGCACCGGTAAGTGTACGTGGCGAATTCAGCACCATCGATACTGCTATCCCGGGTGTTCAGTTCACAGAAATCGTTCCAAACTTCGCAAAGCACGCTGACAAGTTTGCGTTGCTACGAGGCTGGAATCCACGAAACGGCAGTCACGGCACGGCAGACCAGTGGGTCATGTCCGGTCGTAGATTCAATGCCGCTGTCGCCTACCCGACGTATGGCAGTGTCGTGAGTTACTTCCATGGATTCCAGTCTGCACTTCCCCCATTTATTCAGCTCAACGATCAGGTCGACAGACGATTTGGCGGTGGATCAAGTGGGATTCTTGGTCTTGAGCATAACCCGTTTGTGATTGACGCCGATGCAAATGCCGACAACTTCAGCGTACGGGACATTACTCCACCAGCTGGAGTAACCTTTGAGCGCGTCGATCGTCGGCGAAACGCACTGGCGAAAATCGACGCCCTACAGCGTCGAGCCGACTTGCAGCAAGATGCACTAAAGGCACAGGACGAGTACTATGAAGCCGCTCTTAATATGATCACGGCGCCAGAGACGAAGAAGGCGTTCGATATCAAGAGTGAAGAGGATGCCACTCGGGATGCCTATGGGCGTCATCGATTTGGCCAAAGTTGCTTGCTGGCACGAAGACTTGTCGAATCCGGTGTTCAGTTTGTTACCGTCACAGATGGTGGTTGGGACACGCATCAAAACAACTTTAAGTCGCTTAAAGACAGTCGATTACCTCCGTTAGATCAAGCTATTCCACAGTTGATCATGGATCTGGAAGAACGCGGTCTGCTCGAATCAACCTTAGTCGTCTGGCTAACAGACTTTGGGCGTACACCAAAGATTAACTCTGCCAGCGGTCGTGATCACTGGGCATCAACTGGGTTTGCCATCATGGCTGGAGCAGGGGTGCCTGCTGGTCATGTTTTGGGTGCAACCGATGCTGAAGGTGGGTATGTTTCAAAGGATGAATACTTCTCCGATGACATCGCAACCACGATTTATCAGAAACTTGGCATGCCTTCAGATTTGATTGCACACAGCCCGGATGGTCGTCCTGTCCAGTTGATCGAAGGCAAGCCAATCGCCGAATGGATGTAGAAGCAAGATGTTGAACATCACCGGAAAATCATACAAGCATTGCGATGGCGTTAGCCGCCGTGGATTCCTCACTGCAGGTGCTGCTGGAATGCTTGGGCTGACATTCGCGGATATGCTCCGACTGGAAGCCGCGGCAGGAGTTGGTTCATCCGAGCGGGCAATAATCAATATCCATCTGGATGGTGGTCCTCCTCAAATGGACACCATCGATATGAAGCCTGATGCCCCAATGGAAACACGAGGTGAATTCCACCCAATCCAGACCAGCATCGCCGGGATTCAGATCAGTGAGTTACTTCCTAAGATGGCAGCAAATGCTGACCGGTTTGCTTTTGTTCGCAGCATGGTAGGTGCCGAAGGCCGGCATGATGCATTCCAATGCATGTCAGGGTTTGATGTGCGTAGTCTTGCTGGTTTCGGCGGTCGGCCGGCAATGGGATGTGTGCTCACCAAGCTACTCGGCAAGGTTACTGATCCGGCTCCAACCTACGTCGATATGATGCAGGGTCGGCCACTTGTGAGAAACAGCGCTCGCCCTGGATTTCTCGGGCCATCGTACAAGCCGTTCCGTCCGGATCTCTCTAGTATATTTAATCGGCCTCTAGAGCCTGGAATGGTAAATGAGCTGGCTGCTCTCGGTTCGAATCACACCGTGAGTCTGTCGCTCAACGCAGAACTAAACGCACAGCGATTAAACAGCCGTAACGCACTGTTGGGTAGTCTGGATAAGATCCGTCGCGAAGTAGATGCCACCGGCATGATGGACGCTATGGATCGATTTTCTCAGCAAGCCACTGGGATTTTGCTCTCGGGCACGTTTGCGGATGCACTTGATCTGTCCAATGAAGATCCCAAAGTACTTGAAAAGTACATGGTGCCCGATCGCCCTGTCGTCGGGCGATTTACCACCGCCGACGAACCAAAAGCCTCGCTGAAATTACTCATGGCCCGTCGCCTTGTCGAAGCCGGAGTACGATGCGTTTCCCTAACCATTAGTGACTTCGATACACATAGCGATAACTTCAATCGCATGCGTTACACTTTGCCAATCCTTGACCATGCAATCGTTACGTTTATTAACGATCTGGAAGAGCGAGGAATGCTTGATAACACCTCGATTATCTTGTGGGGTGAATTTGGCCGAACACCGAAAATCAATGGCAATGCTGGCCGCGACCACTGGCCGCGAGTAGCGCCCGCCATTTTTGCCGGCGGACGAATGAGAACCGGGCAAGTGATTGGCAGCACAGATCGCATTGGCGGCGAAGCAACCAGCCGACCCATTCCTTATCAGGATGCGATCTACACGCTTTATCACAATCTGGGAATTGCAGCTGATCGCACGACGATCGACGATCCAAGCGGTCGGCCTCAATACTTGCTCGACGAAGGCGGAGTCATTCCAGAGCTTATTTAGATCTCTGGTTTAGATCTCTGGCTATTTGATTTCTTTGTCCGCCGCCCAGAGGATTGCGTTCTTGAGCAATCGGTTCATGGCTGGCTGTGTGAAGTCATCCACATGTCCGAGCGAAGTATAAAAAGCCTTGCCCCCATATTTCGTCTCATGCACCCAGGCGATTGATTCAACCGGTTGGCCTTCAATCGTTCCGGTTAGCAATGGAGTCGTTCCTTTCGCGAGCGGATTCACTTTGTATAGCGATCCCATCCCTTTGAAGGTATTCACATCCACTCCGGTCATGATTGGGTGCGACTTTGCTGCCGCTAAATCCACTTTTGGGCCGACGCCATGATGGCCTGTGTAGCTGCCGCCAAAGATCTCTGCATCAAACCCCTCCCACGCCTTGTAGCCTGATGGTGGGTCTTCACCACGCAGCGAAAAAGCATGATTTGCGGTGCGGATTCCAATAACGGGCTTCCCGCTCTTGATGAATTTCTCAACGACGGCAAACTGATCTGCCGGCAGTACACGGCGGCGTACACTTACGAGCAATACATCTGCATTTTCCAAAACGCCGATCCCTGGTAGATCGTTTCGTTCATCCGCATTCGCATGTACGAAGCTTACCTTGAAGTCGTTGCCAAGTTGTTCCATGGCAAATCGGGGCAAGGACTCGTTGGTTTTGTATTCTCGTTCCGCACATGCGATCACCACGTGTGGTCGCGTGTCATGTTGAAAGACAAATGGTTTTCCACCAAGAATTTGATTGCTGGTGACGGTTGGGCAAACGACCTTTTCAATGTATTCCACAATTAAGTCTGTGCCTGTGAAATGGCTGACGTATGGCTTCATTTTTGGGTTGTACATGGTGTCTGTCATATCCCTGACTAACACCACGTTTTTCCCGTTCTGAGCCATTTGGCGAAGGCCAAACGGGCGGCCAAGTACACACATGTTCGTGTGAACACCAACAAGGATCACGTTCTTGATGCCTTTTTGCTCAAGGACATTCCAGATTTCCACACCGTTATCGCTGATGTAATCTTCATTCTTAATCGTTAGTAAATCCGTTTGCTTCGTCCACGGACCTCTAGGATTCAGGCCTTTGCTTTCAAGTTCTTTAGCCCAGGCTTCATGTTCCACTGGGTCATCATCTTCACCACCGTCAGACTGGTCGATGGGATACTCTACTTCGTCTTCTGACGGAATGCTGTAACACCATTCACTGATTTTTTCCGGCAATTTAGACGCCATTGGAGCGGCCATCGCCCGTTTTCGTCCTGGGTGATTCGCGTATGGCTTCATGCAAGAGCTCGGTGCATGAATGATCGTCGCCCCTTGAGCACGCGCTTTCTTTAACAAAGCATTCATGCGAGGTGCCAATTCTGCACCTCGCCGTGTTGCATTCAGGCAGTGATGCAAATCCCACATGTCACAAACAATAACGGCTGTCTCTGCACCTTTCCAATTCTGCTCCTCGAGCACGGCATGATAGTTCACGCTGTTTTCTTCCGTCGCTACGCGACTACGCAGCACCAAATCAAACGAATCCGAGCCAGCTTGTGCGATGGTCGGTAAAAGCAGAGAAACTGAAGCAACTAACATGAGAAACTTGCGCATGAATAATCCAATTCGTATTTGTTTTTGGGATAGCCTAGTTTTAATTCGCTTGATACGCAGAATCAAGCAATGGCGTGCATCAGTGACTAAACATCACACCATTCAATTGCCTGCTCCAGACCAGCAAGAGGATCTCTAGTCGGAATGAATTCATGGCCCACATAGCTGTTGTAGTCGATATCCAACACGGCCTTCATACACGCCGGATAGTTGATCTCCTGATTGTCGTCTAACTCAGCACGACCCGGGTTCCCAGCGGTATGAATATGGCCTATCACATCCTTGTGTTGATGCAGCCGTCTAATCACATCTCCGTTCATGATCGATACGTGATAAATGTCAAAAAGCAGCTTCACGTTGTCCGAGCCTACAGCTTTAATGATGTCCACAACATATTCCACGTCGTCGCCCTGATACCCCGGATGGCCTTTCATCGGGTGTGTGTCATCGCGTGTGTTTAAGTGCTCCAGACAAATTGTCACTCCTCTCGCCTCTGCATAGCCGGCTACTTCCTTCAGGCCTTGAACGCAATTTTCTGCGCCCTCTGCCTTAGACAATCCTTCTTCGTATCCCGTAAATGCGATGACCTTTTTCCAGCCGAAAGCGTGGCACTCATCAATCGACTTCTTGGTCGCAGCGATTACCTTTTCATGATACTTAGGGTTATTGAATCCCTGAGTAAACGGAGGCACGCCGATGTCGATCCCTGCGATCGCCAGCTCCATCTCATGCTGTTTGAGTGTTGGATAGAATTCCGGATCAATTAGCTCGACACTTTTACAACCAAGCTGCTTGGCTATCGGGATTAATTCATCCATCGACCAGTGATCTTGAAAGCACCATCCAACAATGGAGTGATTAATGTTGCCATTTTTTGCAACCCGTCGAATCTTTGGCATAGTTCTGTTCCAACTAGTTGGTGGAAAACGCTGAATCAAATGTAGGAGTAAGGATTACTTTACCGTTTTCTCCATAGATCTGTTCGATAAGAGCCGGTAATTTGCTCTCACCAGTGATGACCAATGCGTGCGGTGCATTTAGTGCCAGAATCCCTGGTAAATCTCCATACTTGATGGCTCCCGGCAAGAAATCCGGATGCGAGTACTTAGTAATATCTGCAAACCGAAAGCCCTTGGTATCTATCAAGGCAACGTCGATGGCGGAGCCCGCTATCGCTCTCGCGGTTGCCGCGATCGGTCCAGCTCCGGCTGCTCCAATCAACAGAACTGCTTGCGGTTCATGTTCATCGTTGGCAACAAATGAGATCAGGCTCAATGCGTCGTGGACTCGATGTGAGAACAAGGTATGGTTGTAACCAAACGTATAGGCAGACACGGCTCGATTCGTTGTTGTAGCTAGGCGTTGTGATTCTAGGCTCTCGCCTTCCTTCAGGAACTCTCCCTGATACATCAGATCCGCTGATATGACAGAGCTGCCGGTAGACAATAGCTTTTGGATTTTCGGCTTTAACACACCCTCAGCATCATAAAGGCCAGCATTTCCTTCGCCGCTCAGCCAGATGATGGCCGTTTTATTCCACTCCGGTTCTGTCGGGAACAGCGATACCACTGGCAGTTCAGCACCGGTTACTTTGTTGCGCAGGATATCTCCAAACTCGATGTAACCATCCCGGGCAACCTTTTTCACCTTTTCCCGTTCCAAGTCGTCACTCTTAGGTAAACCGTGAATAATGATCGACTTGATGGCTTCGCCATGAATCTCCTTAAAGGTCGCTACTGGATCCTCTGCCTCAGCAACGAGTTTATCGAGCTGGTTGTTAGAGGCAGCATTAATCGCTTTTAGCAACTTCACTTCGTGAGCGATTCCCGCTTCCGGTGCTGGGTGTTCATCATCCCAAATACGGACTTGCTCATCGGTGAGCAGCTCATAATCCTTTTCAATAATAGGTTCGTCGTGGCCAAGGCCGAGGTGCTTGTTAAACCAGTGGTACATCACTCGCCTAGTCACGTAGTTATAGTTGTGGCCAAACTGTAAGTACGACACACAGAACACATCTTCCGGCTTGTCATAGAGACCATAAAGTTTTTGTAATTCCGGATATCCTTTGGTTTGGATCTCACTTGTCCAGTCGTTCGCACCAGTCATCGCAATGGGGCGCGGAGCAAATAGACCGGCCAGTTCCACGTTTCCGGTGTCCACTCTCAATAAGTTGCAATTCTCACATGGGCAACCGCCTTGCATATCGGTCGACACCATGCCTTGAGGAAAGGACACTACTGGTCGATCGTCAATAGCACCTAGTACGATCGTCTGTGTGCCACCGCCGCTACCTCCTGTGATTCCGATACGGTTCGCATCGACATCAGGCAATGATGTTAGAAAATCCAGTGCGCGGATGCTGTTCCATGTCTGTACGCCCATAATGCTCTGCAAACGCATCTCAGCCTGGGCGGAGAAAAATCCCCATTCTGCAGGTGATTCCAATTCCGGTCGAGCATCATTTAGACGATGCGAAACCTCCATTGGTAACTGCAGAGAATCTACATAGCCTTCCATGTCATAAATGAATGTGACACAGCCCATGCGAGCCAGTTGTGCGCATCGAGCAAGCTTTGGAAATCTTCCCGAAGCTTCATATACTTCGTCGCCGTTCTCTATCAGGCTTTTTACACCATCCCCGTGATCTTGCAGTCGACCACCATGGCCGTGGGGGGATAACACCGCTGGGTGTTTTCCCTCGGACTCAGCGGGGCGAAAAAGCAGGCCACTAACAAAGTGGCCTGGATAACTCTCAAAGTAGACTTTTTCAACGGTAAATCCTTCGCGCTGTGTCTTGCCAAACACCTTCGCATTAAGAGGTGTGCGTTCCGGCAATGGCCACAGTCCGTTAGCAACGAGCAAGCGTTTACGTAATTGCGCTTGTCGCTTTTTCCATGCATCAACGTCTTCTGGCACATCAAACGGAAAATAATTGTTCAAATGCCGAAGCTCACCCAAGCGAGAATCTGCTGGTAACTTACCCTCCTCATATACTCGGATTTGCGAACTCGCTGTTAGTGTCAGGCCCAGCACTAGTGAGATGGAAAGTAAGGTGTTCTTGATATTCATAACAATCTTTTTGCTAGCTCCTGCTGAGTCTGCATACCAAAAGAGCGTAGCTAAAAAGCCACGCTCTTGATTTGGTTCGATTTGTAAGCGCGTCTTATTTCAGTTCTTTAATAGTGATATTTCGGAACTGGACTGGATCATTGTGTCCGGCAAACCCAAAAAACCCGCTCTTTAGATCTTTGCCTGGATGCTGTTTGATTTTCGCTTCGTCGGTTACGTCTGCGAGATCGCAATCAAGAATCACCGAACCGTTTAGCTCGACTTTAATCTTCGAACCAACAACGGTTACTTCCTGATAATTCCAATGTCCTGCTGGATAAAGAAACCCGCGATGAGCGGGAACCATGGAATAAGCCGAGCCGTGGTATTGATACGGTGCCAGCTTTCCCGGGTACTCGACGTCCAAAACCTGAAGCTCTGTCATTCCATCAAATGCAGGATTGCCTTCACCAGGGTATCGGATGGCGAGACCATTGTTTCCTGCCGGAGGAGTTTTGAATTCTAGCCGCACGACGAAATCACTGTATTCCTTTTCTGTAAACAGATTGCCTCCAGAACCTTTGCGACACTGGATAGCACCGTCAACAACATCGTAACTCGCCGTTGCTCCCTGCCAGCCACTCAGGTCTTTACCATTAAAGATCGAGACAAATCCTTTGTCATCGGCCGAGTCTCCGAGGATGTCGGTTGCTTCATTGGGGCTGATTTCGCGAACAAACACGTTCCGCCAGCTGATTTCTCCGCCATGTGTTTGAAGCTGGATTGGACCTTGTGGAAACAGCGGACGAGAGCGATCGAAGTAATTCTCCATAATGGCATTATCTACTACGAGTTTGCCATTCATCCAAACCCATGTACGCGAGCCGATTTGACGAATGCGAAAACTATTCCACTCGCCAAATGGTTTATCCGCTCGTACCAGTGGGTCTTTTCCTTTAGCGCCTTTGCTGTTATTCCAAAGCCCGCCAGATCCTTTATCTGCACCAATTCCAAATTTTGCTTCTTCGGTGTAATCCCAGATTTGAATTTGCGGCACGCCCTTTAGATAGATTCCGCTATCAGCCTTCGGTACTGTCTTATAGTCGATCAACAATTCGAAGTTACTGAATTCCTCTTCTGATGTGAGGTAGAGGCCATGGCCATCGTTAACAAGGATTCCATCCTGAACACTCCAGTGTTGGTTGACGTCTTCAAGTGACTTCTTCTTGTATGCTGCCTGATCATCCGCACTCATAGCCCAAAGATCTTCTGGGTTCTTTGTGGACCAGCCATACCAACCGCTAAGGTTCTTGCCATTGAAGAGGGCTTTAAATCCCTTGGGTGGAACATTTAGTTCGGCAGCATCAGCAGATAGCCCCTGCACAAACAAAGATGTAATGACTGCCAGAATGATGAATGTTCTTGTCTTCAAGGTTCGTTTCCTCATAAGTTCATTGAGAGGTCAAATGCGGTTTGAGTCGTTTAGACTCATGTTATCCCGTTAAAAAGATAGATGCCACTTCCGCCAAGCATCTTTTTCAAAGAATGATGGTTTCTACTCGCCGTGACATTTTCGCTGGCTAATTAACTCGCGTTCTCTAAGCAAGTAATTCTGTGACCAATCTGCTTTCAGTTTCGATTAGTTTGCGGCGACGGCCATTGTGCTCATACGTCAATTCATCTGGGCGAATTCCAAATAGGTGAAGGATCGTGTGGTGGTAATCAAAGTGATTCACCACATTTTCAACGGCGTGGTGACCAAACTCGTCCGTTGCACCATGAGTGTAGCCAGCCTTGAAACCACCACCGGCAACCCAGCTGCTGAATCCATAAGTATTATGATCCCGGCCAATATTGGCTTCGTTTTGAACGACTGGCAGTCGGCCCATCTCGCCACCCCAATGCACAACCGTCGAATCTAAAAGTCCTCGCCGCTTAAGATCCTTCACCAATGCGGCTGACGGCTTATCAACTTTCTTGCAGGATGTTGGGAGGCTTTTCAGAATACCTCCATGATGATCCCAGTATTGATTTTGGGTATAGACTTGTACAAATCTAACCCCGCGTTCAATTAACCGCCTGGCAATGAGACAACGGGAGCCATATTCCTTTGTGTCCGGATCATCCATGCCATACAGGTTTTTTGTCTCTTCTGTTTCCTGCGACAAGTCCATGGCTTCCTTGGCAGAAATCTGCATGCGTGCTGCCAATTCATACATCTCAACTCGCGCAGCAAAATCGAGCTCGCCGGGGCTCTTCTCCAGATGTCGCTTATTCAATTTATCCAGCAGTGCGAGATATCGTTCTTGCGGTTTGCCGGCCAGTTTTTCAGGTGGCGTTAGGTTTAGGATTCTCGGTTCCGTTGGACGGATAACCGTTCCTTGATAAACAGATGGAAGATATCCATTGGACCAATTCGCTACACCTTCGACAGGCAGTTGGCCTGGATCTATCAACGCCATAAATGGAGGAAGGCTGTTTGATTCACATCCAAGTCCATAGGTTAGCCAGCTGCCAATCGTTGGATATCCGTTTTGAGTGACACCTGTTTGAAGAGCTTTAATAGACTGGCCGTGATTGTTCACTCCGGTATGCATCGAACGGATCAGTGTAATCTCATCTGCAATCGTTGCAATGTTTGGAATTAGCTCTGATAGCTCCATCCCGCATTCGCCGTGATTTGAGAATTTCCATGGCGAGCCCAGCACCTTGGAACTTGCTTGGGCTGCATTGTCATACTTAATCTTTCCGGGAAAGCTTTGGCCATCGAGCTCCGTGAGCTTGGGTTTCGGGTCAAACAGATCAATATGACTTGGGCCACCCTGCATCCAGAGTGAAATCATCGCATTGGCTTTGGGCTCCGAATCTGGCTGTCGTGGTGCATTGTTAAATGTCTTAACCGTTAACTCCGGTCGCTTAGGTGCAGCCGAAAGCGATCGTTGACTCAGTGCCCATGCAAATGCAACTCCACCCATGCCTAACGACTGATTCGCTAGAAAGTGCCGCCGAGATAACCACTTGTCACTGTTTGTAGGCATATCTACTTTCGATTACTCGATATAAAGGAATTGGTTGCTGCTAAACATGGCCTGACAGAATAGTGCCAATGCGTGGCGGTGTGATAATTCGTCCATCATTTCCTGCTCCGCATTTGCCTCAACAAATTCAGACTTGGCATCTATCAAGAACTGGCGGGAAATCTCTAACACCTCCATTGGAATCTCTTCGCTATAGGCAAGCTTCCAGCCAAGTTTTAACTGGTCATCGGACTCGGGTTGAGAAGCGATGAGACGATCCGCAAAAGCTTCTGATTGTGCAACCACAAAGCTACTATTCATCATCATCAATGCTTGTGTAGAAGCTGTGGACTTTGCTCGCTTCGTACAATTGGGAGCTAATTCAGGCAAGTCAAATGTCTCCAGCACTGCTATTGGCCTGCTGCGGCGAACTTGAATATAGATACTGCGTCTATACTGCTCACCCTTCATATCGATATCCGCTCCGGGCCGACCCGCGTTTAGATTTTCTTGCCCAATGACCCACTGTCCCGTGCGGTCTGCCATGACCGGCACTGGTTTGCCGTATGCCGCGGTGCTCAGTTCTTCGACAATGCTCAAAATGCTGTCCCGAACAACTTCTGACTCCAATCGTCGTACGGGCATAGCCCAGATTAGTTGTTGGAGAGCGTCCTTCTCTTGTCCCAGTGCACTTCGCCGCGATGTTTGCTGATAGGCCCGCGATGTCATTATCAATCGGTGAAGGTGTTTGACGCTCCAGCCATTGGACATTAGCTCTGTTGCTAGCCAGTCCAGTAACTCCGGATGAGTTGGTGTAGCACCGAGAATTCCAAAATCGCCGGGCGTGTTGACCAAACCCGTGCCAAAGTGGTGCATCCAAATGCGATTGACAATAACTCTGGCAAACAACGGGTGCTGGCCGCTTGTTAGCCACTTGGCATAGTTTAGTCTGCGGCCGCTTGTTGGCAGCGTAGTGTCATTAGCTGGGATCGTAGAATCCGCACTAGACAGCACACGCAATTCGCCTGGTTGCACCGCTTGTTTCGGTTGATCAATATCACCTCGAAAAAACACAAACGTCTCAGGCACCGTGGTGTCCGCCGGCTCCGTTAGTGCCCGCAGAAAGCCTTCCACTGGTTTCGTGCCACGCAATTCGGTCGCGCGGTCTGAATAGGACGTCAAATCATCGGCTGCCTTTTTGTCATACAGGTAAAGCGACCCTGCGGTGACATTGGCACTTGGATGCTTTTGCAACAACTCTTCTTGTGCTGGTGTTCGTTTATCGGAAGGTGTTGCGTGCACTTCACGAAGTGGTTCCCGAACTTCCTCCGGCAGTTTTGCCAGTTCTTTTTCAAAGGTGGCGGCGATGTATTCAGCTTGCTTCGTCTCGCGCTCTTCTAGAATCTTAGCTGCCTCGGCCTCAATCTCTGCTGATCGAGCAATATCTGCGTCGGTGTAAAGTGAGATTTGACGTTGTTGCGGTGTCTTCCAATTGTTCCAGTTTAGAGCGGGTTCGAATATCGCGCGGAACTGGTAATACTCTTCTTGTGATATCGGGTCATATCGGTGGTTATGACATTGTGCACAACCAACAGTGAGCCCGAGCAGCGATGTGGACACTGTTTTGATTGTCGCACTCATTACCGCATTGCTAGCTATGTTCCTGTTTGGTGCTCCGGAACCCGTGCCATCCGGTGCCATGCGCAAAAAGCCTGTGGCTGTTAGTAAATCGATGCTCTCCGCATTCATATTCTTGAACGGCAAAGATGCAAGTTCGTCACCGGCAAGTTGTTCTACGACAAATCGATCGTAGGGTTTGTCAGCGTTGATGCTCCGGATGACATAGTCTCGGTATCGATATGACTGACTTCGCACGGCATCGGCATCGGCCATGCCTTCTGAATCTGCATAGCCAGCGATGTCGAGCCAATGACGGCCCCAGCGTTCACCGTAAGCGGGGTGGCCAAGCAATTCATCGATAAGTCGCGAATACGCGTCCGATCTATGGTCACTAATAAATCGATCGGTTTGCTCGGGGGTTGGCGGAATTCCCAGTAAGTCCAGATAAGCTCGTCGGATCAGCTTAGTGCGAGATGCCTTGTCAGACAGTCCCAGGCCGACTGCTTCGAGCCGGCGTAGAATAAATTGATCTACGGCATTGTCAGCAGTGCCATTCACCGTTGGTGGAGAAGGGGAGGCAATGGATTGAAATGCCCAATGGCTCTTTTCCTGTTCAGTAACATGAAAGCCACTTGGTAGTGATTCCGGCTCATCGTTTAGGACAAGGGCACCGGAGTCCACCCATTCCTTGATACGTTGGATTTCCAGTTGGCTTGGACGAAGTTCTGTGCCTTCGGGAGGCATGACACCAGCTGTCAGGTAATCAACTAACAAGCTTTCCTTGCTATTACCTGGCACGATAGCTGGCCCTGAGTCACCACCGGTTTCGATGAGCCTCTTTAGACGTAGATCCAGGCCCGAGGCGAGTTCTTCCCCTTCACCATGACAGTGGAAGCAATGTGCTTTTAGCACGGGACGTACATCATTTTCAAATGACGGTGCATTCCGTTCCGCGCGCACAGTGCTAACACTCAAAGCTAAAAAAACAAACCAAATTACGCAGTTCTTTCCCATCACACCATTTTAATCATAGACACCCACCTTTTGTGAGCTCAATCATGGACACCCACTTTTTGTTTGAGCCTACTTTTCCAGACTTTTTCAAAAAAGCACTCTTCACAAATCATGGACAGTCTATGTTTACGAGAGCTCAATCATGGACACCCACTTTCTTTTTGCCTCAGGTTTTTTCGGTGTTTGAGAAAATCCACTCGAATCTATGCCTGTCTTAGATCTAAACATGGATTTAATCATGGACACCCACTTATTGTTTGAGCCTGCTTTTCCAGACTTTTTCAAAAAAGCACTCTTCACAAATCATGGACCGAAGTCATAGACAGTCTATGTGTGCGTCTATGTTTTTACCGGCGGCGAAACCTGTTTGTGACTTTGCATTTATGCCTGTTTTAAATTCTGGTTGGATTCTATTAGGTGTTGGCTGTTGAACCTCATTACAATGCGGGAAATCGGCTCAATTGCTTCAAATTCAGGTGACACCCAATGACAAGTCAAACGCGACGTGATTTTGTGAAACAAGCTGGTTCGACAACTGCCATCACAGCAGCTGTTACCACGCTCGGCGCCGTTCATACTCAGGCTGAAGAAAGCACGAGCGAGCTTTCAATTGGAATCATTGGATGTGGTGGAATCATGACACACCATGTCAAGGGTATCGTAGGTCGCAAAGATAATGTGTCGATTTCCTGGTTATGCGATGTGGACACAGCACAAATCGATCGCATGGCACAATTCGTCACCAAGGACTTTCAATCTGCAGCACCCAAACGCACTACAAAATACGAAGATGTCATCGCTGACAAGAATGTAGATGCGGTCATCATTGCCACTCCGCATCACTGGCATGCACCGATTGCCATTGCAGCGATGCAGGCAGGCAAAGACTGTTACATCGAGAAACCGATTTCACATGTTTACAACGAAGGGCCAGTAATCATAGAGGCTGCTAAGAAATATGGTCGTGTTGTCCAGCAGGGCAGCCAGATGCGAAACAGCCCTGTAACGCTAAAGGCAGAAAAACTGCTTCGTGAAGGCATCATTGGAGATGTACTTATTGCACGGGCCTGGACTGCTGAAACTCGACAAGTTGTTAAACCTGTGCCAGATAGCACGGCACCAACAACCATAGATTACGATCGATGGCTGGGGCCGGCTCCGGAACATGCTTTTAATAAGTACCGTTTTCACGCTACCTGGAGGTTATTTCAGGATTACGGCAATGGCGAGATTGGTGATGATGGAATCCACGACATCGATATGGCTTGTTGGGGGCTTGGAGTCACAAGTGTGCCGTCAAAAATTACTGCTCGTGGAAGCAGAATGCTACTTCATGGCCATGCTAGCGACTATCCAGATAACATGGTCGTGACCTATGAATATGAAGATGGTCGACTTGTAATCTATGAAAACTACCCGTTTACTGCGTATGGCCTGCATGGCTTCGATAACGGTAACGTTTTTTACGGCACCGATGGATACATGATTTTCTCACGACGTGGCGCATTTAGCGTATTTCTAGGGCCGAAGAACAAACCTGGGCCAACAGAAGGTCAAGAAATCCGGGGGGAACGTGGGTATGCCGAACATATGCATGAATTCCAAAACGCTGTACGAAATCGAACGGTAACCAAAGCAAATCCACAAACCGCACACTATTCCTGTGCATTAGTGCACTTAGGCGAAATCGCCTATCGAACTCAGGGTCAGGTGGATTTTGACCCCAAGACTGAGCGATTTATCGACTGCGAAGCGGCAAATGAATTGCTCGACAAGCAGTACCGAGGACCATATCAGCTACCAAAGGTCTAAATCTAAGACGGGCATGAATTCAGGGTCATTTCCAAACCTCGCCTAGCAGCTAATTAACTCAAACCACTACAAAAACAGTGGTTTAACAGATTTTGAGTGTCGTCAAACATAGACTGTCCATGATTTGTGAAGAGTGCTTTTTTGAAAAAGTCTCGAAAAGCAGGCTCAAACAATAAGTGGGTGTCCATGATTTCCTTGATTAGAATTTTCCGGGGATTTTGGTGCGGAAGCTGACGAGTTTGGTGCCGCAGGTTACGAAGAGTGTGCGGTTATCCGGGCCACCGAATGTGCAGTTGGTTATCGTGTCTTCCGGTGTCTCTGCATAACCCACAAGCTTGCCGCGTGGTGAAATCACATGGATACCCGGACGTGTGTCCAGCGTCTCACTCGTATTTCGGGTTTCATGCAGACCCGCAGCAACATAAAGGTGACCCTCGGCATCAATACACATACCATCGCCACTTCGGCCAGGATAGAAATTGATGTGCACCTTCTCATTTACTAAAGCCCCGTCATCCGCAATGTCATACACCCGGATATCCCGGTGGTAATCTGCATCCGGATGGGCTTCGATCAGATAGAGTTTTTTGTCATCGGGTGACGTCACAATACCATTGGGCATATGAATATCCGGCCATGCCAGCACTTGTGCCACACTGCCATCCGGATCAACTCGATAAACAGCATTCACATTGCCTTTGGTTGGGTCTTCAACTCCCGGACGTGACGTAAAAAAGATGCGGCCTTTGTCATCCATGCACAAGTCATTGGGAGCTGCAAATGGAAATCCATTAAACTCACTGGCAACTACTGTAATCTTGCCCGTTTTCATATCCGTTCGTGTGACCCTGCCCGCTCCCCCTTCGCACGCAAGTAAGTCACCGTTTGGCGCAAAGTACAATCCATTCGCTTTGTTAGACTGCTCTCGCCATACCGAAAGCTCTTTTGCTTTGGGATCCCACCTTAGGATTTTTTCAGCCGGCACATTTGTGAAATACAAATTGCCATCTGGCCCAAACGCTGGCCCTTCCGTGAAGACCTTATCATCTTCAATCGTTGAGAGAATTGTGCCACGACCAAAGTATTTATCGCTATCGAGCCTGCGATAGTCCTTTGCCACTGACAACGCACTGCTCGACCGACCGACAACC
>Ga0114933_10000960_pt1 | contig 33588 bp, 50 predicted proteins | sample 4SBtaG_FD_89691 | JGI IMG/M metagenome (GOLD analysis project Ga0114933, IMG submission 89691) | Deep subsurface microbial communities from Kolumbo volcano to uncover new lineages of life (NeLLi) - 4SBTROV12_W25 metaG | ecosystem: Environmental > Aquatic > Marine > Volcanic | place: Kolumbo... | reverse complement strand
CGATTCTAAAAGATCATGATTATGCACTTTGGATTGAACTCCACGAACACAACCTAGCTGAAAAGATTATTGGAATTTATTCAGATCCAGTAAAGCGCCATATTCTATTGCTAATTGATAGCCCCATATCAAAAGATGCGATGTTAAATCAATGTGGTGCATCACAATCTTCAGCTTATCGAAAGTTCAATGAGTTGTTGCAAGATGGTTTTATTTTGCCAGTTGGATACACTAAATCTACAAAACGTGTCCGTCTATATGACAAGATAATCACAAAGGCTGAGTTTAGCGTATCTACAAAAATAAGTCAAATCCGACTTCAGGTAAATTTATCGCGTTTACCAAAACTTCCCATAGGAGAGCCCATATATCCATGACTTCAATGGAGACTCTCCTGGCCACTTCTTTTGAGAAAAAGTTTTACGATTTTGTAGACAATGACGATGTAACAAAAATCAAAGATTCTGTTTTTGAAAAATATAACATGACATTGCTATCCTCTATCAAAGATTTTGAGAAATTCCAATCCATCACAGCTCAAATTTTAGGTGATGATGGAACTCCTATGATTAAAAAAACACTAGATGCTATTTGCACATTACAATCAAAATCAAAACATACTGTAGAAATTAAAGACGAATCAATAAAAAATGCAATTTTAACCTCTTTTGAAGATGATGTAAAAAAACAAATTTTGGATATTGCCTTTGATTATCCTTTAACCATTTGGGAAATTGCATCTCGAACAAACATAGAACCAGGGATGGTATCTGAGAATATATCCTATCTAATTTCTCATGGGCTGTTGGCAACAAGTGATTTGACCGATTCTGAACACAACAAAAAATATTGCTCAGTAATTGATAATTTCTCTGTCAAAACAGAAGGTGATGAATTTCACATGTATGTTACAATTAATGAAATTGCAAATTCTGATCCTCTGAAGATAATTTCCTAGGCTCAATATCTTCGAAGACCTTATTTCTAACCGATCAGAATCTAGAATGAATTCATTTGGTTAAAGATTACTGGCAAAAGCGTTTCAAAAAATTACTTGCTGAAGAAGAAGACAATCTGAAACATGAAGTAACTGAAGCAGTAAGGAAGAAACTTGAAGAATCTAAAGAATCAGAATCCGAATCTTAATTTTCATAAATATACAATCCATTACTCCCTAATTCTAAAGAATGAACTTGTTCACTATGTTTAATCCCACGAAGTTTTGTAATTTTTATGGTTCTTTTCATTTTATTATTGATTATTTGATTGTCTAATTCAATTATTCCTGATGTGACAAATGATTCTGATGGTATGTTGTTTTCAGAATTTTCAGAAATTAGTAGTGATGTAACATTGAAATTTTCTAGTGATTGAATCATACCTTGCAATCCTTGTCTCATATGAAATTTATCTGAATACTGCATTCCAAGAATTGAAATTGAATCTACTACAATACGTTTGGCTTTGATTTTTTTAATACTGTTTAAGATGAATCTCGTCAAATGTTCAAAAGGTATTTGCTCAGCTTTGTACAAAGAATCATCTCTGTCAACAACTTCATCTTTAATTTTAAATGGTCTCAAATCAATTAGTAGGACTTTTCCTTTAGATATCAAATCTTCAATGTCTAATCCCAATGACTTGCAATCATTTTTTATCTCATCAACACTTTGTGATAGTGAAATGTATACTCCTGGTTCGTCATATTCATTTGCTCCAGAGCAGATAAATTGTAATCCAAAAATTGTCTTTCCACTTCCTGGTGGTCCTGACACTAACACGGAACTATTCTTTTTGATACCTTCAGATAATGTTGTATCAAAACCAGGAATTCCAGTTTTTAGCAACTCTGAATTTTGTTTTTTGTTTTGAATAATTTGATCTTTGAATGTTGTTACGTAAAGAACGCTTCCACATACCCCTACTATCGTAGCAACCATGTCTCCTGCTAGAAGGTATGTTGTGCTAATTAGTGAGGTTAACAATCCTCCTGAAAATATCATTTGAGGGTATGATCTTTGAACTTGAATTATTTTTATTGACTGTTTTCTTTCTTTCTGAATTGACTGTGTTTTTTCTTTAGTTTCATTTTTTACTGTAGGTATTTTTTTGAAACATTTGTCATGAAACCAGAAATTATTTTTTCTAATTGATTTTTCAGTTAATGCTATTTCTGAATCACAAATATGGCACTTTATCAAATCTTCTGTTAATATATTTTCAATAATTTCTTCAGGTGGTTTTTCTTCAATTATGGGTTTGGATAATTTCATCATTCTATCGATGTACATTTGATCAGATTTTGGGATTTTTTTGTTATTTTCTAATTTTTCGATAATGTATGATGTTCTTCCTTGATCTCCATAATCTTTTTCTATACTCTCTTCAAGTATTGAAATGATTTCTTCTAAATTCAACTAACTTTTTGTTTGTAATTTTCAAGTAATGAGTTATGAATAACCAAAATTCTCTTAGAAGTCAATTATTTGTACGATCATACTTTCAAAGCCAAATAATTTAGGTTTGAATTGTTTGAAGTTTATCAATTCAAACAAAACTGTATCTATCAAAATGTCCCTCCACTTTTTATATATGAAAAATTACTCTTCAAGTACTCTGATGTCGACTAAAAAATATGCTATTTTGCCATTAGTTCTAATTTTATTATCTTCAAGTATTATTCCCTATTCTTTTGCATCTCCTGAATCTGAAGCCGAAGAAGATATTGCTGCAGGCTGTAGAGATGGCCAATCTATGGTGTTACGTTATGCTGATAGAGAATACGTTTGCGTATCGCCTGAAACTGCCGATAGGTGGCGTGAATTAGGATTGGCAAAAATTATTTCTGATGCTGAAGTTGAAGATGAGCCAAAAGAAAAAAACCTTGGTTATAATGATGTAGAAAATAAAAAATATCCTGGAGCCCCTCCAGAACCTCCTCAAAAATCATCTCCTATAGATAATTCTGAATGTAGAGATGGCTACACTCTGGTGTTTAGATTTGCACATCAAGATACATTCTGTACTAGCCCTTTCACTGCAAAGATGTGGGAGAGATTAGGTCTTGTTAAAATCATTGAATTTGAAGGCGAATTAATTGCTGAAAAAGAAGTTACTGAAAAAACAATAGACGTAGTAGAGGATGTAATTGAAGATGTACCAATAGAAATTCCTGAAATTGATGATAACTTTTCTGACGATACGATAATACCTGTAATCCCTATACTTAATCCAGAACTTCGTGAAATAAGCGACAGAATTTGGGTTGCTATGGGATATGATTCTACAAATAGTATTCTCATTGAAGGTGATTCTGGAATTATTGTTATTGATACTTTGAGTTCATACACTTCAGCAAAAACATTATTGGATGACTTTAGATTGATTACCGATAAACCAATTAAAACAATAATTTACACTCAGGCCAATTCTGATCTTCTTTTAGGTTCCTCAGCATTTTTAGAATCTGGTGATGGAAGTGTTGAGATTATTACATCTGATGACCTGATGCAATATTTTTCAGATAATGAAAATGTTGATACTGTTCCTACTCATACATTCTCATCTACATTTTTAATTGATGTCTCGGGAATTCAAATGGAACTTCGTCATAGTGTGGGAGAAAATTCTAGTCAAACCTATATTTTGTTACCATCAAATGATAGAATATTGATTGCTGATAGTGTTTATGGTGTTGCTCCATATGTTTTAGAGTTGAGCTATCTTCAACTCCTGTTTGAAGAACGATTAGGTCTGGATGACGAAAATGATTAATACTTGACCTGTCTAATATAGGTCGACCTAGATATGGTGAGTCAAAATATGCCTGATTCTGAGACCTATGAGCGTGAACGTATTGTTTTTGAGATGATCAAAGAAAATCACGATTTACACCATAATGCCTTGATTAAATTGATTGTTCCACAGTACATGGCAAAAACAACCTTTGAGAAAACTAGGGATTCATTATTGGAAAAAGAAATTATTAATGTCAAAACTCAAGGCAACAAAAAATTTTATTTTTCAACTATTAATTATGAAGAAAAATTACAACATAGAATTGAGCATAGTACAAATAATTTATTCCATGATTTAAAACTACAAATTAAAAGACTTGACACTGATTATCTTCACAAAGACATTGATGAAAAAATTACACTAGCTAATTTTATATTAAAAAATTTAATTCGTACTGATACTGGATTCACAATTTTAGATTCGTATAAAAATCCAAAAAAGACATTATATAGAGATGAACATTTAGAAATCCAACAATTAATTCATCATGTTTTTCAGATTATCCAAAAAGATAAGGATTTTGAGATAATTTTTCCAACTATTGCAAGTAATTTGGGATTTTCATTTCCCCAAAATTTCATAAGATAAATGGGTTCTCATCTAGTTATTTATTCGGGTTAATTCTATGTTATTCAATGGGGTTGTTGTACACAAAATTTTACATGGATTTTGATGAAGAAGATTGGAAACAAACCTCAAATAATCCAATAATTTTTGAGACCACTAAAAGTGGTGTTAGTTTAGAGGTAGAAGATACATCTCACAAATCCTACAAGGTAAATTTTAAGGAAGGTGGAAAACTTCACATGTTTAGAGTTACTGGAAAATTTAGATTAACATGGGATGATGATGATGTTATTTAATTATAAAATTGTGGTGGAGTTTGAAATTATAAAATGTCTTTAGAAGATCAAATCAAAGTTATCTTAAATGATTTTGAACATTCATCATCAAAAAATATTCTAGACGTATTGGAGCAGATAAAACCTTATTTTAAAAATGAATTAATTTCTGACTATCTTCAAGGGAAAATCCAAAAAATTCTTGACTCCCAAGAGGAAGTAGAAAAAAAGACCCTTTGTAAGGCATTAATTCCTTATTTTGATTGGTATTTGCAAGGTTTGTAGTATTATTGTGAATACTGATTTAATTTCTCTTGAGCAATTTTGATAATCCATAAATCTTTTCTTCCTTGAATCATATCTCCAACTAACTTTACAAAATATTCGTATCCTGTATCTTCAGCTTTATGTATGTCTGATTCATAACATGCCAAAGCTTTTTCTAAAAAGGGAATATCCTCTTGTAACTTATTGATATTTTCAATTGTATCTAAATTATTGTGAATTTTTTCAATTAACTGTTCGATTTCTGGAACTAGTTTTCTTGCTTGTTGATTTAGAACTGATGCAAACATTGCAGCTGAATCTTTTAGTTCTGGACTGTTGTTTAGCGTTTTTAATCTATTTTTATAGTGATTTAGAGATTTTAGAACAATCTCATACCCTCCTTCATCTTTAAAATAAATTCCACCAAGCCATACCTTTTCAGCCATTTGAAACAATGATTTTACTGTCTCAATATAATTTAGTTGTAAATTTACTTGTGTGTTTTACTGAAATCAAATCTTGCTAAAAAATTACTTTTTTTGAAAATATTGTAAGTTTGTAATTGTTGGGGATTAATTCAAGAAATTCTGATGAAATTAAGTGTCAAATTGTTCTTGTATTGGGGCTTCATTTCTATTAATCAGATAAAGAAGAATTCCTGCTAAATTAACCCCAATCCCACTAAGACCAATAAATGTGCCTGAATTCTTGATCAATCTAAGCAATGAATCTGTTTGACCTAATTCAATTGAATAATACATTATCAATCCCGAAATAAACATAATTCCACCTGTTAGCATCAAACCAATTCCCATTTTCATGATTGTTTTGATTTTTTATGATTAATAAATAACAGGAACAAAATTGTGTGTCCTGATGAACAGAGTAAACCCTTTTAATAAAATTAAAACAAAAATTGTTATGAATTACTTTTTAATTTTATTGGCTTTTTCATTTTTAATTACAGTTCCTTATGCGACTGATGCATTTTCCCAATCTTCTTATGACATTAACATACCAACCGGTTCTGCAAGCCCTGATGCTCCTTTCTTTTGGCAAAGTGAAAAAGATGGTTCTACTACCGGTATTGTCGAGATCTCAGTAGGTGACACTGTGGTTTGGAAGAATGCTGATTCTGCTGCACATACTGTCACTTCTGGAACTGCAATAGATGGTCCTGATGATCTTTTTGATAGTAACTTGTTTGGTCCTGGGAAGTCTTTTTCACATAAATTCAAAGAAATTGGTTTTTATCCATACTATTGCTTAGTTCATCCTTGGATGGAAGGCGCAATTATTGTCACTGCTGGTTATTCAATTATTCCTAATGTTGGAAAATTAGTTGGAGATGGTAATACTAGCTTTGATGTGGAATATGATTTTTCTAGACTACTTGACAATCCTGTAATTGATGAAGAACAAAAATCAATTACATTTGAACTCATTGGTGATGCCAAGTCTGATAATAATGATTTAGAATTAAGATTGCCAACTGAATTGATTGATGGAAATTTTGTCATTTGGGTAGATGGTGAAAAGGTTTCTGATTTTGAACAGGTAAAAGAAGAAGATCTAAATGTATTGTATATGGAATTATCTCTTGATTCTAGTCTTCTAACTATTATGGGAACATCAATTGTTCCAGAATTTGGCTCTATGGCTATGACTATACTTGTTATCTCTATTGTTTCTATGATAATTTTGAGTCAAAAACAACGAATTCAGTTATGAATCTAGATTTAGCCTCAAAAATTAACTATTTCCACGATCATTGCTAATCATCTAAAATTCATTTCTGTGTTAATTATTTTTAAAAAGTTATTTTTACTAGATTCAATCAAAAATTAGTCAGAAGCAAAGTGACTCAATTACAACATCTATCACTTGTACAGACTATTGCAAAAGTTGATGCACTTATTGACAGTGGCAATGGTGATGCTGGACGATTGTATCATATTTTGGAATTTTTAAAGAATAAAAAACCATTATATCACTCTGACCAAGTTTATCTTGAAAATAAATTAAATTCATCTTTTTCAGTTGAAGATGAACCTGAAGTTAAAATTGAAAATAACCTTCTTTCTAAAGTAAAGGGTTTAATTGAATCAGGAATAGGTGATCCTGGTCGATTACAATACATCTATGATGCACTTGCAAATAACAAATCACTTTATCATTCAGACTCTGTTTATTTAGAATCAAAATTCAATTCCCCTTCTGTTGAAGATTTAACAGAACCTGTTCTTCCAAAATCTACTCCTAAAGTAATTCCTCCAAAACCCCAAAAAATTATTCCAGAAACAAAAATTCCTACCAAAGTTAAAGGAAGTATGCCTAAAGGTTGGTCTTCTGAAAGTAACCCAGTTGAATTAGAAAAAATTACTAAAAATATTTCTGATGAAGAACAAAAAATTGAAACACAGGAAAAAATTAATGAAGAAATTAGTTTACAACGATCTAATCTGTCACAATTAATATCTCACAGAAAAGAATATGAACAAAAAGTTACTCGAGAAAAATCATCACTTGAATCTCAGATTAAAGAAGAGCGAATAAAAATTGAAACTCAAACAAGACTATCAAATGAAATAGTTGCGCAAAAATCTGAACTAGATAAGGTCAAAAAAGAACGCGCCACAATAATTAAAAAAATTGATTCAGAAAAAGTCAAAATTTCAAGAGATCTTTTATCCCAAAAGCGACAATTGGTTCAAGCCCAATTAGAACAAGAAAAAATTGAAAAACAAGTGAAACGTGAACAGGAATTGTTGGCAAAAATGGCCACAGAGCAGAAATCTCGTCTATTAGAACAGGCACAAATTGCTCATGAAATCACATCAAAACAAGATGAATTGGAAAAAACCAAACATGATTATGATGAAATTGTTTCTCAGGTAAATGAAGAAAAGGCAAAGTTTGCAGAATCTGAAAAACTAAAAAAACTAATCAAAACTCAAGAACACGATTTAATTAAGGCAAAAGAAAATCGTCTCAAACTAATTAATGTCATTGCTGCTGAAAAAGAATTGATAACAAAAAAGACAGACGAGGAAAAATCAAAATTAAAGTCTCAAACTGAACTTACTAAACAACTCAAAAAAGAAGAAAAAATATATGATTCTTTGAAAAAGAAACGTGAAAAAATTGAATCTCAAATAAAAACAAAAAATAAGAAACTAAAAGAAAAACAACAAAAATTGAAAAAACAAATAGATGAAAAAGATAAAAAACTAAAATCTATTTCAAAAAAACCAGCTGCCAAAAAAATTGCTAAAAAAACTAGTTTAAAGAAAACAAGTCAAAAGAAACCAAGCAAAAAGAAATAACTATTTTAGTTTGATTGTAAATTCTTCCCCGTTCCCAATGGGTGATGTAATTGTTCTTAAATTGGGATTTGTTTTTACATAATCTGAGAACTTTTTCATCTCTTGTCTGTATTTTTCAGGATATAGCATATTATCTGTAATAATTAACCCTCCTGGTGACACCATGGGTAAAATTAGATCAAAATATTCTATTATATTTTCTTTATCGGCATCAATCAAAACTAGATCAAAAAAACTATTGTGCTTTTCTTGTATGCTTAGTTCTTTTAGTATGCTAATTGCTTCCCCTTCTTGGATTAAAATTGATTCTGAAAGTCCAGATTTTTGAAAATTTTCATTTGCCCTTTTGATCTTGTCGGGATTGTGTTCGATTGTGATAATTTTACCTGATTTTTCAGCAATGGCTTCTGCACACCAAATTGTTGAATACCCTGCAGATGTTCCAACCTCAAGCATATTTTTGGCATTTTTTAGGCGTAAAATTATGTTTAAGAATTCTCCCGTTTCTTTAGTAATTGCCAACATTCTGTCTTGTGGGGGTACATTCACTTTTCTTGCTTTTTCAAGACTAGATTGAGTTTCCAATTCATCAAGTACTTTAGAAATCTCTTCTTTCATCAATTTTCTCTATAAATAATGAAATTTAATTATGTCTTAGGAAATTTGCGTTTTTAAAACATTTGATAGTTTTTATTTAGCATATTATTTTTTGAGTTTAGAATGGCAAAGAAAAAAATTGATTTACTTGATGTTGTTCAAAAAATTCTCAAGTTAGATAATAAAATGAGATTTGCGGCAATTATTGATCCAAAAGGAAAGATTCGAGAAGCCATTATGAAAACAGGAAAAACCAATTTAAAATCTCAAAAAGAAGAAGAACATTTCTGTAAACAAGTTGCACAGAGACGTTCTATGAGAAAAGAATTTGATAGATCTCTTGGCAAAGTAAGATATGTTCATGTTGAAAGAGAAAAAGTTTCTCAGATGGTAATTTACACCAAGAGAAATATTGTATATTTTACAATGGAACCTGAAATGCCAATTAATACTAAAATCAGACTAATCACAAAAATCAAAAAAATCACTGCTGACCTTTAGAGTTATTTACTTATTTTCTCCTTACATATTATGACGTTTCACAAATATCTTGGTGACTCTAAGATGTTTGAATATGACAAACATTATCGTGAATGCCAACAACAAAATCGACCATTCATCAAGGCCAAAACCAACCCTGTTCATGATAATTATTTCATTCAGCTTGATATGATGACCTGTAACTATGAATTAAATGAACAAGATAAAGAAGCAATTAAAAAATTAATTCAATCTGAAATTGATTATGTTGAATCCAACTCAAAATATGATTTTCAAGGATTCAATATAGATAAAGAACTTGCATGGTTTGATGGTGTTTCTTCTGAACACGTAGATAGTTTTTGTACAACTCTTTATGATTTAACACAAAAATCGTAATTAAAATCGAATTAAATTTTTTAAAATTTTATCTATCACTTGGATTTCTTGCTTTCTTTCTTTAATTGTAGTTTGGTTCCATTCTTTTGCAAATTCTGACTGTTTGTCCATTCTTTCTAAAATTTCTATGGTCTTTACTAGGTGAATTTTGTAGTCATGGAGTAAATCTAGATGTTTGTTGTGATTTTTCTCAGTTGGTGTTGCCATCCCAATCCTCTTCTTTGATATCTGGAAACATGTCTCTTATTCGTTTTTTGTCTTTTTCCATTGCGTCAATTCTATTATCCAAATGACTGATAATTGCAGGTTCTCCTTCTTGTTTTTTTTCTTCTTGAATTTCTGTGATTACTTTGGTTAGTGATTTGTAATATGAAATATGATTTTTCTTTGATTCCTCTGATGTATCTTCTTCTTTTACATCCATGATTTTTCATTAATTATTGAAAATAAGTACTTGATCATTTACTGTCTGTTTACACTAATATTGAAATTGTATCATTGTAATGCATGAAAATCCTAATTGATGAAATGGATGATGGGTGGGATGAAAAACTCAAAGAATTAGGCTATGATGCCTACAGCGTTAAAAAATTACGTACGGACGGGCATAAGTTACGAACTGACTATTCTGTAATTAATTATGCTAAAGAACACAATATGATATTAGTAACTCGTGATACTGAAAGTGGTCAAGCATGTGAAGAAAATGATCTTCCGTACATATTATTAGACAATGATGAAATTTTTAAAATTGTTTTAGAAAAACTGAAAAAATCTTAATTGACATTTTTTGAATCTAATTGGGATATTCTCAAATTTGCCAAGACGTCATTTAGAAAATCCCCTTCTGGTTGGTGAGTAATACTATTCATAATTGATTCCCAACAGTCATTTATTTTTCTTGTAATCTGTGAATACATCTTGTCTTTTTTGAATGCTGGATAATATGATAATAGTTTCATTATTCCATCAGTGGATTGAACTATGTGTATTTGATGAATAATTGATCTTAATCTTTCATGAAAAGAAAATTCTTCTTCTTTTATTACAATTTCAAAATTTGAAATTTCTTCATAGATCATGTCTACTTCTTTATGCAAATTTTTTAATTGACTGTTTACAGATTCTGATAGATTAATCAGTTCATATTCAATATGTGACCTACTGTGAACTTTCTTATCTACCTCTCCTGATTCAACTAGTGCACTAATTTCCCTATATACAATTTTTTCATTACCCACTTTTTCTATTACTCTTTTGGCAAGTTCTGTACCTCTAATTTTTCCATTCTCATTTAGTATTCTGATGATTTCTGTTTTGATAATTTCTGAATTTTTATCCATGATTTTCTCCTAAAATTTATTTTTGATATTTTTCTAGTACTACCTTTTCACCAATCTGATTAATTTCTGTTACTAATTTCTCTAAAATTTCTATTCCTTTTTTTATTGGTTCTTTTTCTAAATTTTTGTACTCTAGTTTTTGTTTTAAAACCATTCTTTCATTATTTACAAAACTCAACAATGGTACATTTTCACCCATATTCAAATTTGTGAAAAAATCAATGTATTCTTCAGTTGATTTTATTGCCATGTTTCTCAATAATTTTCCTAGTATTTGTTTGAAATCCTGGAATCTAGGTTTATTTACAAATTTGATGAAATCTACTCATGGATAGTTGTGATAGACGTGTGCGTGCTTACAAAAATGGAAAAACTTTTGATCAATGCAGAGAACTTGCCGAATCTATGAATCCTGATTTTAAAAAATACATTGAAGATAATGGCAAAGTTCTGTGGACTGAAATTTTAGATAAAGTAGATCATGATGAGATAGTTTACAAACTTACTTTGAAGTTTTTAAGACGTGATGGCTATGATATTGGAAATCATGAAATTCCTGAAGTAAAGAAATTCTCATCTAGTTAATCTTACAACTTCCATCTGCATTTCTTAATTTTTTTGCCATGATGTATGGAGTTACAAGTAGTACTGGTATTGAAATAGCGATAAAAAATGTCTGCAATTCGACTAATGCAATTGATAATGCAATTCCGCTAGCAGTCCCAATGAATACTGACAAAAATGATCCTGCGCAAGTAGGACATGCTATGAATAACCCTGCTATTGCTCCAATACTACTTGCTCCTCTGCCTTTTTTAGAAATTGTATATGCATTTACTGCAATTGCAGCATTTAATCCCACTAAATATGAAACAATAATTTGCAATACCAAGTTTAATGGAATTACGTTTAATCCTACATGTTCAGTAAGGTAGATGATTACTTGAGGCATGTATCCTGGCTTATCACAACATGGTGCGACAAATCCTGATGGTATTTCTGCTCCATAATGATAAGAAAAATCTACTTCTGGTTGATACACCAAAGTTCCTGAAACCATTGAAAAGAATATTCCATATCCAATAAATGTCGCAACAAAAATTTTTCTAGATTTTGAATTCCATGTTGTAATTGCTATGATGGTTGAGAGATCTTTTCCCTTGTTTTCCACTTTATCTCTATGATACCTATACATTCCAAATGCAATAGCTCCAAAAGAAACTATTAGAATAACATAAAATCCATATGCAATTCTTTGTATGGCATCAATTGCACTTGGTGTCAAAAGTTCTGGATCTTGATATCTTCCATAAATTAAAAACAATATTCCAATTGTAACAAATCCTAAAATAATCAGTTTTTTTCCTTGATTTGCACTCTTTTCAACATGTGCCTCCATGTTTCTGATTTTTTGATTATAACAATAAATTCTATCCTAATCTCTTAGGCAACAATATCTGAAATGATGTAATTATTGGCTTGGAGATACTTCTTTAATTTTGGCTAAGACAAATTTTGTCATATCATCTAGCATTGCCAAATCTCTGGTGATTTCTTCTTGGACATACATACATGATTAGAGGTATGTTGTATTGATAAGAATATGTCAGTTCCATTTGTTACACATTCTATTTTTTAGCTAAGTTTAGGAACAAAAATGTAGATAATTGCAATAATTTCCAACCTGCCAAATATCATCAAAAATCCTAAAACCATTTTTGTTGCAGGATCTGTTTCTAAATCAATTACTCCTGCAGATAGTCCTCCTGTGGTGATTACCCCTACTGATTCAAAGAATGCATCTTGGAATGGTACATCCTCAATTGCTGAAAGATGCAGTCCTGAAATTATAGAGATTGTGGGGAATAATGCTAAAATGATTAGTGTTGAAATAACTTCTTTTTTTGATTGAGTTGGAAGTTCTGCTCTTTTTACTTTGGATAGTAATGCTTTGACATCTTTTAGATGGAATAATCTAAATATTTTCAAACCTCCTGCCGTTGAAAATCCGCAACCTCCTATGACCATTAGAATTATTAAAATGGCATGTGCCCCTCCACTTAATCCTGCAAGACTTTCCATTTGTAATCCTGCAGTGGTACTAGCTGACACAGAATAAAATGCACTTTGTAATGGATCTAATCCACTAATTCCTGCAAACAAAATAGCTGCACTACCTAAAATTGCAAAATATACCAAAACTTCTTTTCCAAGTTTTGGTGAAAGGAATTTTTTTCTTACAAATGCATAGTGGAATGTAAATGGTAATGCACCTAGTATCATTGCACCCATTAAGATTATTCGTTCCTGCCATACCAAATTCTCTAATATAGTTGATGTCGGTGTAAATCCTCCTGTTGACAAAGTACTCATCGCCAGTGAAAAATTATCTAACATTGATAATGAGGGAATGTCTAGTATGCTGTCTTCTCCGAATATGTGTAACAGAAATGCTACAATTACAATGTAAATTGCAAAGATGACTGTAATGGTTAAGAATAGTTCTTTCATGTGCAATGTTCTACCTGAAATAAAACCACGCATTGATTGTAATTTTGATTCTGGATAGAATGCAGTAATTACTAGATAGATGAAACTCATTCCTCCTACTAGCTGAGTATAACTTCGGAAAAATGTAAAACTATGAGTAAGTTCTTCTGGTTCATCAAATAATGATATTCCTCCTGTTGTAAATCCTGCAGCACTAGAGAAAAATGCATTACTGAATGCCTCTATGCTAGTTTCATCACTTGGAAGTACGTACAGATACGGTACCGTTCCAAATAAAGACAGCAAAAACAGGCTTGCAAATACAAGAATTGACGCCTGTTGTAGATTCAGACTTGATTTTTCACCATAAGAATTCAAAAAGAATCCTGTAACCAATAAGAGGACTGTTGTAAGGTAAATTCCTGTAGCTGTAGTTGTATCTTCTAATACTGTAGCAACAATTGCTGGTACCAAAAGTAGAACCCCTGCAAACTGTAACACAAATCCTAGATTACCTAAAACGGCTTTTACTGGTGGACTAAGAAGACGAGGAGCAGTAGCTGTTGCATCTCTGATGACATTTGCAATCACTGTTTGGAAAATCATTCCGACAACTTGATTTTTCTTTGATATTACTGGAAGTTTTCTAATATTATTGTCTCTCATAATGTGTAATGCATCTTGTAATGTTGCTTTTTCATTAATTGTGATTAATGGCGTACTCATGATATCCTGTAATGTTGTAGCTTCTGCGTAAACTGTAACATCACTTACTTTACTTAGAATATCTTCATCTGTAACAATTCCAACTGGAAGATTATTTTCATCTGTAACTATGATGTCATCTGTCTCATAGTGACGCAGCATTCTGGCAGCTTCTCTTGTTTGTGTTTTTTGTCCAAGTATCAGAACATCTTTGTCCATATAGTTCGTAACATACTTGTTTAGAACATATGATACAGCACGTTCTGGATTTGTTGACATTAAGCTACCTTAGTTGGGGATTTTAAATAATTTGGGGTTGCGCATGCGTCTTGATCGTTTAAAAAAAATTTACCTTTCCCTTTTTTTCATTTTGATCTCATTTCTTTGCTATCTTTATAAGCACTGACGAGGAAGTTTATGCGTAATACGATGGAAATTGATCAAGCACAAGAGCCTGATTATGACTCTGTAAAAATCAATTATGTTGGATTTGTAGATCCATATGCTGTTGAGGGTATGGTTGTTCTAAAAGCTGATAATGGAAAAGAATTTCATATGAGAGCATTTTCTGGAGAAGTAGCAAAACATATCTCAAGTTTTGGTGAATTTGAAGGTGAAGCCGCCCCATCTATCTACAAAATGATTGAAGAAATTTGTGAGCAAAGTGAATTGGTCTTAGTTAAAGTCAAAATTTATGAAAGTGGTGATGTATTGCGAGCAAATTTGTATTTTACAGGAAAGAAAGATTTGGTTTTGAGGAATTATCGTGCATCTGATGCAATGGCCTTGGGTGCATTTTACAACATTCCAATTTTGGTAAGAAAAAATCTTCTAAAAGAAAGTGTAGAATCTGAATAATTCCATATTGGACAATTTTGATTAGAATGGTTTTTCTCCTAGTATGTTGAATGGTTACTATGAATGAACAAGAACAACTAATGGATAATCTCCTAAATGTAGATCTTGAAATTATTGATGTTGTTAGAGAATTACACCAAAGTCATTGGGATTCAGAATCTATGAAACAACAAGTTGGGGATTTGCTTAAAATTCGTGATGAGATGGTGCAAAAATTAATGTCTCTTAAAGCTGATGATCATTCTTGTGATTGTGGCCATGATCATGCACATGAATAATTATCTTAATTCTTCAAAAAAATTATCGGGAAATTTTTTCTTAATTTTCAAAATTTCTGATTCATAGTTTTGAATTTTTAATTGAATTTCTTCTAATTCTGTACCTTCTTTTTCATCTAATGATTTTTCAAGATTTTTAATTTGATTTTTTAGTGTCTTGTACATTATTGAAAACTCTGGAAAATTCTCAGGAAGTTCTTCACCCATTAATAGATTAAATACACATCCTCCTAATACCGGTTATGAAAATTCTCTTGCTTTCTTTACTTGTTATTGTCTCTGGAATGGGAATGGCATTTGGAGATCCTGTAACAACTCAGAGTTCATCTGATGAAAAAACTCACTTTGTTGATGAACAAATTATGATTATGGCTGATATTTCAAATAATCAAGATACTCCACAAATTTTTGCATATATTACTCAAGTTAGAAATTCTGATGATGTAGTAATTTCATTGTCTTGGTTGACTGGTTCCTTATCTCCTAGACAGTCTTTTTCTCCTGCACAATCTTGGATTCCTACTGAACCTGGATCTTATCATATTCAGGTATATGTCTGGGAAAGCATTGTCAATCCTTCAGCATTATCGCCGCCATTATCCATGATTGTAAATGTCAGCGAACGTCAAATCTAATTAAACAAAAAACGCTTCATAATTCGGCAATTCTCATCATCTATCAGCTATAGCTTAGAAGGTTGATTAATCATCAGCATTTTTACTCATATTCTCTAGGATATATTGTCATTCAATCTGAAAATGAGAACCTTTTTCACATGATTGCTTTCCACTACGGTAATGGCAAATTTTGAAAAAATCTATCAACGAGTAGCCGAGCGGATTGTTCAAAGATGTCATGGGGCAATCAAGATTACTAAACATGGAAAAGTCATTGAAGTGTATGATACAAAACGTCACATTTGGAGTAATGGTCTAGCTGGTCTAATAATCAAAGAAGAATCTCGTAATGCTGATTTGAAAGAATGGGAAATTGCTAGGTTTATTCGACCTCGCATAATTGCAATGTTGTTAGAAGATAAGAAAGGATTAGTATCTACAAGATTGGCACCTGACAGCAAAGAAAATAAAACAAATAAGAGATTATTTGATGTACAATTCTCAAAGAAACCAATTTCTGAAAAATCAGCTACAAAGAAGCGAATTTACAAAAAAGATTCTACAAACAAGCCATCTGCAAGAAAACCATTTTCAAAATCAAAGAAATAATTTTACTTGGAAAAACTGATACTCAATAACCCACTTTTCTGATTAAATGAGGTTCTTTTAACATAATTGTATCATCTTTTGTAGATGACAAATCTACCACTTTGAGATTATGATTTGTTATTACAATTAATGCTTCACATCTTGAACAAAGAATTGTTTTCCCATTTGATCTTCCTTCGCGAACTAGGTCTTTTTCCAATCTATCCTCTTTTTGACATGTTGGACAAAGTTTGGGCTCTTTTAGAATTGTAATTATTTCTTTAATGAATATGGTTCTGCTCATGACTCTCATTCTGAAAACCCTCTATAGAATAGTATTGTTAATTGGTATCAGCATTCCATTTTGAATGTCAAACCGTTTTAATCATTCAAAATTAGAACGAGTGGTATTCAGTATATTCCCACACTAACCAATTAACATCATTTAGTATGTTATCTTGAAAATATATTTTTGGACTTAGATTGCTTGTCTTATCAAATCATTTACTGTTTTAGAGAAACTATGTGGGGAATTTTGTTTTTTTATTATTTTTGCCTGATGGGCTCTAATTTTCTTGTCTAGATCATCGTCTATCACTATGGACACTCTTTTTGACATGTTAGAGATTCCAAAACCCTACTTAATTATCGGAAACTCTTTTCTTAATAGTGAAATTTTGATGTATGGTTAAATGGTTGACTGTATTTTGATTAATGATATTATAATTTACAATAAATGTAATAATTTATTGAAATAATTCATACTAAATGTTAAATAGTTATTTGTCTTATAGTAATTGATGTCGTTAGTTATAAAATCTGGCGATTAGATTGCGCTGCCCCGCAGAACAAAAAAGGCAATCAGACGTTTAGACGTTTGACCACGAGAGGGAATCTCTCATAGTTCTGCAGTTAGGGGTTTGCGCCTTTTTGTTTTCTTTAAAAATTCATTTTGCTTTTCTAGATCTTGGCTTTGTTCTCAAAACTGCCTTACAACAAATACATCTGATATCTTCTGATGAGAAAAAAATACCACAAAATGTACATCTTTTTTGTCCAATTTCATATCTAATTTTGTTAGAAACTGGAATTGCTTTATGCATCTCACAAATACCTCTACATGTTCTACCCGTATTTATTCACCTGAATCATTTTTGTTTTTATCATATTTGAGTAAAACCCCATTTTCTCTCTAGTGGTAATTTTTAGGCTGATCTGATAATTTGTCCAATTTGATCTAATCTTACATTTGAAATAATTTTGGCATCAAATTTTGGGATTGTATTTCCTTGAGTTGCAAACCCTCCTACCAGAATTGGAATTTTTGATTGTTCTTTGATCTTGTATACTAGTCTTTGTCCTGCCTTCAAATTGTCTTTTAGTGTTATAGATAAAAAGATAATATCTGGTTTGTTATCATCAATAAAATTTAGAATTGATTCTGTGGGAATTGAAGTACCCATATTATAAACTTGAAATCCTTTGGATGACAAATACGTTTCAAGTACATCTATACCTAATCTATGTTCTTCTCCTATTGGAACACAAAGTAAAATTTTTTTCTTTTTTGGTTTTTTAGAAATTTGTTCCATTATGGTTCTCACTAATATCTGAGCCGTGTTACTTGCAATATGTTCAGTTGCAACACTAATTTTATTTTCAACCCAATCTTCTCCAATTTTATACATCACTGGTTTAAGAATCTCATCAAAAAAATTCACAAAATATTGATTTTTAATATATTCTTGATAAATTTTTAATGACTCTTGAGTATTCCCATCTGTTAATTTTTTATATAATTTTTCTATTATTTTTTTTGTTGCAACCTCATTATTTTTGATATCCTTAGGATTATATTTTGCAATGATTGATAATATTTTTGAGTCATTTCTATAATCTATGGGTAGGTCTTCAACTATGACTTCTGATGCTTTACCTAGATATTTTACAATTTCTTGTTTTGACGTTTTATTTTTTGAATCCCAGACACTTTTTACAAGATACAGGTATTGATCTGATTTTACTTTCTTTGCTCTAATGTATACCATGGATTATTTTATTTTTTATCGCTTATAACTAATGCTAACTTAACAAAATAGTGCTAATTCACATTTATTTTTGTTTTTTTATGACTAATGATTGGCATTATTAGCACTAGGATAATATTTTAACACTAGGTTAAATATGATGAGCAAAAATAATTGATATGAAAACAATAATGGGAGCAATTTCGACAATTGCTCTACTCTTAGTAGTTACCTCGACAGTACCATCTGCTTATGCAGAAGTTCCTGGTTGGGTAAAAAACAATGCAGGATGGTGGGCTGATGGAACTATCTCTGAATCTGAATTCCTTACTGGAATATCATTTTTAATTGCAGATGGTATCATTGATGTACCTCCAACCTCCGTATCTTCAGAAACTTCTGATAGTGTTCCATCTTGGGTAAAAAACAATGCAGGATGGTGGGCTGATGGAACTATCTCTGACGGTGAATTTGTAAATGGCATTCAACATTTAATGATGACTGGATTGGTTTCAGTTATTATTGATGAAGAACCAGAACAAATTGCTTCTGAATCCCACAATGATGATTCTAAATTAGCAGCACTTGAAGCAGAGTTAGAAAAATGCTCTGAAATTGTTAAAGCATACATGAGAATTGATTGTGAAAAACCAATTGATAAAGCAATTATGCTTTACAAATACCAAACAGACTCTGAACACTTTGATCTAGGACCGATAACATATCATTGGTTTGGCCTTGGTTCAGAAGGAAATGAATTTGAAATCACTTCTGCTGGACAACCAATTTTGTCAATCCGTATGCTTGCAGAGAACACTAGCTCAGAAATTACATCAATAAACTGTACTAGTCCATCTATCTGTGCATATGATATTTGGGATGGCTCTAAAGCATTCAAGTATTCTGGAATGGACTTTACAAGTGGACAGATTGTGTTGAATCCAGGTGATTCACGAGAATTCAATATTCTATTTGGACCAAACATTGGTTACGGAGGAACAACCTTTGAGTATGACTCTTCAAAAAGTTATACTTTTAGAATCAATGAAACCTTTGGAAGTGCAAATATTCCTTTGATATTGGAGTAACCCTCCTCTATCTTTATTTTTATTAATTTCAGATATTTTATCTAGGTGACGATTTCATCTAAACGGTCTTCTTCTTGTGCACGTTTAATTTCCATGGCGATTCTTCTACCAACACCAAATGTTTGACCATATTGATATTTTGTATATGGGCTTGTTGTAGCAACTATTGGATTCCCTGGAACTCTCAAAGATACATCATACACAATTAATTGCAAATCTTTTGTAATCACACTTTGCAATGAAAATGGCCCAATTATTCCAGGAGCATATTCTTTCTTTACTGCTGCTACAAATTTATCTCCCATTTTGAGTACTTTTTCAAGTAATGACTCCCTAATGCTTGCAGGGGTATGTCCTACTTCGATATTTTGTAAATCAATATCCATCTCTAATTGTTCTTTTGCTGGAAGAGCATTATAATCATGAATGTTAGTTTGTAACCTTCTTTCAATTCCTATAAAATCAACTTGGTTTGAAATTGGGGTGTGGAAGAAATTAAAATTCATGTATGTTCCTATTGCTAATTCTTCAATACTTGCTTTTTCAAGATCTTTTCTAGCAATTACTCCTTGTTTGATTTTTTCTTCAGATTTTGTTACATAATCTTTGTATGATGAAACGGTAAAGAATGCTCTCTCTAATGGTCTCTTTTTTTCTTGAACTTTAACGATACTTGGTTTGTTAATTCGCTTAGGATCTTTGAATAATTTAGGATATTTTATTCTGGCCTTTTCTAAAAGATAGTATTGTCCTTTTTTGGCAGTTCTTTCTTCGGCTTGGAATAATTTTCTATTTCCAAAAATTGGAACTTTGAATGAATTTTCAATTGTTTTGTATCCCAAGTATACTGTGAGTGATCTATGAGGAACTATGATTGTGCTGGAATCTCGTAATTCTTTTTGATATTTGGCAGATGCCATATCTTTGAATTTATCTAAAACTGTAATCTCATCTGCAATACGTCCAAATCTTTTGTAAGGTCCTTCTCGTCCTTTTTGACAAAAAACTCTGGTTTGAAAGTCTTCATCTTTTGCACCATCCATAATTTCAAGTGCTGAGTGACTACCAAGAACGCCTATTTTGACATCTGAATAATCGTTGACTATTTTCTTTATTTCAGAACTTTTTATCACATTATGCCTAGATAATAGGATCTAATATAGCTAATTTTTGATTGTCAGATCGATTGATCAATAGACTTTTTTCAATTAATGTTTGATACGAATCATGCTATATCATTTTGAGCTTCAATTACTCGGTACAATTCTTCTTCCTGCTATGCTTGCTGCCGGAATTCTAATGTGGTATAAGAGGAGAAAAGCAAATCAAGAATTAGAAAATGCTGAAAATGAAGAGTCTCAAAATCGCTAGTGGTAAAATCTCACTTCTATCTAATACATAAAATACTCTGGATTCCCATATAACATATTGAAACTTGTAATTGGAATTACTGGTAGTACTGGTGCAATCTATGGCATTCGTATGCTTGAGACTCTAAAAAAATTAAACATTGAAACTCATTTGATAATTTCTGAATGGGGTGAAAAATGCATTTCAATGGAAACTGATTTCACTCCTGATTATGTAAAATCATTGGCTACTAATACTTCTGATGAAAAAAATATGGCATCAAGTGTTTCTAGTGGCACTCATAGAATTGATGGCATGATTGTGGCTCCATGTAGTATGAAGACATTAGCTGCAATTGCAAATGGTTATGATGATACTTTGGTTGCACGAGCAGCTGGAGTGACAATTAAAGAATCTCGAAAACTGATTTTGATGGTAAGAGAAACACCTCTATCTGCAATCCATTTAGAGAATATGCTAAAACTTGCTAGATTGGGTATAGTGATTTTGCCTCCTGTAACTGAATTTTACACTAAACCAAAATCAATTGATGATATTGTAAATCATGGTGTCGGAAAGTGTTTAGACCAGTTTGACATAGAGCACGATTTATACCCTCGATGGGGTACTCTCTAAATTATAATTGCCAAAATTCTCTTTAGAAAAAATTGTTAACAAAGATAGAGATACTGTTTTTGAAATTTTCTCAAACTTTGAAAACTATCAGAAAATAATTTCACAACATTATCCATCCATTCGCATTCGTTCTATGCGCGGAGACGTATCTGTAGTTGAAGAGCATTTGATTTTAGGTGATCTAGAATTACTAATTATGGCAAAACATGTTTCACAGAAACCAATTCTACACGAAATTTTTGTAATTGGTGGAGATGCAAAAGGAAGTAAAATTAAGCAAGAATTCATTCAACTTGAAAACGGAACTAAAGTCTTAGTGGATGTTGATTTAAAATTTAGAGGAAAAATGAAGATTTCAGTTATGTTTGGGAAAAATGATTTCAAACAAGATTATGATAATATATTAAATGATTTTGTAAAAATTGCTGAAAACTAGTCAGATTTAACTTCTTTATCCTTGGATGTGCCTTTAATTTCTTCTTTGAAATCTTTGAGTTCCTTATCTCCTTCAATTTTGCCTTGTTCAAATTCGCCTTTGGCTTTACCAAATGTTTTTGCTAATTCTGGAATTTTTTTTGCACCAAAAATCAATACTCCGATTACTACTACCAATACAATGATCTCAGTACTTCCTAGCATTTACAACATATTTGCTTATTTCAGATTTAAGTGTTAGACTTCTTGCGTGCTCCACGCTCAATTATGAACATGCCTGCTGCATACAACCCAATCATTGGACCTGCAACAAACATCATTGTTACCCCTGTTCCATCTGGAGTAATTATTGCACCAAAAATTACTATGATTACTATTGCATATCTGATATTTTTTCTCCAAAAATCAGTATCAACCATACCTGATGCTGACACTGCATACATTACAAGAGGGAGTTGAAATGAAAAACCAAATGCTAACAAAAATTGTAATACAAATGTAACAAACTCCATCACGTTTAGAAAAGTAATTAATCCTGCACCTTCTCCATATCTATACAAAAATTCCAACATGTATGGAATAACAAAATTATACGAAAATACACATCCTACAATAAACAATCCTAATGCTGGCAGCGAAATACTTCTACTAACATTGATTTCATTTTCTTTTAATGCTGGTTTGATGAATCCTACCAATTCTCTGATGATTACTGGCATACCTGCAACAACTCCTACAAGTGCTGCAACATACATTTGTGCAAAGAAAGCTTGTCCTGGTGCGGTTTGAATTAAATCTACATTTTCTGGAACTAAGTTAAGTCTCATGTGATTTGTAATTTGAGCTGCAATGTTATGAGTCGGTTCTAGTGTTGGATAATACAAAGTGATTTGATTAATTTGGAATGGCTCTACATGAAAAATTAATAAAAATGCACTAATTCCACCAATTACTATTACAATACGAACTAGACGTTTTCTTAATTCTTCAAGATGTTGATTAATGCCTTCCAATTCGGACATCTGATATCTTTAATTCTAAACTATATCAATTATGTGGGAATTGGTAATAATTTTGCTTCAGGCAATCCTGCTTCTTTAAGTGCTTCAGCAGTAATTCCTCCAAATTCTAATGATATGACGGCCTTTGTGTTGAATTTAGTTTCCATCTCTTTTGCTAACTCTGCAATATCTTTGGCAGAGTAGATTTCTTTAGAACCTTTTAGGAACATTCTATCTCCCTTTTCCATTTCCTTTCCATTGTATTTACTTTGTAAGAATTTAGTAATTTCAGGCAATTCTTTTCTATCTATGTTATTGTGAAAATAACAAATTCCTTTTACTGATTCATAATCATATGCTGTTCCATTTCTGTACATGAAAACTCCGATAAAATGAGCCTCGTCTTCTGGCTCTCTAATACATTTGATTTCCCAATTAAGCAGATTACTTTCATCATATGCATATCCGCCTAATTCTTCAGATGTAATTTTCCAGTATCTCATTCTACCTTTTGCCATTATGAAATATTGTAAATTATTCTGGTATAAATTCCATCTCTATGTGACTGAGTGATTTTGTGTCTTCTTTTATAGTAAATTCTGATAATTTGTCTGTGCCAGATCCACAAAACCCTCTATTTCCTGTAGAAATTGATGATTATCCTAAACTCTTTGATTATGTGTTGACTTCAGATGGGTTGATTTACTTTCAATCTTTAAAAAGAAAATATGTTCTTGGCAAAGAACTGACTCTTGATGAATACAATAAACTTCGATTATTGTATGTGTATTATGCTACTGCTAATAGAAATCCCAAAGAAGTATTTGCATGGCAAGACATTTGCGTTACTCTAGATGATAAAGGAATTTTTGAAAAAGACATGTATCAATCAAAAGAAGATTTGAAAAATAAATCACTAATATTGAAAAATCCAAACTATCAATCTGGTCTTTATCGAATCTACACCGAACATGTTAAGGAAAAAATGAATTCAAAGTAACCGGATCTGGGCTGGAGATATCTTAACAACACAAGTCCTCACACCCGGGTTACCTGATGTATGTTTCAAAATAAGTATAAAAGCACAAAATTATTCGGAAGATAGATTAACCTCGATTTGATTTTTCAATTTGTAAATGGCAACTTTTCAAGTTCATGTAACTATAGAAAACAAACCTGGAATCAGTGATCCTGAAGGTGAAACCATACTAAATGATTTGGTTCTCAAAGGAACTCATAAATCAGTTTCAAAAATTAAAACTGCAAAAATGTTGAAATTTACAATTGAGGAAACAGACAAAAAAACTGCCCAATCTAAAGTGCAAGAAATTTGTGATGATTTGAGAATTTACAATCCTATGGTAAGTAAAGTCACAATCGATGTTTTTGAAGATTAATTTTGTTCTGAATTTACATTATCTACTGTAGCATTAATCAAAAGTTTACTTCTAAGAAATTCTGCTAAATTTGTCTGAGTGATTACCCCTACTAGCTTTTCATCTTCAAGCACGATTAAACGTCTAATGTTGTTATTTAGCATCTTTTGAACTGCATGCTCAACTTCTGTTTCTGGCTCTACCCATTTGAAATTTTTAGACATTATTTTTTCTAATTGAATTTGTGATGATTTAGTATCTTCAGCTGTAATTTTTCTTACAATGTCTCTTTCTGAAACAATTCCTTCTGGTTTACCTTCCTTTAGAATTACAAGAAAACTGATCTCTTTTTCTTTTAAAATTACTGATGCGTCAAGTGCATTTTTGGTATAATCTATTGTAATTACATTTTTTTCCATAATGTCTCTCACTTGAGCCATGGCGATCAACTAATTTCTATACATAAGAGTTTACTTGTACTAGATTCAAATTAAATATCTCTGAATGTTTGAAGAATTGTGAAAGTTGGAGTTGTAGTTTTTCCAGGTAGTAATTGTGATCGTGACATGTATCATGTACTGACTGATGTGTTTCATCTTGATACAGAATATTATTGGCACGAAAAAGAATTACCAAAAAATATTGATGCTGTAATTCTTCCGGGAGGATTTTCTTATGGTGATAGATTAAGAGCTGGCGTTATTGCAGCTCATAGCCCAATTATCAAAGATGTACAAAAAATGGCTGAAAAAGGAATTCCTGTTTTAGGCGTATGTAATGGATTTCAAATTCTTGTAGAATCTGGGTTACTTCCAGGTGTATTACTCAAAAATGAATCTCTTAATTTTATGTGTGAGTGGACTAATTTGATAGTAGAAAATAACACAACTCCCTTTACAAATCAATTCAAACTAAATGAAAAAATTCCAATCCCCATAGCTAACGGTGAAGGACGATATTATGTTGATGATGATACTATGAACGAATTAAAAAAGAAAAATCAGATTGTTTTTAGATATTCTGAGGTTGTAAATGGCTCTGCAAATAGGATTGCAGGCGTATGTAATGAGGATGGAAATGTTGTAGGTATGATGCCTCATCCAGAAAGAGCAGTTGAATCTGACATTAATCCAATTGATAACAAACCTTCTTCTCTAATTTTTGAATCATTGTTAGCAAAAATGGGTGTTGGTAATTGAGTCTAGAAGATCAAGAACTCTCTGAGTTGAAATCAAAAATTGGCAGAGATCCTACTTCAACTGAATTACAAATTGTAGCTGCTGAATGGTCTGAGCATTGTTCTTACAAATCATCTAAAAGACATTTGAAAATGCTACCAATGGATGGCCCTCTTGTAATTAATGAGAAAGGATATGATTCTGGAGTTTTAGATGTGGGTGATGGTTATGTGGTTACGGCTCATATTGAAAGTCATAATCATCCATCAGCTGTAGAGCCATATGGTGGAGCTGCTACTGGTGTTGGCGGAGTTATTCGAGATATTCTATCTGCTGGAACTAGACCTATTGCAATTTTTGATGGATTGAGATTTGGAAATATTGAAAATGATTTACAAGCAAGATGGCTTTTCAAAAATGCAGTAACTGGAATTGCTGATTATGGAAACTGTCTAGGCATTCCAACTATTGGTGGTGAAGTAGAGTTTGATGAATGTTATGAAAACTATGCAATGGTTGATGTTGCTGCACTAGGTTTTGGCAAAAAAGAAAACTTGATCAAAAATCATGTTGAGAAAGATGACATTGTTGTGTTGATGGGCGGTTCTACTGGCAGAGATGGTATTGGTGGTTCTCAATTTGCATCTGATTCTTTAGAATCTGAAGATCGTTCTGCTGTTCAAATCCCTGACCCTTTCATTGAAAAATTAATCATAGAGGCTGTTTTACAGGCTCGAAATGATGGATTAATTCATGCAATGAAGGATCTTGGTGGCGGTGGCTTATCTTGTGCAGTTTCTGAAACTGCTGATGCTATGGAAGTTGGAATTGAAATGGACGTTGACAAAGTTCACACTCGTGAATCTGACATGCATCCTGATGAAATTATGGTTTCTGAATCACAAGAGAGAATGTTAATTGTTACAAGTAAAGAAAAACTCAAAAAACTAGAAGAAATTTGTGATAAATTTCGTATTGGTTGCTCTGTAATTGGCCATGTAAAATTTGATAATCACGTACATGTCAAAAAAGGAGAAGATACAGTTGCAAATTTACCTGCTGATGTTGTAGCAAATGCCACTCTACTTGATTTACCTTCAAAGGAACCTGAATATTTGAAAACAATTGAAACTGAAAAAGAATTTGAACCCATTTCTGATTATTCTGAAATCCTGATGAAATTACTTGCATCACCAAACATTGCAAGTAAGATTTGGGTTTACGGACAATATGATCATGAGGTTGGAATTAGAACTGTAGTAAAACCTGGAACTGATGCATCTGTATTGAGATTGGATAATGGGAAATATCTTTCTGCAAAAATTGATGGTAATCCAAAACAATGTTACATTAATCCACGTGAAGGTGCAATTGGATGCTTTGAGGAAGCATGTAGAAATGTTGTATGTACTGGAGCAAAACCAATTGGGATGCTTGACCATCTTCAATTTGGTAACCCAAATGATCCTGAAATTTTTTGGACCTTTTTAGAATCTCTGAAAGGATTAACTGATTTTGCAAAATCCTTTGAAATTCCATGTGTTGGGGGCAAGGTCAGTCTTTACAATGAGACTCCTACAGGCTCGATTAAGCCTACTCCTGTTATTGGTGTTATTGGATTAATTGACAAGAAACCTTCAGTTCCTCAGAGAATTTCCCAAGATGATTGTCTTCTAATCATTGGTGATACCAAAGATGAGCTTGGTGGTTCTGAATACTTTGAATATGTACACAAATTTGTTGGAGGTAAATGTCCTGTAGTTAACTTTGAGGATTCAAAGAAAAATATGAAATCTGTTCTTGATATAATTGATAAAAATCTCATCAAATCTGCACATGATTGCTCAAAAGGTGGATTGGCAGTTGCAGTATCTGAAATTTGTATGACTAATCAGATTGGTTGCAATGTCTCATTGGATAAAGTTCCTGGCGAAAAATTAGATGTTGATAGAATCCTATTTTCAGAAAGTCATTCTAGATATTTGATATCTTTTGATAAGAAAAATTTTGCAAAAATTGAGGACGTTCTCAAAGAAAACAAAGTTTCTTTCAAACAAATTGGTCAATTTACTGGTGAAGCAATTCAATTTTCACATGATTCGAAATCTGTCATTAATCTTGATGTTGAGAAAACCCACAAAACTTGGTTACATGCACTTCCTAATTTGGTTCTTCATGGTAAGAAAACTTTTTGATATTAATGGCTGACAAAAAATCAAAGAAAAAATCTGATAGAAAACAAAAAGGCGAAAAGTTAGCCAAACAAAAAGAACGTATTAAAAAATACAAGGCTGAACAACAAAGAAAGAAAAAAGGAAAAAAACCTAAGAAATATTAGAAAACCTTAACTTGTATTGAATCCCATTAGATCAGATTGGTTTGTTTTAGATGTGATGGAAAAGGCAAGTACAAGAATCAATTTGGTATTATGGAAAAATGTGAATCCTGCCAAAAAAAGGAAATGTCTTTTGAACAGGTGAACAAAGAACCTGATTCAAACGAAGAAGGATTTTGAATAAAATATTTCACAATAACCTACTGTTTTAGGCTCAAAATATCCTAGGTATTCTCTCATGATTTGTAATATGCTAGGATGCAATACTGAAGCTTATGCTCAGGTAATGTTCTATCATTTTGAGATGGGGATCTCAAAGCCCTACTGTAAGCAGATCATGAGATTTTGTATAATTCATGCTAAACAAATTTCCAGTGATGATTCTGTAATTCGGGTTCAAGTATTACAATGAGAGAGATTAAAATTGATATTTTAGATAAAGACTATCTTGATTTTCTATCTGTTTGTATTGATGATGAATTATCTGTTGAGGAAAAACTCAAAAATATTATCAAATATCATTTAATCACTTATCGAAATAGGAAAAAAATTAGGAATCAAAAATTGTTTTCTGATCGCATAAAGTGATCAGCATTTTTATTGTTCAAAGTTAGTAATGGATCAGGGGATGGAGTCATTATCTGATTTATCAGCTGAGTTTTACACTTTTTCTAACCTTTTCTCATCATTTTGTGCACCGGAGGTACCATAGATTTGCCTAAAGTAAAGGAAAATTGTGGTGTAGTTGGAATTTACAGCTTATCTGGAAAGAACGTGGTCCCAATGGTTTTTGATGCTTTACGGGCTTTGCAGCATAGAGGCCAAGAAGCTTGGGGATTTGCAGTTCCAAACAAACCTCCGTTTAAAAAAGTAGGGCTAGTTTCCCATTCTTCATCTGATTTTAAAAAAATTGCAAAAGAGTATGAATCACCCTGTGTCATTGGCCACGTTAGATACTCTACGATGGGTACTAGCACATTAGACAATGCACAACCATTGAAAGTAAAAGATCTATGTGTTGCACATAATGGTACAATAGCCAATGCCCAAGAATTATCTAATTTGGTAGGAGGATGCTCATTTACTCCTCAAAATGCAAGTGATACTTTGGTTGCAGCAGAAAGACTAGTTTCATTAATTTCTGAAAACGGTGAAATGGGAAAAGCATTATCCATTCTCAAAAATGAGATGGTAGGCTCTTATTGTTTCACATTTATCTCTGATGATAATTCTGTTTATGCTGCCAGAGATCCTAAAGGATTTCGTCCTATGGTTTTAGGACATAAGGAATCTGATGATACATACATCGTAACATCTGAATCTGCAGCAGTTACTGCAGTTGGTGCTGAACTTCAAAGAGATGTAGTTCCTGGAGAATTAATTAAATTAAGTAAAACTGGTTTGGAAACTGAAAAATTTTCTACTGATACTTCACGTGCACATTGTTCTTTTGAGTTTACTTACTTTGCACATCCTTCAAGTAAAATGGAAGGAAAAAATATTTACGTTTCAAGAAAAAAAATCGGACAATTTATGGCAAAGAAATTCCCAATTAATGATGCAGATTTAGTTATACCCGTTCCTGATTCTGCAAGACCTGCCGCATTAGGCTATGCTCAAGAACTTGGTGTATCTTTTGATGAAGGTTTACTAAAAGATAGATACAGCAAGAAAGGACCATTGCGAAGTTTCATTGAACCACACCAAAGCGATAGAGTTGAAATCAATCGTTGGATTATTCCAATTAGTGAAATAATTAAGGACAAACATGTCGTTGTAATTGATGATAGTCTAGTAAGAGGCACAAGTTCCAAGGCAATTATCAAGGCTCTTCGTCGTGCTGGTGCCAAAAAAATTAGCATGTTAATCACATATCCTCAAATCAATTATCCTTGTTATGCTGGAATTGATTTCCCATCTCAAGAAGAACTTGCCACATACACTGATGGAAAAACTATGACTAGTGATGAGATCACTGAGATGGTTAGACAAAGTATTGGTGTTGACTTTTTGGGATATAATGACGCTGAAAATCTAGCAGATGCTGTGGGGATTCCAAAAGATTCAATGTGTTTCACCTGTTCTTCTGGAAATTATGATTCCTTGGGAATAAAACCTGATTTTACAAAACGTGAACAAGTAAAGGCAACAAACTAGTATCAATTTAGAGAATTGATTAAATATTGTTAAAAAATTCCTTTTATCATGCAAGCAATATGGAATGATGTAGTTATTGCAGAAAGTGACGATACAATTGAAGTAGAAGGAAATCCATATTTCCCATTTGATTCAATCAAACAAGAATATTTCAAAAAAACTGACTTGACTACTTTTTGTGGATGGAAGGGAATGGCTAATTATTATTCTGTAGAAGTTAATGGAAAAACTAACAAAGATTGTGCATGGTATTATGCAGAACCAAATGATGCTGCCTCCAAAATCAAGGGAATGGTAGCTTTTTGGAATGGGGTTAAAGTAAAATAATTTTCTAATCTTTCATTCTTCGTCAAAGTCATAATCGTCATCATCATAACAGTCAATGAAATCAAATTCGTGATATTTCATAATCTACTATGATTTGATGAGAATATGGGTATTGAGTATGTAGATAATGTTTTTTATAATATCTATATAGTTATTAATCTTGATCTACTTTTTTGTTATATTCGTCTACTTTTTGATTATAGTCATCAATTGACTTGTTTTCTTCATCAATATTGCCATCAAACAACTCTGGATTCTCTTCCTGAGCCTTTTTCATTAGTTTCTTGAATGTGTCAGGGTCATCTTTTTGGAGTTCTAATAGGATTTTACCTATGGAATCATCTAGGTTGCTCATATCCTGATTATATCTAAAACTGGTATATTTCTTCTTCATTCCACTCCTAGCAGTTAAATTCTATCAAAATCAGGCATAATTGTTTGAAGTTTCTTACAAGTGGAAAGGTAAAGGATCTTTACGATGTGGATGAATCTAGTATTTTATTCAAATTCTCTGACAGGGTTTCAGCATATGATGTAAAATTCAAACAAGATATTCCGAGAAAGGGTGAGATTCTTTGTAAATTTGCAGAGTTTTGGTTCAATGAATTATCTGTACAAAATCATTTCATCCGACGAGAATCTGATACTGAGATTGTTGTAAAGAAGATGCAAATGCTTCCAATAGAATGTGTAGTTCGAGGCTATTTTTATGGTAGTTTAGTTAGTAGATGGAAAAAAGGTGAAGTTTCAGTACCTGAAGGAACTGACACAACATTAGCAGCAAAATTGCCTGAACCAATATTTGATCCTACAACAAAAACAGAACACGATATTCCAATAAATAAAACAAAAGCATTGGAGATGAATTTGGTAACTGAAGAACAATACAATTGGTTGGAGCAGACATCCATTGAAATTTACAAAAAAATGGCAAAAGTTGCAGATGATGTAGGGTTCATTCTTGCTGATTTAAAATTAGAATTTGGTTTATTGGATGGGAAAATAACTTTGGGTGATTCTATTGGTCCTGATGAATATAGGTTGTGGCCAAAAGATTCCTTTGAGGTTGGAAAAATACAAGAAGCTTATGACAAACAACTCTTGCGTGATTGGTTGACTGCAAATGGTTATCAAAAACAATTTGATGATGCTCGTGATGCAGGAGAAGAACCCATCGCACCTGAAATTCCTACAGACATAATTTCAAAAATGACAGAACGTTATGTTACTGCGTATGAGAAACTAACTGGCAATTCTCTGTAACTCTATTTGTTGATTCACTGTTGACTAGAATCTAACTGCCAACTCGAATTTTATTTTTGACCCTTTGGAAAATACCGCCCTTGTAGGTGATTTACTAACATGTTTCTCAGGATCTGCCTTTTTTGATATTTTTTCAAAATTTTAAAACCACTACAATAATTATTAATCCTATACTATATTCATTGTAGCGCTATTGAAAATACTGAATGCATTACAATAAACATTATACTGGTAACAATCAATATGGTAGCAGTACAACATTTGTAAAAGTAAACAAAAATTGATGCGATTAGACAAAAAAATATGATACAAGGATCTTTTAGATCGGTTTGAAAGGTAATTCTGTATGTCTACGTTACTAGAAAAGCAAATCAAAGTTAATCGTATTGTTACGACAAGCATTGGACACGCACGTGCAATTGAAGACCCTGCACGGGCAAAAATCGTTGAAATTCTATATCATCAAGCATTATCTGCTGATCAGATTTCTACTGCTCTAAAAAAGACTGGATACAAAAAAGCACTAACTACTGTCCGTCATCATTTAGAAATTTTGAAAGAATCTGGATTAATTGAAATTGCTAGAATTGAAGAATCTCGTGGAGCCATCACAAAATTCTATAGTACATCAACAAAATTGTTGGATTTTCAAACTCCTGAAGATTTTGATTCCACATATTCCAAAATCATCAACAATACATCAACTAAAATTGAAAAAATCCTCAAAGGCCTAACGCCAAAAACTAAATCCAAGGGCAAAAAGTCTCAAGAATATTCACAATATCTTGTAATGGAGATTATGAATAGAGCAATGACAAATGTTCTTGAAAAATCTAGTCAAAAGTAACATCTGTAATTGAAATGATGAATCATCTAAAACCGATCAACTCAATTTTTGTACTGGGACAAAAAATGAGCAAAAAATACACTCAAAATGCATTGGTATTGAATATTGGTGTTAAATCACCATCACAAAAAATGGACTGTGAAAATTGATGGAAGATAAAGCCATTAAACTATTTTCAGAAAAAAATCTAGTTTACATTGCAACTATAATGAAAGATGGTTCGCCTCAAGTTTCTCCAGTATGGGCAAATTATGATGATGGATATGTCTTGGTAAATACTGCAGAAGGACGAATAAAACACAAAAATGTTTTACGAGATCCTCGGGTTGCAGTTTCTGTAGTTTCCAAAGATAACCCACTTGACATGACCACAATTCGTGGGACGGTTGAAGAATTAATTCCCGACCATGATTACAACCATGCCGACAAACTTACACAACAATACATGGGCCGTGATCATTATCCCTTCAAACGCGATGATGAAAAAAGAGTTGTTCTAAAAATAAAGCCAAACAAAGTTTTTGTTTTACCTGAACTAAAGATGTCCGAGTAATCATTTAGAATGTTTCTAAATTCGAATTTAGAAATATAATACATTCAGTAGGGTGAATTTAAAAAAGATAGCATAGACAGCTTAACGTCGACGTTTAGCTGCCTTTCTCTTTGGAGCGGCTTTGCGTTTAGCAGCTTTACGTTTTGGTGCTGCTTTTCTTTTTGCTGCCTTTCTCTTTGGAGCTGCTTTTTTCTTTGCTGCAGTTTTTCTCTTTGGAGCGGCTTTGCGTTTAGCTGCCTTTCTCTTTGGAGCTGCTTTTCGTTTAGCTGCAGTTTTTCGTTTTGGAGCGGCTTTTCTTTTTGCTGCGGTTTTTCTCTTTGGAGCTGCTCTTTTACCTGCATTCTTCCTTCGAGTTGCTGCTGCCTTTCTCTTACGAGCTGCTGCTGCTTTTAGTGCTTCAGCTGCTTTCTTAGCTGCATTCCTCTTT
>Ga0114933_10000957_pt1 | contig 33661 bp, 36 predicted proteins | sample 4SBtaG_FD_89691 | JGI IMG/M metagenome (GOLD analysis project Ga0114933, IMG submission 89691) | Deep subsurface microbial communities from Kolumbo volcano to uncover new lineages of life (NeLLi) - 4SBTROV12_W25 metaG | ecosystem: Environmental > Aquatic > Marine > Volcanic | place: Kolumbo... | reverse complement strand
TCGTCCCATTTAATGTTCTTTTTTTGCATGACTTGTTTTGGTTTTGTTCGAAAATGGTCAACAAAAGTATCTAGTGTTTCTTTATTATTATCAAAAATAAGGTTATTAGAAAGCAAAATTTCTTTTTCAGATAAAGAATTAAATCTTTTTAAACTTTGAGTGTTTACGATTGCATAATCTAAACCGGAATTAAGACAATGATTTAACATAACAGAGTTCAATACTTCTCTGCCATTTGAAGGTAATCCAAAAGATACATTAGAAATTCCCAATATAGTTTTGGCATTTGGCAATTTTTCTTTTATTAACTTAATACCTTCTATAGTTTGTTTAGCTGAATCAAGATAATTTACATCTCCAGTTCCTACAGGAAATGTAAGCGGATCAAATATTATTTGGTTTGACGGGAATTTATATTTATCTACTAATAGATCGTAAGATCTTTTTGCAATTTCAAGTTTTCTTTGACTAGTTATAGCTTGAGCTTGATCTTTATCTTCGTCAATTGTTCCCACAATCAATAATGCTCCATATTTTTTAGCATCAGGTACAATTTCTTCAAATTTATCTTCCCCATCTTCTAAATTAATACTGTTAACTATAATTTTCCCAGGACATAATTTTAATGAAGATTTAATAACTACTGGATCAGTAGAATCAATCATAATAGGCGCTTTGATTTTAGAAGTAAGTTTTTCAAGAAAATTCTCAATATCACTTATTTCATCTCTTTCAGTATTCTGTAAACAGACGTCAAGAATGTTCGCCCCTGAATTAATTTGTAATTTACCTATTTCAGACGCAAGATCAAAGTCGTCATTTTCAATTAATTTTTTAAACTTTCTTGATCCAAGTACATTTGTTCTTTCTCCAACCATTATTGGGGTAGATTCTTGATCAACATAAAGAGTTTCAAGTCCTGTTACATAATGAGATGATTGCATTTTTTTTAAATTTTTATTTTTATCAAAAATTTCAGAAGTTTCATTTGCAATATTTGATAATTCTTTAATATGTGCTAGCTCAGTTCCACAGCAACCTCCGATAATATTAACCCATCCGTTAGAAACATATTCTCTAACAACTTTTGCAAATTCAATTGGTTCTTCATTGTATTTACCATGTTCATCAGGCAAGCCTGCATTAGGAACTAAAGCAATTGGGTGTGTAGATATCTGATTAAGAGTACGTAGATGCTCTCTCATAAACTTAGGTCCAGTAGCACAATTCATTCCTACCCATAGTAAATCGAGATGGTTTATTGAAAGATAAAACGATTCAACATCCTGGCCTGCTAAAGTTGTACCCATATTTTCTATAGTACATTGAATAGCTATAGGAATGTCGAAATTCTTTAAATCTAATTTCGCTGCATTTATTCCTTCAACTGCTGCTTTAACATTCAATATATCCTGAGAAGTTTCTACTAAAAGTAAATCTGAGCCTCCAGATATTAATCCTCTAGCTTGAGTTCTATAATTTTCCATTAAATAATCAAAAGTTATATCGCTTGTTTTAATTTGCGGCAATCCCAATAATTTTGTTGTAGGGCCCATACTTCCAGCAACTAAAATATTAGAGTGCTGACTTGCTGCTGATTTTGCAATACTAGCTGACAAATGATTAATTTCTTCGGCTTGTGATGAAAGTCCGTATTCATCTAAAACCATGGGAGTGCCTCCAAATGAATTGGTTTCAATGACATTAGCACCAACATTTATAAATGATTCATGGATAGATTTGATATATTGAGGGTTAGTAATATTAAGATATTCATTACAACCGTCATATTCTTCTCCGCCGAAATCAGAAGGTTTAAGGTTTAAATTTTGAATTGACGTGCCCATGGCTCCATCAATAACTGCTATTTTATTTTTTTCTAACATTATTTTAATTAAATTAATAAAAAGAAAAATAAAACATGGAAACCTCTTTGCTATTAAAAGCCACGTATAAAGCACCTTAAAAGGTTGAAGGTTGCCGAGTTTTACTCTTCTTAACGCTGTACTATTTTAACACAATAAATATGTTTTTAAACTTATTTTGACATCCTAACTTTGAGTAAAATCAAAGCTACAGCGGAAAATAATATTAAAAACCCAGAGTATATTATGGTATATTGCATACCAATATTGTCAGCAATTATTCCTCCAATCACAGGTGAAATCAAGCCAAGTGACATTGCACCCCACATTAGAGCAACTATTGTTGATTTCATGTCTTCTGATTGCTTTTTGTTAACACTGGCAATATCTAATCCTAAAGAAACAAATATAGTTTGGAGTGAAAATTCGAATATACCCATAAGAAGTAATACAATAGGAATCAAAGGAACAGATAATAAATTAATATCATTTATAAATGGGATAGTTAAACACATAAATCCAAGAAATAATAAGCTAGGTATTAATAGTGTGAGAGGACTAGATTTATCAACTATAAGGCCTAAAACCGGTTGAGTAATTGTTCCACTAGCTCTCATCAATGATTTATATATTGCTATTCTATTAACCGAATATTTCCAGTTTTCCAAGAAAAATACAGGTAAAAATGTATCTAAGGCCGATTCTCCCATACCTCTAATTGCTGCAGCAATAATAAGTATGATTAGTAATTTATTTGTAAAAATTATTTGTAAGCCAGAATAATAATCTTTTAAATTAACTTTTTTGGATTCATCATTTCTTAAGAAATAGTTAATTGCAGTACCACCTGAAATCCCAACAAGTATAGGGATCACAGAAGAAACTCTCATTGCTTGTTCCCATCCAATTAATAAGGTAGATATTAGTAAAGAGCCAAAAATAAGAGGACCAAGAGTTTCTCCTAGGCTACCTCCAGTTCCGTGCAATGATAATGCAAAAGCTTGTCTCTCAGGAAATTTCTTAGCTAAAGTTGCCAATGCAGGAGCATGGTACATTGAAGGACCTATGCCTCCAATTAGCATAGATACGGTTAATAATAAAATTGTATCAGAATAGCTCAACATCAAATAAGACAGCCCTGATATAAATAGAGAAATGCCTAATAGAGTTCCTGATCTTCTAGCATATTTGTCTCCTAAAAATCCTGAGAAAAATGTTGTGGACATACTTGTGATTCGTCCAGCTAAATTAACGCTGCCGTATGTGGTTGAATTTAGATTAAGTGATTGTTTTATATTTGGTAATAAAGTTACATTTAGAGCCGAGACATATATATGTTTGATAGTGTGCCCAAATAAGATTAACGAAGCGAGTATCCATCTGCCATTATTAGTTGAAGATTGGGGTTTTGAATTTTTCAAGGGTTAAATCAATAAATATAATTGCATTAATATATATCTATAGGTATCAAATATCAATTCATTATTTGACTTAATTGAGATAGAGAATATATTTCGACAATAGATTTAGGTAATTTTTTTTCTAATCTACGTTTTCTGTTAATCCATATACCAAGCATCCCTGCATCACTAGATGCTACAGCATCAACTTCTAATCTATCACCAATATAAATTAACTTATCTGGTTTACAATTAATTCTATCAATTAAAGTTTCATAAATTTTAATATCAGGTTTTTTGATACCAATGTCTCCAGAAATTAAAATTTCATCAAAATGATTTTCTATTCCAGTATTTGTTAATTTTAGTCTTTGAAAATCGCTGTCTCCATTTGAAATTATGTGTAATGGAATATCTGAATACTTAAGTAAACATGACATAACATCAGGATATAATCTCCAAGAAGCTTTGTAATTATCGAATAATATTTCAGCTAGTTTTGTTGAATTAGAAAGAATGCCAAAGTGAGCTAAAAAATTTTCTAATATAATCTTTTGTTGATCATAAAAGCCCATCTTATTAGAATCAGGTCTTTTGTAAATTTCCAATTTTTCTTTAAACCATATTTCAAAAATATCTTTTTCATCCGGCATTTGATCAGATTTCCAAGGAATGTAATTAATTAAACCAGATAAAGCTAAATATTGTGAATAATCATAATCAATAAGAGTTCCGTCTATATCAAATACTATTGCATCATATTTCAAGTTTTAGTCCTTTAATAGAAGATTAAGATGATCATTAATTATTCTAGCACATTCCTGGGGTTTTTCTTGAGGAATAAAGTGTGTTACATCATCAATTAATAAATCTGTAGAATTAGAAAACAATTTATGAAGATCAGGATCTGTTACAGATTTAGAAAATATATCATTATTTTCATTAGATTTTTTACCGTTAGCTCGTAAAATTAAGACATCTTTATTAAAAGAATTGATGATATCGAAAATACCATATTCAGCACTACCTTGCATCATCCTTGCTTCTGCCCATGGAGGAGATGACAAATTGTATATTTCTTTAGATTGGTTGTATGTTAATCCATACTCTATATAATCAATCAATACAGAGTTGTCCCAATAAATAAATGGATATCTTTTAGAAAATCTTTCGTACATTTCATCACTAGAAATCCACGAATCACGTCTTTTGCTAATTGGATGCGGTTCAGATCGTGATTTGATTTTGATTGCATATTTATTTTTCGTAAAAATAGAAGGATCAAAAAGAATTAAAGATTCAAATCTATCATACAAATCCTTTGTTGAGTGTGTTATAGCGTATGCACCCAAAGAATGTCCAATCCCAATAATCTTATTTAATTTTAATTCGACAATAAGGGAATGAATTTCATTTGAGAATTGATCCCATTTGTATTCAATATCAGGATTATCACTCATCCCATGACCTGAAAAATCAATGGCAATACAATTGTAGTTATTGATTTTTCGGATTATTTGATTCCATATCATAGAGTGAAAACCTGAGGCGTGAGCAAATAACAAAGTTGGTTTATCATTGTTATTATCCCAAACTCTATAAGCTAGTTTGTAATCTTTATGTTTTACGTATTTGATCTGCAAATTATTGTTTAAAGTAAGATTTAACAGTTGATACAAATTTATCAATATCTTCATCGTCAACCCATACATTAGGTGTAACTCTTACGGCGTACTTGCCTCTTACACTTGCATGTACGTTGTTTTTGTTAAGATATTGTGTGAAATCATTAGGAACTTCTCGTGGGAATCTTAGTCCTAAGTAGTGCCCTGCTCTGTGTTTATCATCAATAGGAGTAATTCCTAAAGAACTAACAGAATTAATAATTTGTAAATTTAAATTTGATATATATTCATATATATTATCAATACCCCATTCTAAAAGTTGTTCTAAGGAACTAATCATAGGAGGTAAAAGATGAAAATTGCCACGGTGACCAAAATCAAATTTTCTAGCCCCATTTAAGAATTCCTGAGGATAGTTAGTAAGGGAGGTAACATCATCTGAATTCTTTTTTGAAGCCCACCAATGTTCTAATGGTTGACCATTTTCATGAAATTCAGGAGATATGTAGCAAAATCCTAGATTATAGGGACCTAGTAACCATTTATAACCGGAAACTACAAGAAAATCAGGATTCATTTTTTGTATATCTGTAGGTAATGCCCCAACAGATTGAGTTCCGTCAACTAATAATTTAATATTTTTACCTTTTATGTGATTAGATATTTGGGGTAAATCTAATAAACCTCCGTCAGTCCAATGATTGTTTTCTAATGATATAAGCTTTATAGACTTATCGGAATCAATATGATTTATAACAGAATTAGTCCAATCATCATCTTCGGGTCTTGGAACAATTGATAATCTGGCACCTGTTAGCTTGGATTGTTCTTCCCAAACATAGTAATTAGATGGAAATTGTTCACTTAATAACAGAATTGTATCAGAAGAAGATAATTCTATATTTTTAGCTGCAATCGCAAAACCATAACTTGCTGATGGAATTAGGGCAATATTATCAGTTTCAGTATTTATTATTGAAGCAAAAAGATTTCTTGCTTTTTCAGCATCTTTAAAAAAATCAGGAATAGTAATATTCCATGGCTGAGATTTGATTTTAGCAGCCTCTACGGCAGTTTCAGTTGTTTTGTTAGAAAAGCAACCAAAATAAGCTGTATTCAAGTATGCCAGTTCTCTTGGAATATCAAATAAATCTCTTTTGGATTCCATTAAAAGTCCTTTGTGAATTAAATTGCTGAAGTATTATATCTAAAGTATAATCAATTAGTACCCCATTTTTATTATTTATTTATGGAAATATTATGGAAATATTAATTACAAATGATGACGGAATAAATTCACCAGCATTAATAAAATTAGCTCAAGAAGTAAAACCTTACGGAAATGTAACAGTTGTAGCTCCAGACAGGGATAGCTCAGGTAAAGGGGCCAGTATTACCCTTCGAGATGTATTAAGATTTAACAAAGTAGAATTAGTAAATGATATAAACTGTTATGCTGTAGAAGGAACTCCTGCTGACAGTGTTATCATGGCTAGAAAAGAAATTGCTCAGAAACCTTTTGATTTAATTTTATCAGGTATAAATTACGGTGCTAATATGGGTGCGGATGTATTCGTTTCTGGAACCGTTGGGGCTGCAATTCATGGATATCTAGGCGGAACGCTTTCAGTTGCACTTTCAATTGCATCATTAGACGCTGTAAGAACAGATATTTCTGATTCTATTCGTTATTCAGGTTTGATTTGTAAATATATCAGTGAAAATAAAATAAAAACACCTGAAGTCATAAATGTTAATTTTCCCACTTCAGATGATTCAAATATAAAAGGTGCTAAAAATACATTCATTGGACCAAGAGTCGAAGATGAAGTATTAATTAAAGAAAGCAGACCAAGAGGAGATTATTATTTTCTCAGACTTGATTTAAAAGACAGTCATGATTTTCCTAAAGAATCGGATATGGAAGCAATTCAAAATGGGTATATTTCAGTTTCCAAACTAGACACAAACATGAATTCTGGCGGATATGACACGAAGTCAGATTTAAGCTTGAATTTGGCAAATTATTTAAATGAAAATATAAATTAATCGAACGTAGATTTTTCGTAAAATTTTTTTATAGATCTCATTTGAATTTTATTTAAATTTACGCCCCATCTTTTAGATTTGATGAATGCAATGCTTTCATAAACACTGTCACCATTTTTAATCATATAAGCTGCCAATATGTAAGGGCTTCTACCAACTCCTTCTTTGCAATGAACTAATACTTTTTGATTAGACTTGGCATGTTTATCAATAATATCAATTGCTTGATTAGTTTTGTCTTCATCGGGTGGGAAAAAATTATCAACGGGAATATTGTGATAATCAATACCTAAATTGCTAAATAAAAGTTTGTCAAAAGATTCTTCACTACGCATATCTATCACGCAATTAATTCCTAATTTATGTATAGTGATCAAATCATTTTGATTATATTCTCCAGATAAATATAAGTTTTCATTTATTTGAGTTATATCAAAAAAAGTACTACCAAATGATTTGAGTAGATTAAATAAAACTATAGGTGTCCTTCTGCTTACCATATTATTCCTCTATAAAATTAAATAACCGCCATCTACTGGAATATCTGCGCCAGTTATATATGACGAATACTCAGATGACAAAAAAGCTATAACATTCGCAACTTCTTCAGGATTACCAAATCGTTTCATTGGTGTTCTGCTTTTAAGCTCTGGTCCTATAGTATTATCGTTTAATATGTTTTTTGTTAAATCTGTCATAATAAATGCAGGAGATACACAGTTAACTCTTATCCCTTTATCAGCGAGTAGTGAGGCTAAATTTTTAGTGTATTGAAGTACTCCTCCTTTTGATATGGGGTAAGGACTTGTTACATTATTTAAAATTTCAGGATAAACAACCTGCCCCATTATAGAAGACAAATTAACAATACAACCTGATTTATTAGTTATCATATTTTTTATTACTTCTCGACAAACTAGGTAAGTGCCATTCATATTTACATCTATAACTTTTTTCCATAATTCGTATTCAGTGTAATTCCCATCTAAAGCATTTCTTGCTGTTACGCCAGCACTATTTATTAAGATATCAATTTTAGCGTAATCTGTGGCTATTTGTGAAATAACACGGGTTACACTTTTTTCTTGTGTAACATCTAGTTCTATAAATTCAACTTTGGATGTTGAATTCTTAGGCTTAACAATATCTAAATTTACTACTTGAGCGCCAAATTTTTCTAGGACATTCACAGTAGATTCGCCTATTCCAGAAGAACCTCCTGTTACAACAGCAATTTTATCTTTAAAATTCATAGAACTTTTATCATATTAATATTAATTATTTTAACCTAATGTAAATTGTTTTACTAATAAGAATTAAGTTAATATAATAAAGTTATGAATAAAGATGATATAAAATTTTACACAGCTACTTGGTGTGGTTATTGTCAAAATCTTAAAGCGTTTATGGATAGAAGCAATATAAACTACCATTCAATAGACATTGATAAAAATCCTGAATCTATAGATGAATTATATAAATATCAAAATGGCGGAAGAACTATACCTATGCTTGTTTATCCAGATAATGATCATCAGGTAAATCCAAGGCCAAATGAGGTTCTTGAAAAAATAAATTCATTAAACTAAAAGCTTAATTCTAATTTCACTGGGCAGTGGTCTGATCCGGTAACATCGCTTAATATTTGAGCATTGTCAATATTAGACATTAATTTTTCTGAAGCAAAAAAATAATCAATTCTCCATCCAACGTTCCTGTCTCTTGCTCGAGTTCTCATATTCCACCAAGTATAATTGTCAGGAGACAAATCAAACAATCTGAAAGTATCAACGAATCCGTTATCTATTAATTTATCAATCCATTTACGTTCGATTTCTAAGAATCCTGAAACATTTTTGTTTTCTTTTGGGCGAGCAAGATCTATTTCTTTATGCGCAGTATTAACATCGCCGCATATAATAATATTTTCATCTTGATTTTGAATTGTTTTTAATAATGATTCATAAAATTTAAGTTTATAGTTCAATCTTTCATCAGATCTTTGTCCATTTGGGAAATAAATATTATAAAGTTTAAAATTACCATAATCAGTTACAAGTGTTCTTCCTTCGTTATCAAAACTTTTGTCTCCAAAACCATAGTTTACAGAAATAGGATTTGGCTTAGTATAAGTGGCTACCCCACTGTATCCTTTCTTTTCTGCTGAGTGGAAATATGATGAGTAATTTCCTATATTTATTATTTCATCAGTCAATTGATCTTTTTGAGCTTTAGTTTCTTGGGCACAAAAAATATCTGGATTTTCATTAAGGATCCATTCTCTAAAGCCTTTTTTATTTATGGCTCGAATTCCATTAACATTCCAGCTAATTATTGAATATTTCATAAATTTCCACCTTAAAAAGTTGTCATGATAATTAGTATAGCTTAAACTTATTGTAAATTATCTCTTAAACAATATTGGAGCGATATATGAGTGAAATAATTGATATCAAAGATGAATTTAAACAGAATGCTTATATAAATACAGAAAAATATGAAGAAATGTATAAACAATCTATAGAAAACCCTGAAGAATTTTGGGCTGAACAGGGAGAATCTATTGATTGGTATAAAAAATGGGATAAAGTTATGAACTATAACTTTAATACTGCTGATATTAAATGGTACGAAGGCGGAAAACTAAATGTCACATATAATTGTATTGACAGACATCTTGAGTCAAAAGGAGATCAAAAAGCTATTGTATGGGAATCAGATGATCCAAACCTTGAAAAATCTTATACTTATAATGAGTTACACAAAGAAGTATCTCGATTTTCAAATGTGCTAAAAAAACATGGAATCAAAAAAGGAGATGTAGTCATAATTTACATGCCTATGATTCCTGAACTTTCTATAGCAGTTTTGGCATGCGCCAGAATTGGTGCAATTCACTCTGTTGTTTTTGGAGGATTTAGTTCTGATTCTTTAAATAGTAGAATACTTGACTGTAAACCTAAAATGGTAATTTGTGCTGACAGAGGTGTAAGAGGTGGTAAATCAGTCCCGTCAAAATCAAATGCTGATGTAGCACTTGAAGGAACTGATGTTAATAAGTGTATTGTTGTAAAAAGAACTGGTGAAGAGACAAATATGGTTTCTGGAAGAGATTTTTGGTGGAATGAGGAAATGAACGATTCATCAATAAGTGACGATTGCCCTCCTGAAGAAATGGATGCAGAAGATCCTTTATTTATTCTTTATACTTCAGGATCCACAGGTAAACCCAAAGGAGTTCTACATACAACAGGCGGATATATAGTCTACACTTCTTTAACTTTCAAATATGTTTTTGACTATAAAGAGGGAGATATATTTTGGTGCACAGCTGACATAGGATGGATAACTGGTCATTCATACATAATATATGGACCTTTAGCCAATGGAGCTACAAGCATAATGTTTGAGGGCGTACCTCAATACCCTGACTGGGGAAGGTTTTGGGATGTAGTGGATAAGCATAAAGTAAATATATTCTATACCGCTCCAACTGCTATAAGAGCTATTGCGAGAATGGGAGACCATCATGTTTCAAAACGAAAATTAGATTCATTAAAATTATTGGGAACAGTTGGTGAACCTATTAATCCTGAAGCATGGCTTTGGTATTATAATGTTATTGGGAAAGGTAAATTACCCATCGTAGACACATGGTGGCAAACAGAAACTGGAGGAATGTTAATATCACCCCTACCTGGAGCCACTAAATTAAAACCTGGGTCTGCTACAAAGCCATTATTTGGAATAGAGCCATTGCTTGTTGATAATGAAGGTAAAGAACTAGAAGGTGCAACTAGTGGTAATTTATGCATAAAATCATCATGGCCAGGTCAAATGAGAGGTGTTTACGGAGATCCGGAACGTTTTTACAATACATATTTCACAACTTACAAAGGTTATTATTTCACAGGTGATGGCTGCAGAAGAGATGAAGATGGATATTATTGGATTACAGGAAGAGTAGATGATGTAATTAATGTATCAGGTCATAGACTTGGTACAGCCGAAATTGAATCAGCATTAGTTCTTCATAAGCATGTAGCTGAATCAGCTGTTGTTGGGTTTCCTCATGAAATTAAAGGCCAAGGTATATATGCGTATATTACTTTGAATCAGGGTATTGAACCAACAGATGAGTTGAAAAAAGAATTAACCCAGCAAGTACGAACACAAATAGGACCTATAGCAACTATAGATACTATACAGTGGGCACCGGGACTCCCCAAAACAAGAAGTGGGAAAATTATGAGAAGAATATTAAGGAAAATTGCTGAAAAAGATCTAGATAATATTGGAGATACATCAACACTAGCTGAGCCTGAAGTAGTAGATGATTTAGTTAAAAACGCTAGTAAATAAAGAAATTATTTAATAAATAATTTCTTTTGACATGTTTCTAAAACCTGTTTCAGTGACTAAAACATTATCTTCAATCCTAATTCCAGTTCCTAAAAGTGATTTGTTAAAATCTGTATAATCAGATCGTTCTGAAAAATACAAACCTGGTTCCACGGTAAAAATCATGCCAGGTTTTAATTTGATATCCATTTTATTTATAGAATACGGAGAAGAATCATGTACGTCTAAACCTAGCCAATGTGAAGTTCCGTGCATGTAGTATTCAGTATATAAATTGTTTGAAATAATTTCTTCATTAGATCCAGATAATAATTTTAGACTTTTTAACCCAGATACCAAAACATCTAAAGCTGATTTATGTATATCTTTAAGTGTAACTCCAGGTTTGACGGCTTTTATTGCAGTTTGTTGTGCTTCAAAAACAATGTTATAAGCTTCTGTTTGAAGATTATTAATTTTTGATGAAACTTTATACGTTCTAGTAATATCTGAAGCATAATAATCTAATTCTGCACCTGCATCTATTAAAATTAAATCAGCATCTGACAAATCTTTGTTGTTATCTATATAGTGCAAAACACAAGCGTTATTACCACCTGCAACTATTGATGGGTAAGCATTATATCTAGAGCCATTTTTTCTGAAAATATATTCCAATTCTGTTTGTACTTGATATTCAGTCATTGTTTGATCAATGATTGAATGAATATAATTAAATCCTTGTTTACTTATATTAATTGCATCATCAATAAGTTTTATTTCGTTTTTACTTTTTATCATTCTTAGTTCTGATACAAAAGGAATAGGATCAATAATACTGATTGCTCCATGATTGGTGTTTTTATTAATATTATAATTACCTCTCTTTCCTGTAACTTGTCTTAATTGAATCGAGTAGAAAGATGTAATGATGTCATCTATATTAGAATCTGATCCTACACGATAATAAATATTGTCAAATTCTGAAATCAAGTCAGGTAAAATATTGTTTAATTCAGAGATGGGATAAGCTTTATCTGCTTTGAAGTCAGTAATAGCACCATCAATTCCTGCTCTGTATCCTTCCCATATATGATGATGAACATCATATGGTTCAACAAATAAAATATATTCGATTTCTGGTTTGAATAGCATAACAATTACAGCATTAGGTTCATCAAATCCTGTTAAGTACCAAAAATCCGAATTTTGTCTAAAATCAAAATGGACATCATGATTCCTAACATAAGAAACATTACCAGGAATAATCATAGCGCCTTTATTAATGTAATTTTTGAGATTAGCTCTTCTTTCGGAAAATTCTTTTTGAGTAATTTTATTCATCAATCCCCTCATTGTAATCAGTATTTATAGTATTTGCTCTAAATGAAATACCCCATTTATTCATTAAATTTTTTGACTCAGAATCATTTAATTTATTAAGATCTGAAAAGAAGCCGATTAATGAGTGTATGTATACAGAATCATCTTCAGCAACCCAATTCTGATCAGTTTTTACAAAATATAATTTGCCACTTAGATGTTTTGTTGAAAGATCCAATATATTCATATTTTCCGAAGTTGTTAGATTGAAATTTTTTTCAGTCATATTTGAATTCCTTATAATTATGAAATTAATTTTAACAAATCTATTGCATGAAATATTATAAAAAACTAAAATTTTAATTAATATAATCAAATACTATACATTATGCCTAACATAGTACTAATAAGACATGGTCAAAGTAAATGGAATCTTGAAAACAAATTCACAGGTTGGAAAGATATTGACTTAAGTGAAAACGGAGTCAATGAAGCAATAGAGGCTGGTAGACTAATAAAAAAACATGCCCTGATTTTCGATGTTGCATTTGCTTCAGTACTTCAAAGAGCTAAAAAAACCATGAGCATTATTTTAAAAGAAAACAACTTAACAAATATTCCTATATTTAATACTTACAGGCTTAATGAAAGACACTACGGTGGGTTAACAGGATTAAACAAAAAAGAAACAGCAAAAATCCATGGAGACGAACAAGTATATAAGTGGAGAAGAGGCTATAAAACAAAACCTCCGAAATCAAGTAGAGAATTTGCTATAAGTTTACAAAAAGATTCAAAATATTCTGATTTAAATACTATTCCAGAATCAGAATCATTAGAAGACACCGTAAATCGTGTGTCTCCATTTATTAAAAAAACATTGATTAATCATTTAAATTCATCAGAAAATATTTTGATTGCAGCTCATGGAAACAGTATAAGAGCTATTCTTAAAATAACTGAAAACATATCAGATACAAAAATATCAGAGCTAGAAATCCCAACAGGAAAACCTATCTTTGTAAAATATGATATAAATGAAAAGAAATTTAATAAGCATGAATATTTGAAATAATACTTTTAGATTATTTTTGACCTGATTTTTTCTTCACAATATAAATCACAATCGATACAATAATAATAATTGGTATTAAATCAAACAAACCTACTAATAATGGATTGTCAATAATTGCCATAATAAACGATTATATATACAAATAATTAATAAATCAAAATGCCAGAGCTAGGAAAAATACAAAAACCACATAAAGATAGATATGCAAATAAAAAAAGACTCATATTTGTCCCCATCTTTATAATACCAACTTCATTATATGAAAATGATAAAGAGAATCTATTTGAAAAATATTGGGATGAAGTGTCGGATGCAATAAGTAAATTAGAGTCTTCTTTAGGTAAAGTAGATATCATATTTCACGAGATGAATTCGAAATCTGATGAAGAAGGAGTCAAAATAATTGAAGATTTAAATCCAAAAGGATCAGACTATATAAAAATATTACATAATTCAGGCTCTAAAATTTCAGAATTTGAAAATGACGAATTGATAGCAGAAACTATGGATTGGCAAAGAATATCATCTATTGGACTGCTTTCACAAAATGCAAAAGAAATAACTACAAAAGAATATGCCAAAAGTATAACAAACAGAAATGAATCACTTATAGATAAAATTGAAAATGACTTAGATGTAGGTAAAAATGGAATATTGTTTATGAGAGACGACCATGGATTACAATTTTCAAAAGATGTTGAAGTGTTTTATGTTTCGACAACAATTATAAACAGTCTTCAAAATTGGCTAGGCGAAGAATTAAATAAATTTATGAATCCAGGAGCAGCTGAAAATTAATCAACTGTTGGGTTTAAAGGAATGCTTCTTTTTCTTTTTAATTCTGCAACATTCTCATTAAAGCATACATATTTAAAATGTTCCCACAACTTTATAGAATCTTCTAAATTTGGTACTTCACTTATAATCGGTCCAAAGATTGCATTTTGGTTTTCACCATCATCAAGATGAATTATTGGAACTCCCACATCATCACCGCATACATCAACAGCATTTTGGGTTGATTGCTCGATTTTTTCATCTAATTTTTCGTCATCCAAATAAGATAAATATGATTCGTCTATATTGCATAAGGATAAGATTTTACCCAAGTCTTTATCTATTTCATTTTTATCAACATGAAATTGTTTACCTATTTCTGAATACAATTTATAAACGTATTCATTATCCAAATTGTTTTTTACAGCTTGAATCATCCTAATAACACGCAATGATTTAAAATGTTTTGCCTTCATTTCATCAGAATAATTTTTATTATTAGAGCGGTTTTTTATTGAAAGTGAAAATATTTCCCACTGAGTAGAAATGTTTAATTCATTCGCCACTTTACTATACCAACGAGAAGTGACATAGGCCCACGGACATGTTACATCAAACCAAAATTTTACTTGCATATTTCACCTTTATTTAAATTGACCTGGTTTTGTTTCTTCTAATGATAACAATAATAATATAGGAACTAAAGATACAATTGTTGCTATATAACAAATTATTGCAAGACTAGTAAAATTTGCAATAATTGGACCAATCAAAGTAAAAAGAACAGAAAACGCACCTGACGACATATCATTTAATCCTGTGACACGTCCTCTTTGTTCTACTGGATTTCTATCAGCAATCATAGATGTGGATGCCACATTAGAACCTGACCATCCTAAGCCAATAAAAAACAAACCTAAGGTTATTACATAATAATTAGATGTAAGTGGAGTTATAAAACATCCTAATGCTAATATAAACATGCCTATAATAGATACTTTCTTTCTTCCAATGGTATCAGTAACAATACCAACAAGACTAGAAAAAGCAAACATTCCTACTACATGAATGGAAACAGTCAATGATACAGCAAGATAATCATAGCCTTTTTCTACCATTATTAAGGAGGTTAAAAACATAACCATCACCATCATGCTTTGAGCAACACTATAGCTCAAAAAAGCTGCCAAATTTACTTTGTCATTAAATATTTTTTTAAATTTAAATTCAGAAGAATTAATATTGTTTTTCTTGTCTGGTGATGCGTAATTTTTGCCCCAGTATTTTTCTAGATTTTTCGCAACATCAATAGGGTCTGGTTTTATTGCAAATATAAAAATAAAAATAGGTAATAAAAAGAAAGGAACAAAACCCCATATTTTAGTTAATTCATCATATTCATCTAAATTTAAATCTGTAAGGCAGATATCAAAAACAAAAAAATTAATGCAATCTAAATTAACTAATGAAATCAATAATGGAGTAAGGAAAGCACCAAATACAGAAAAAGTTAAAACTGTACCAATTCCAGAAGCCCTTAGTTTAACTGGATACATATCCCCTGCCGCTACTCTCAATTGAGTATTTGCACCAAAGCCTAATCCTAAAATTGCAAAACCTAAAAACATAATTGAAACAGATGAAATAGAAGTAGCAAACGACAAAATAGAGCATGATATTAATCCTAGAATTAAACTGATATACATTCCTTTTTTTCTACCGTATTTATCTGTGATAAAACCAGTAGGAAATGCTACTAAAAATCTACTACCACTTATAAGCATCCCTGGTATTCCTGCAAGAGCTTTAGAACCTGTTAAAAAGGCCACCATAGAAGCTCCAGTAGTCACTGCCAATTGCATAGGAATTCCTTGAAAAGCTTGTGAGACTGCAAATAATAAGGTGTTTTTAACAATAAGAGGTGGGATTTTTGTGTTGTTCTTAGATCTAAATAAATTCACTAGGTCATACTATATTTAATTATTTAATTATTCAAGTGAACTTTAATTACTTTTTCTCTTTCTTCTGCCGTATGTAAAAATGCACTCTCTATTTCAGAAAATTTAAATACACTAGTAATCAGTTTAGATAAATCAATATTATTTTTATTAAAAAGGTCAATTGCTATTTCAAAATCATGCTTACCGTCAATTAAGTTATAACATATAGGGAAAATCAATGATTGGCCATTCATATATGGGACTAGAAAGTCAAACTCAACAGGAACTCTAAAACCCCCAACTATACCAATTTTCCCACCTTTTTTTGTAATATGAACTGCATCAGTTAGTGTTTGAATTTGAGAAGAATAGGCACCGACAGTTTCAATAGCTAAATCAGTACCTAGTCCGTTTGTATGATCTCTTACAAACTCATATAGATTAGGGTCATCATAATCTAAAACGTGATCAGCTCCTAAGTATTTTGCCATATCTTTTTGATGTTTATACTTGCCTGTAACAATAATTTGATTAAAATTCATTTGGCTTGCCATATATAAACACATTAATCCTATGGTCCCTGAACCTAAAATTATGAGATTATCACCAGCTACCGGAAGTAATTTACGAAAAGCCTGGACAGCAACTGCTAATGGTTCAATCAAAGCACCTTCGTTAAAATTCATATCATCATTAAGAACAAAGCAGCCTTTAGCTCTTCTTGTTATATATTCTGCGTATGATCCTCCTGAGTCCAAATCTTTATCTAAACAATATGTGTAAAGTCCATTTAAGCAATGTTTACAAGAATCACATGCTTTACCAGCTGACACAGTATCAACTGCAACTTTTTTACCTATAATGTGTTCAAATTTAGAGGAGTTTACTTCTTTTACAATCCCTGAAAGTTCATGTCCAATTGGAAGTGTGTGGGGTTGTGTTTCTCCAAATAAAATTCTTAAATCCGATCCACATATACCTGAAGATTTAATTTCAATAAGAATATCATCATCTCTAGTAAGTTGCGGTTTAGGAATATCAATTAATTTTATTTGATTACCATCGAATACACCTGCTTTCATAAAATTATTCCTTTAAATATGTTTGAGAACCATCAATTATCAAATCTGCTAATGTAATAGAAGACATGAAATCTGCGGACATAAATTTACCTGCTTTTCTAATAGTTGAAGTTGCGTCAGACATGATTTTTTGAACTTTGTCGTGCTCTGGCTGTCCGGGTAATTGGACTGACTGAGCTAAATCGTTAGGGCCAAAAGTATATGCATCTATCCCAGGAACAGATAAAATTTCATCCAAATTATTAATAGAATTTGTAGTTTCAATTTGTGCTTCAATAAATATTGAATCAGAAGAAATATCAACAAATTTTGATTTACCTCCAAATTTTTTATCAAGCATGGAAAGATTATGGTAAAAATTACCTCTGCCTCCTCCCCAACTTCTTTGACCCTCAGGGTAAAATCTACAAGCATCAACTAATTTTTTAGCATCATCAGCATTTTCTATGTGAGGTCCCATAATACCTTTTATACCTCTATCTAAATAGTTGTTAATAACATAGGGCTCTATACTTGGTACTCTAGCTAACACAAACAACCCTGCTCCTTCGCCAATTCTTACCATATCGTCTATAGATTCCGGGCTAAAAGCTCCATGCTCTCCATCTAGTCTAATATAGTCAAATCCAGCCATGCCTAGCATTTCAACTACATCTGGTGACGGATATACCAAGGTACATCCTTTAGCAATTTTATTTTTAGAATTTAATTTTTTTATATAATTTCTCATTACTATCCTTAATTAAATTTGTAAATTGATATATCTTCAAATAATTTATAATCAATATTATGGCCTGTTTTATATTTATTGAAATTTACTGTATATCCATGCTTAGTATACAAGTTGTACATCATTACTGCACTTTGAATATCAATAACCTCATCATACTCTCCGTGACCGATAAAAAAATTATTTATTTTGGATTCAAATTTTGATTCAGAAAAGTCAGGTAACATAGTTGATAGTAAGATCAAATTTTCAACATTATGAATTTTAGTAAATGCAAGAATTTGAGCAAGCATTCCTCCTTGTGAAAATCCAACAATTGAAATTTTTATATTTTCAGAATTTGTAATTTTCTTCTTTGCTTCAAATATTAATTTTTTAATTTTTTCAGCACTTTCATCCATTTGATCATTGTATTTATTTGGATTTGAAAACTCACCCCAACAAAATGAATCAGTAGTAAATTGATTATCTAATTTTATAAACCCTTGCGGATATATATTAAGGGAATTATCAAATGGTTTTATTTTATTCATAAAAGATAAATCTTTTGAATTAGCACCATAGCCGTGTAAAAAAACTACAATATGATTAATATTTGATTTGTTTAAATATGGGTTGAAAATTAATACTTCTGTATCTTGGATTAAAATTGAATTATTCATAAAATGTAATAAACTTAATAATAACTATAATAAATGAATTCAATCAAAATCAAAAGTAAATCACATAAAGAAACTCAAAATCTAGGTATCAAGCTTGCGAAAAACCTAATAGGAAACGAGATAATTTTATTATATGGAGAAATTGGTGCAGGAAAAACAACATTTACTCAAGGTTTGCTTAAGGGTTTAGGATACAAAGGATGGGGGCGAAGCCCAACATTTGTAATAATTAATGAATATAATTTAAAATATAAAGTAAATCATATGGATTTTTACAGATTAAATGATATCTCTGAACTAATTAATCTTGGTATAGAAGAGTACTTAGATTCAACAAGTATTAAAATAATTGAATGGCCTGAAATATGCTTTCCTATTATGAATGACAATCACGTTAAAATTAGAATATCTCAATTAACCAATTCTGAAAGACAATTAGAAATTGAATTCGATGATATAAATCATTCTTACTTAATAAATACTTTATAAAAAATGAATAATGAAAACTACAAATTAATATTAGATTCTTCTACAAAAGAAACATTGGTTGGGATATCACAAGAATCAAATGTGATATCAGAAAAATCCTGGGTCTCTAATAACAATGAATCACGCACACTGTTACCAAACTTAAAAAACATAATAGAATCAAATAATATTGAAATCGATAATATATATGAAATCTACATAGTAATAGGGCCAGGTGGTTTCAGCTCACTAAGAATAGGATTAAGTATTGCAAAAAGTATGTCAATTGCAAAAGGAATAAAGATTATACCTGTTCCGTCATTAATGGTTGCTGCATGGGATTACATAAATAATTTTAAGAATATTGTTTCAATAATAAAATGTTCTAAAACCACATTTTATCTCAAAGATTATAGCAATATTTCAACAGATGAAATTATAAATGAAAAAGAGTACAACAAATTTGAAGTTGTAGATATAACAAAAATAAAAGAGTATTTTGAAAATGGTTATTCAATAGTGTCTTACGACAAAGCTATTTTTGAACATGAAGAGAAAATTTTAAATTCTAAAGTACTAAAGACTAAAAGTAAAATTAATTCTATAATAGCAATAGGTGATTTAATCAAACAAAAATATACATCATTAAATCCTATAAGTATAAATCCTATATATGCAAATTCTGGTCAAATAGAATCTGCATTGAAAGTAAAACAAAAAGGAGTAAAAAATTGGAAAAAACATTAATACTATTAAAGCCAGATGCAGTTCAAAGAAATTTGTCTGGTGAGATAATTAAAATTCTCGAACAAACTGGTTATAAGATTATAGGTATGAAATTTATGATTCTTCCTTTAGAAAAAGCAAATGATCATTACAGTGAACATAAAGACAAACCGTTTTTTAATGATTTAGTTAGCTTTATAACTTCTAGTCCTATAATTGCTATAGCGTTAGAAGGCCCAAATTGTGTCGGGAAAATGAGAACACTAATGGGTAAAACTAACCCTTCTGAAGCTGCACCAGGCACAATAAGAGGTGATTATGGTGTGTCATTATCTATGAATCTCATACATGGATCCGATTCTGTTGAGTCTGCTAATAGGGAACTAAAAATATTTTTTAATGATGATGAGCTTTACTCATACAATAAAAATATTGATGGTTGGGTATTAGAATAAGTTAATAAACTAACCTAGTTTAATATTTATAGCGTTTTCTTTTCCGTTGTTTTCACCAACGTCATAAGAAACAGCGTCACCGTCTTCTAGGTTATCTATGCCTGCTTCTTTCAATGCAGTAATATGTACAAAGATATCTTTATCAGAATCATCCTGATCAATAAATCCATAACCTTTTGTGCTATTAAACCATTTTACTTTACCTGATGCCATTCTTCTTTTTCCTTTCGTTAACTTCTAAAATTGAAATAAAAGTTTATCACTCAAATTGAATATAAACCATAGTAATGAGGAGTATTTTTCATTAAATTTGAAAATTTAGTGAATTCTAATTATTTCTTTTGATTTTTCCCAAACAGTTTCTAAAGAATATTTTTCACGATTATGTTCGTCAAAAACATGTACTATGAAGTCACCATAGTCCACAACAACCCATTCTAGAGTTTCAATTCCGTCTATTCTTTTTTTGTCATGGCCAATATTTTTAAGATCAATTGTCAAATCACTAACAATTGATTTGATTTGTCTTTTTGTTTCAGCTGACATAATTATAAACAAATCAGCAAAGTCACATTCTTCACTGACATCGAGTACTATTAAATCAGAAGCTTGCTTGGAATCAGCAACTTCTAAAATTAAATCTATAGCTGGATTATTAATTTTCATCATAATAATAAATTTACTCGATCATTAAAATAATTTAGTAAAAGAGATAATAAATATGATTAATTTATCATCAATATAATGATATGATCGTAGACTGAAATTGTAAATCATTTATATAATAAAAATTATGAAAAAAAGAGTTATAGTAGCAATGAGTGGTGGTGTAGATTCATCAGTTGCTGCAGTATTGTTAAAAGAACAAGGATACGATGTCGTAGGTGTTACCATGAGATTATGGTCTAAAGACGACGGTAATGCACCAAAAAATAATAAGCGTTGTTGTTCTGTTGAAGATGTAAAAGATGCAAGAAGAGTTTGTGATATTCTTGGAATTAAGCATTACCATTTAAATTTCGAAGAAGAATTTCAAAAATATGTAGTAGATTATTTTGTAAACTCTTACGTGGAGGGTAAGACACCTCATCCCTGCCTAGCTTGTAATGATAAAATTAAATTTGACTTCCTTTTTGGAAGAGCTCAAAATTTAGGATCAGAACTCATAGCAACTGGTCATTATGCAAGAATAAGAAATGAAAACAATAATTATAAATTACTCAAAGGATACGATTCTAATAAAGATCAATCATATGTATTATTTACATTAAAGCAAGCTGAATTGAAAAATTTGCTTTTACCAGTAGGTGAATACAGCAAAGATAAAATCAGAGAAATAGCTGAAAAATACGATCTCCCAGTAGCCAACAAACCTGATAGCCAAGAAATATGTTTCATACCAGATGGAAACTACAGGCAATTCATCATGGAGAGAACAAATCCTAAACCAGGTAAAATCCTGGATATCGATGGTAATTATTTAGGAAAGCATGACGGTATCCAGTCATTCACAATAGGCCAAAGAAGAAAATTAGGATTAGATAAAAATGGCAAAACCCCATATTTTGTTATCAAAATCTCTAAAGAAGATAACAGTGTAGTAGTTGGCCCCCACGAGTCTCTGTATCAAACAGAATTCAGTGCTATTAAAATTAATATTCAAGATGAATCAAATATACAAAATGAATTTTCTGCTTTTGTAAAAATCAGGTATAAATCAAAATTATTTAAAGCTAAAGTCAAATTGAATAGTGACAGTACTGCAAATATTATTTTTGAAGAAGCACAAAGAGCAATTACTCCTGGTCAAGCTGTAGTGTTTTATAATATGGAATCTGACGGCGAAGAAGTAATTGGGGGCGGTATAATTGACGAAGTTATTAGCACGCAACCTAATATCGTTAATGCCTAAGCCAGATTATTATCATGAAAAGCAAATTTCAAGCTCAGGTTTTAAACTAATAGCAGGGATTGATGAAGTTGGGCGTGGAACATTAGCAGGCCCGGTTGTTGCGGGAGTTATAATAATAGATATTAATGACAATGTAGAGCAAACACTAATTAAACTTGGAGTTAATGATAGCAAAGCACTAACCGCAAAAAAACGTACAGACTTATACAAACAATTAATTGATATATCTACAGATTACAGTACAGGTTGGGCATCACCTAAAGAAATAGATAAAATAGGAATAAATCCTGCTATAGAACTATCTATAATAAGAGCAATCAAAAATTTAAAAATCGAGCCAGATCATTTATTAATAGATGCTTTAAAACTAGATAACCTGAAATATAAACAAACAAGTATTATAAAAGGCGATACAAAATCATTATTAATCGCGAGTGCTTCGATAGTAGCCAAGGTTGAAAGAGATAAATATATGGAAAATTTAAGTACAAAATATGATAAGTATGAATTTAAAAATAATAAAGGTTATGGCACCAAAAAACACATTGCAGCTATTAAAGCATATGGGAAAAGCGAATATCACAGAAAAAGTTTTAAAATCAAAGGATTAGATTATTAATATGAAGAAATTAATAAAAGGTATTTATACTATTGTTGATCCAGAGGAATCGAATGACATTATTGAACTATGCTCCACACTGGCAAAATCAGAATTAAGTATTATTCAGTATAGAGATAAAAAAAATAGTTATGAAACTAAAAAAATTATTGGAACTAAACTAAAAAGAATATGTGACAAAAACGAAAAGATTTTCATTATTAATGATTATCCGGAATTAGCCAAAGATATAAACGCTCATGGAGTACACATAGGGCAACAAGATCAGTCAGTAGAATATTGTAGAAGTATTTTAAATAAGAACCAAATAATTGGCATATCAAATAATAGTATGAGTGAAATCAAAACATCAATTAAAAAAAATGTAGACTATTTAGCTATAGGAAAGATATTTAGTACAAGTACTATGGGAAAAGAAGACAGAGATGTTGTAGGGGTTGAATTAATTCAAAAAACAAAACAAATTACTAATATTCCTATAGTTGGGATTGGAGGAATAAATTTACAAAATGCAATCTCTGTAATTCAAGCCGGTGCTAATGCAATATGTATAGTATCTGCAATAACGAAATCAAAAAATCCGATGCAGGTTACAAAAAATATTAACAATATATTGAATAATTAAATTTTTATTTAGTAATATAATAAAAAACAAAATAAATTCTGAGGTAAAAAACATGGATCAAGATTTAATACTTATGATGTCAATTGTAATTCCAATTATAGGAATTATATTTGCTGCTTTTCTTTCGTACAAAATTATTAAGCAAGATGAAGGAAATAAGGATGTACAATTTATTGGGAATGCCATAAAAGAAGGCGCAATGGCTTTTATTTCAAAAGAATACAGAGTGCTTAGTGTAGTTGTATTGCTAGTTGCTATAACAATCGGATTATTATTAGATTTTGATATACTGGATACACAAAATTCTGCATCAAGTTCATCTCTACCATCAATAGCTATATCATATGTGATAGGTGCTATTGGCTCAGCAATAGCAGGATTTGTAGGAATGTCTATAGCAGTAAGAGCAAATTACAGAACAACAGTTCAAGCAATGAAAGGCCTGAATCCCGCATTAAGAATTGCATTTAATAGCGGTGCTGTGATGGGAATTGCTGTAGTTTCAATTGGTCTATTAGGAATAACCTTAATTCATTTGATATTTGACGATCCTAGTGCTGCAGCTGGTTTTGGATTTGGAGCATCAACAATAGCTCTTTTTGCTAGAGTTGGAGGTGGAATATACACAAAAGCAGCTGACGTAGGTGCAGATTTGGTAGGTAAAGTAGAAGCCGGTATTCCTGAGGATGATCCAAGAAATCCTGCAACAATTGCAGATAACGTTGGCGATAATGTTGGTGATGTTGCTGGTATGGGCGCAGATTTGTTTGAATCTTATGTAGGATCGATAATCGCTACTCTAACCCTTGTTTCTGTAGTAACTTTTATGGATACCTCTGATGCTATAATTCTTCCATTTTTCATAGCATCAATTGGAATTGTATCTTCAATTATTGGAACATTTTTGGTAAGAACTAAAGAAGGAGCAAGCATGGGAAGCCTTCTTTGGTCTTTAAGAACGGGTATTTTTTCAGCAGGTGTAATTGTGTTAGCTGTAACATTATTTATGGCGTTAACCAATGCATTCCCAATGGAAGTATTTTGGATCATTTTAACTGGATTAATAGCTGGTGTGATTATAGGAACTGCTTCTGAAATAGCTACATCTTATGAATATAGTTATACAAAAAATTTAGCTGAACAGGCTAAAACTGGTGCAGCTACGATAATAATTGGTGGTTTGGGATTAGGAATGATAAGCACTATTATCCCTACCCTTGTAATAATAATATCAATGGCAATAGCTCATGCACTTGGCGATTTTTATGGAATAGCTTTGGCTGCAGTAGGTATGCTTTCTACATTAGGAATTACTCTTGCTACAGATGCGTATGGACCTGTGGCTGATAATGCAGGAGGCATAGCAGAACAAGCAAAATTAAAACCTGAAGTTAGAGAAAGAACTGATGCTTTAGATTCATTAGGAAATACAACAGCAGCTACAGGAAAAGGTTTTGCTATTGGATCTGCAGTATTAACTGCAGGTGCATTATTGTTTTCATATGCTCAAATTGCAGGTATTAGTAAAATAGATATCATGCAAGTGGAAGTATTGATAGGACTTATAATTGGTACTCTTATGCCATTTGTTTTTTCAGCTTTAACAATGCAAGCTGTAGGATCAGCTGCAATAGATATGGTAAATGAGGTCAGAAGACAATTTAAAGAAATAAAAGGATTAATGGAAGGAAAAGCTGTTGCTGATTATGCAAAGGCAGTTGAAATAAGTACTGACGGTTCTTTAAGAGCAATGATATTACCTGGAATGCTAGCAATTATCGTACCTATTGCTACCGGATTGATATTAAACAAAGAAGCTTTAGGTGCAATGTTAGCAGGCGCTATTGCTTCAGGATTCTTATTAGCCATAATGATGGCTAATTCAGGCGGTGCTTGGGATAATGCAAAAAAATATATAGAATCAGGTGAGTTGGGAGGAAAAGGGTCAGATGCACATTCTGCTGCTGTTGTTGGAGATACTGTAGGAGACCCCTTCAAAGACACATCAGGTCCAGCTCTAAATATATTAATAAAACTTATGACTATAATATCTGTGGTTTTTGCTCCACTGTTTTTATGAGGATTAAACATTGGAATCTTTAATAGACAAACTAACATCTCTTTCAAAAAGAAGAGGTTTTATATTTCAAAATAGTGAAATATACGGTGGTTTAGCTAGTACGTGGGATTATGGACCAATAGGTGCAGAATTAAAAAAAAATATTAAAGATTACTGGTGGAACTATCACGTACATATGAGAGACGATATTGTTGCCTTGGAATCATCAATACTATCTCTGAACAAAGTATGGGAAACCAGTGGTCACATTCAAAATTTTTCAGATCCATTAATTGAATGTAAAGGATGTAATGCAAGATTCAGAGAAGATGAATTGATAGTAACAAATGGTGCGTGTCCTAATTCAAAATGTACTACAACTGATTTTGAAGACCCAAGAGAATTTAACATGATGTTTAAAACAAATATTGGTCCAATTGTGTCTGACAGTAGTGAAATATATTTAAGACCTGAAACAGCTCAAGGAATATTTGTAAATTTTGAAAATATCATAAATACATCGAGAAAAAAAATTCCATTTGGAGTAGCTCAAATAGGAAAAGCATTTCGAAATGAAATAACAACAGGTAATTTCATTTTCAGAACAAGAGAATTTGAAATGATGGAAATAGAATATTTTGTGAAACCTGATGATAGTGAAAAATTCTATGAGGAATGGATCAAAAATAGCATGAACTTTTTACTAGAATTAAATATTAATGATTCGAACCTTAGAATTAGAGAACACGAACAAAAAGATCTTTCTCATTATTCAAAAGGAACAAGTGATATTGAATATGACTTTCCTTGGGGATGGGCAGAATTACAAGGAATAGCAAATAGAGGAAGCTTTGACCTAGATGCACATTCAGATTCATCCTCAAAAAACTTTAGTATATTTGAAGAAGCTAGTAAATCAAGATATACCCCACATGTAATTGAACCTTCTATAGGAGTAGACAGATTATTACTTGTAACACTATTAGATGCTTATACCGAAGAAAAAGTAGAAGGAAAAGATGAAATCAGAACTGTATTAAAATTATCCCCTAAAATAGCACCAATTAAAATTGCAATCCTTCCTTTAAGTAAGGATCAAAAGTTATCCGAATTATCTAAAAAAATCCAAAAAGATTTATTATCTAAAGGAAATTTGGGCAAGATTGAATATGATGAAACACAAAGTATCGGAAGAAGATACAGAAGACAGGATGAAATAGGTACTCCGCTGTGTATAACAATAGATTTTGACTCATTAGAAGATAACAGTGTTACAGTTAGAAATCGAGATAGTATGTTGCAAGAAAGAATCAGTATCGAATCATTACATTCTTATTTGTTAAAAAATATTAATAATTATTAATTTAAAGGTTATTATTATTGAAAGTATTACACTTTTCCGATCTTCATATAGGATATGAAAGGTATTCAAAAACAACTGATTTAAAAACAGGCCTAGATGATAGGATTGTAGATTTTTTAAATGTTTTTGACGAACTTATAGAGTATGCTATCAATGAAGATGTAGACTTGGTATTATTTGCAGGGGATGCTTTTAAAACTAGAAATCCAACTCCGACTCATCTTAGAGAATTTTCAAAAAGATTATTAAAACTTACTGATAATGATATCCCAGTTGCTTTAGTAGTAGGCAATCATGATATCCCAGCAATCAAACAACGAGCAACTTCTCTTGATATATTCCCTACAATGAATATAGATAAAGTTACGGTTATTGACAAACTAAAACTTTATACTGTCGACACAAAAAATAATGGACCAATACAAATCATAGGATTACCATGGCCTAGATTTGGAACATTTACAACAAATATAAGAAAAAGTAATCCTAAAATAAAAGTAGAAGAAATAACTAAATCAGTTGTTGATTTATTTGATTCAAATATATCAAAAGAATTAACTAAAGTAGATAAAAAATTACCTTGTATATTTACAGGGCATTTAAGTGTTATGGAAGCTAAGACAAGTACTGAAACATTAATGTCTATAACAAACGATCCATTATTATCTTCGCAATTTTTCATCAAGCCAGAATTTGAATATGTAGGCTTAGGACATATTCACAAGGATCAAGTTTTGAACGAGAATCCGCCTGTTGTGTACTCAGGCAGTTTAGAAAGAGTAGATTTTGGTGAAAAAAATGATGAAAAAGGATTTTATATTATTGATTTAGATTTAAAGAAGCCTCAAGGTAACAGGCTCGCTTCATATAAAAAAATAAAAGTAAATGCTCGAGCATTTAATGAAATCAAAATAAAAGTACCAAAGAATGAGTTATATCCTAATAAATATATTGAACAAATACTTAATGCAGAGCAAATTGAAAATGCAATAATAAGAATACATATAGAATCCACAAAAGAACATTTTGAAAGTATTAATGATCCAAAAATAAAAGAAATGTTAAGTAAAGCTAAAAATTTAGTATCTATAGTACCAACCTATATAACTGAACGTGAAACTTTAAATGTTGAATTAACTGAAAATCTTGGAGTAATGGAAACCTTTGAAAAATATCTAGATAATTTTGATGATATTAATGATAAAAGAAAAAAAGATTTAATTGATTTTGGGAAAGAAATAATAACTGAATACGAGATGGAAAATGAATAAATTAATATCGGCCATGATGTTAATACTCTTAAGTTTATTTTCAATAATGTGCTCAAATAATTCGATAGATGATTTCAAATTCGATATTAATTTATATGAAAAAGAAACTAATTTGGATGCCACTGCTCTAATTTCATATTCAGACAAAAGTATAACTAAAGATACATATATTATTAATTTTTGGTTCCCTTCTTGTGGTCCTTGCGCAAAAGAGTTACCTCATTTTCAAAAGTTATATCAAAATTATAGCGACGATATAGAAATTATAGGAATACAAATGATTGGAATTGATAGCGCCAAGGATGGGCTCGAATTTAGTGAAAATTTAAATCTAACTTACAAATTAGGTTACAATGAAGATAATTCAACAATTAGGAAATATAATATCAACTCATTTCCTACAACAATATTTGTTTCAAAAACAAAAAACGAAATAACTGTATGGGATGGATATATTCCATATGAAGATTTATTGATAAAAACTAATGAACTTTTAAATTAAAGGTAATAAATGTCTGAATTAATTACTGAAACTATTCGATTTTTAATCGGATTTGTACATATTATGGCTGCCTCGACTTGGTTTGCAGGATCATTGGTATCACTAAATATAAGTACACTAACAAAACTGAATAAAAATTTTGATCAGATTTTTCAATATTTTATTCAATGGACAAATACAATAATTTCTACTCTGGTACTGACAGGAGTTATACTAATATTGGATAGCCTGGCAGACATCGGTTCAAAGCTTTATGTCTCTATTCTAACATTCAAATTATTATTATTTATGTGGATATCAATAATCTTATATCTGAACAAATATAAATCAAATTATTTTAAAAAAACTAATATATACAATAAAATTTTCAAATTAGTGCTACAATCTAAATTGATTTTCCCGATAACAATAATTATATTTTTGTTATCGGAATTATTAAATATTATTAGAGTATAAATGAAAAAAGAATTAAACGACATTCTAGCTTGTCCTATTTGTAAATCTGATCTTACATTAAAAATAGAAACCATTGAAAACGACGACATTATTGTCGGTGAATTAAAATGTCAAAATAGCAAATGCTCTAATATTTACCCTATCAATGATGGTATTCCAAATCTTTTACCTCCAAAGTAATTCAATATGAAAGAAGAGATACTAAAGTTAAATAATCTACGTAAAAAAGCATCTCTTGGGGGTGGAAAGGAAAAAGTACAGTCTCAACATGACAAAGGCAAACTAACAGCTATAGAAAGAATAAATCTACTACTTGACCAAGATAGCTTCATAGAAATTGATAAATTCACAATGGATAAAAATGTAAATATTCATGGTGATTCCGTGATTGTTGGAACAGGTAAAATTAACAATAAAAATGTTTGTGTGTATTCACAAGACTTTACAGTAATGGGAGGATCATTATCTAATACCGCGGCAGATAAAATTTGTAAAATTATGGATATTGCAATTAAAACTGGTTGCCCAGTAATTGGGATAATCGACTCAGGTGGAGCTCGTATTCAAGAAGGTGTTGATAGTTTAGTTGGTTATGCAAAGATATTTACAAAAAACGTAAGATCTTCAGGGGTTATTCCACAAATCTCAATAATTGTAGGGCCTTCCGCAGGCGGTGCAACTTATTCTCCGGCTGTTACGGATTTTATATTTATGGTTAAAAAAATTGGACAGATGTACATAACAGGTCCAGACGTGGTAAAACAAGTAACAGGTGAAGAAACAACGCATGAAGAACTGGGAGGAAGTGAATCACATATGAAACAAAGTGGCCTTGCTCATTTTGTATATGATAGCGAAAAAGAATGTTATGAAAATGTTAGAAAATTACTAAATTATATACCTCAAAACAACAAAGAAGAAGTATTAGGAATAGATTCTATTGAACCTGATTTAGACGACGATATGGATTCTATACTACCTGAAAATTCTAGCCTTTCTTATGACATGAAAAAAATCATAGATAATTTAGTAGATAAAAATACATTTTTAGAAATACAAAATGAATATGCAAAAAATATTATTGTAGGATTTTGCAAAATAAATGGAAAAAACATCGGGTTGATAGCTCAGCAACCAAATCATTTAGCCGGAGTATTAGATATTAATGCATCAGAAAAAGCTGCAAGATTTATAAGATTTTGTGATGCTTTTAATATACCAATAGTTAGCTTAGTTGATGTCCCAGGATTTCTACCCGGAACTGACCAGGAGCATAGTGGGATTATTAGAAGAGGTGCAAAATTACTCTATGCCTACGCAGAAGCTACTGTACCTAAAATATCAATAATTTTAAGGAAAGCTTATGGTGGAGCCTATATTGTTATGAGCAGTAAATATCTATTAAGTGATTTGAATTATGCATGGCCATCAGCAGAAATTGCTGTAATGGGACCAGAAGCAGCTATAAAATTAATTTACAGAAAAGAACTAAAGAGCTCTAAAAATCCTAAAAAATTAGAAGAAGAATTATTAAAAAAATATAAAGACGAAGTATTATCTCCTTACAGATTAGCAGAAAAAGGTTATATTGAAGATATAATAAACCCTAACGAAACAAGAGAAATCATTATTCAATCTATTGATATACTAGAAAACAAAAGAGAAATTTTACCTCCAAAAAAACATGGCAATATACCCCTATAAGTTATGAATAAAATAATAATTAACAATAAAACTAATATAAAGTTAAATAAAAAAGAGATATCTTTGTTAAAATTAGCAATTGAAAATCTTATTAAAACAATATCAGTCAAACCAAATACTGAATCGAAAACTCAAAAATTAAATAAATGGAAAACTCAAAAATGGAGTCTTTACAGATAAGTGAATTATGTCTTCAAAAATAATTAAAATAACTGACACAACTCTAAGAGATGCTCACCAAAGTCTTTTTGCAACAAGATTTAATAATGATACTATTTCAGAACTTGCTCCGCTTTTAGATAATGCCGGATATGATGTCTTGGAAGTGTGGGGGGGAGCAACTTTTGATAGTTGTATTAGATATCTTAATGAAGACCCTTGGGATAGATTGAAAATGATCAACAGGCTAACACCCAATACAAAATTATCCATGTTACTAAGAGGTGCAAATCTAGTAGGTTATAAACATTACTCTAATGAAATCATTAAAGAATTTATAACTGCTTCAGCTGATTTTGGAATAGATGTATTCAGAGTCTTTGACGCACTAAATGACATCAACAACCTTAAAGATGTAGCCAGTGCAGTTAAAAATACAGGTAAACATTTACAATTAACACTTTGTTACAGTATAGGAGAATCTGGCAAATTAGAAAAATCTAAAAATGAAATATACACATTAGATTATTATTTAAGCTTGGCGAATAAGTTTGTTGAAATGGGAGCTGATTCTCTTTGTATTAAAGATATGGCAGGATTACTTTCACCGTATGACGCATCAATATTAGTATCTGAACTTAAAAAAACAATAGAAATACCAATACAACTTCATAATCACTACACAAGTGGATTAGCTTCTATGACTCAAATTAAAGCAATAGAATCTGGTGTGGACGGCGTAGACACTTGTGTTTCCACAGTTTCACAAAAAACTTCACAACCTGCTATAGAACCGTTGGCAAAAACTTTTGATTCGCTAAATAGTAACTATAAGATAAATATTAATATGGATGTGGTAAGCAACGTTGCAAAAAAATTAGAAAATGAAGTAACAAAATATACCAAGTTTAATGTGTCTACAAAATTTTCTCCTGTTGATGCTGACGTGCTAAGTCACCAAATTCCTGGAGGTATGATTTCAAATTTAGCTTCACAATTAAAAGAAAATAATAATTTAACAAAATTACCAGAAGTGTTAATAGAAATTCCTAAAGTACGTAAAGATTTAGGAATGCCTCCTTTAGTAACTCCTATTAGCCAAATGGTAGGAGCACAATCAGTAAGTAACGTGATGTCAGGAAGATACGAGAATCTTTCTCAACAAATACTTGAATATCTGAATGGAGGATACGGAACACCACCAGGTAAGATTAATACAAAATTATTCAGTGAAAATATAAAAAATAAAAAAACCAAGCCTAAAATACGATCTCTAAATGATTATGCTAAAGAAATAAAAAATCTAACTAACTATAAACCCGACATAATAACTTATGCTATGTTCGAAGAAGTTGGTAAAAAGTTTCTAGAAAACAAATTATTAATTCATGATAAAACTGAAGAATCAACCCTTGAAATTAAATCAAAAACAGATGAAAATAAAAAATCTGTTCAACAAAACAACACTATTGATTTAACTTTAAATTTTGAAGGTAAGGAATACAACGTTTCTGCCGAACTAGGTAATGATAATGTCATCACTAATATAAATGATATAAGTAAATCTAAATCAAAAAATACAAAAGACAATAATGGTTTTGTTGCTAATAAAAATTCTATTGATAAATCTCTTTCAATTTTGTCTCCCATATCCGGGACAATATTAAAATACTTAGTTAAAAAAGGGGATAAAATTTCCAAAGATCAACCATTGATTAGCATAGAATCAATGAAAATGGAAAATACAATAAAGTCTGACAAAGAAGGAATAGTTAAACAAATTAATTACAAAGTAGGGGATTCAATAAATTCTAATGATCCCATAATAAATTTAAGCTAAGAGGTACCAAATGATAGACTTAATGAAAATAGCAAAAACTGAAGCAAGTGGCGGAGATTTATTTAATACATTATCCCAGCTTTTCGATAATGGAGATATAAAACCTGAAGGATATCCTGATGCTATTGTATGGAAAGGTAGAAATCATGATAAAAATATTAATCCTATAGCTCATTCGCTTACTGATGCATACGCCTTATTAGGAACTATTGCTGCAGTAGATATATTAGGATTACCTTTTTATGCTGTTCCTATGTGGTCACAATACAGACATGATACAAAATTAGAATGTTTATCCTGGTTTGGTAATATGCCTTGTACATCCATAAAATGGTCTACAGCAGGTGATGCATATGTTAATGATGGGAATGGAAACAAAGTGGTTGTAATGGGAAAATCTGGAAATGCTCCTCTTAGGACCCAGGCTGGGGTTTATTGTAATGTAAGACCCTATGGTCCTATCACAGTAGTAAGAAGTATGCCCTGCTTGCCATATTCACAAGACAAATCTTTATTCGATGTTGACGACAATGGAATTGTTCATTCAGAAATGAATACTCCAGGAGTACAAATGGCTTATGCAAACAGACTATTTTTGCAATTAGTTAATGATACTGGACATGTAGGAAGAGT
>Ga0114933_10000956_pt1 | contig 33673 bp, 27 predicted proteins | sample 4SBtaG_FD_89691 | JGI IMG/M metagenome (GOLD analysis project Ga0114933, IMG submission 89691) | Deep subsurface microbial communities from Kolumbo volcano to uncover new lineages of life (NeLLi) - 4SBTROV12_W25 metaG | ecosystem: Environmental > Aquatic > Marine > Volcanic | place: Kolumbo... | reverse complement strand
CTGCTCTGCATGTACTCGACGATCTGGCCGAGGGTCTGCAGCTCGGCCATGGCGCCGGCGTCGACCTCGGGCAGCTCGGGGGCCTCCTCGCGCATGGCGCTCAGGATCTCGACCCGCTTGATGCTGTCGATGCCCAGGTCGCCCTCGAGGTTCATGTCCATCGAGAGCATCTCGGCCGGGTAGCCGGTCTTCTCGGCCACGACGGTGAGCATCAGGGCCTGGAGGTCTCGGCCCGGGGCGGCCTCCGGGGCGGGGGCAGCGGCAGGGGCGCCCAACTGGGCCTGCATGTAGTCGACGATCTGGCCGAGGGTCTGGAGCTCGGCCATGGCGCCGGCGTCGACCTCGGGCAGCTCGGGGGCCTCCTCGCGCATCGCGCTGAGGATCTCGACCCGCTTGATGCTGTCGATGCCCAGGTCGCCCTCGAGCGACATCTCCATCGAGAGCATCTCGGCCGGGTAGCCGGTCTTCTCGGCGACGACGGTGAGCATCAGGGCCTGGAGGTCCCTGCTCGTCTCAGGCGCGGGCACGGGCACAGGCGCCGCGGCGACCGGTTCCGGAGCGCTCATCAGGGCATCGAGGTCGACCTTGGGGGCCTCGACCACGGGGGTCGGAGCCGGGACCGGGGCTGCGGTGACGACCGGCTGCGGCGCCGGCGCGGCGACCACGGGCGCCTGAACGACCGGGCGAGCGACCGGTGCCGGTGCGGGCTGTCCGGTGACCATCGAGGTCAGCTGACCGAAGCTGCGCTCCATCGACTCCAGGAAGGCCGTGTGGGTGCGGGTCATCGCGTCCTGGAAGGCCGCATGGGCCTCGACGGTCTGGCGCTGGCTCTCCTGGAAGGCCGTGACCCAGCCGTCTCCGGCGGGGACGCGAACCGGTGAAGAGGCAGGCACCGCCTGGGTGCTCTGGGCCGCGACGGGGACCTCGACGACCTTCTCGACGACCACTTCCTTGATGACTTCCTTCACGACGACCTCGGGCTCGATCTCGGGGTTCGGACCAGGCATCTGGCCCTCGGGCGGCGGGTACGGCTTGCCGTAGTTCGCGCCGTTGATGTGGAGCAGCATCTTCGGCTGCGGGAGGCTGCGGGCGTCGACGGGCTCGGCCCAGCCCTGCCACAGCTGTGCGAGGTCGACCTCGACCCCGGCGGCGACCATGCGGCCGAGGCCGTCCTGGAGCTGCTTGACGCCGTCCCGGCCCTTGCGGTCCAGGGAGACGGCGACGTGCGGGCGCCCCTTGAGGATGCGTCCGACCAGGCCGGCGAGCACCGCGTGGGGGCCGACCTCGACAAAGGTGCGCACACCGGCGGCGTACATCGCCTCGACCTGCTCGACGAAGCGCACGCTGCGCGCGATCTGGCCGCTCAAGAGCTCGCGGATGGCGGGGGCGTCCGCCGGGTACGGAGCCGCCTCGCTGTTCGCGTAGACCGGGATGCTCGGCGTGGAGACCTCGACCCTTGCCAGGAACTCGGCGAAGGGGGCGACCGAGTCGCTCACGACGCTGGAGTGGAAGGCCGTCGCGACGCCCAGGCGCTTGAAGGGCAGGCCCGCGCCCTCGAGGGCCTTCTCGATGCCGTCGATGGCGTCGGTCGGACCGGAGAGCACGATCTGGGTGGGCGAGTTGTGGTTCGCGAGCACGACGTCCAGGCCCGAGGCCTCGACGACCGGGCGGACCTCGTCGATGGGAGCGGCGACGGCGGTCATCGAGCCGGGACGCTGGGCGGCCTCGGCCATGAGCTCGCCGCGCTTGCGGGCGACCCGCAGCATGTCCTCGGCGGAGAGCACCCCGGCGGCGTGCAGCGCGGTGACCTCGCCGTAGCTGTGGCCACCGACCGCGTCTGCCGTGACGCCCAGGCGCGTGAGCACGGAGAGCAAGCTGAGCGAGCAAGCGCCGATCGCGGGCTGGGCCCAGTCGGTGGCGGTGAGCTGCTGCTGCCACTCGTCGCGGGTGACCTCGTAGTCGGGGCGCGGGAAGACGCGCTCCGCCAGGCCGCCGACCGTGGTCTCCGCCAGGTCCCAGGCCTCCACAGCCTCGGGCCAGGTCATCGCGACCTCGGCGCCCATGTCGACGTACTGGCTGCCCTGCCCCGGGAAGAGGAAGGCGGTCTTGCCGGCGTCGCCGAAGCCGTAGTGGAAGCCCTTGGGCGAGTTGACCGACTTCCGAGGCTGGTTGCTCAGGTGCGTCCGGGCCAGCTCGACCTTGGCGCGGAAGTCGTCCTCGTCCGAGGCGACGATCGACAGGCGGAAGGCCGCGGCCACGAAGTTCTTCTGGGAGTCGCGGGCGAGCCACTCGAGCCAGCCCTCGCCAGAGAGATCGAGGCCACGGAGCTTCGCGAGCAGCGCCTCGGCGCTCTCGGCGCCCAGGACCACGAGCTCCGGCCCACCCCAGCGGCGGAGATCCGCCTTCTGGTCGCCGCCGTATTCCTCGAGGGCGAGGTGGAAGTTGCTGCCGCCGAAGCCGAAGCTGGACACGCCAGCGCGGCGGGGGTGGTCGGCGTTCCGGACCCAGGGGCGAGCCCGCTGGGAGAGGTAGAAGGGGCTGGACGGCAGGTCGAGCTTGGGGTTCGGCCGGTCGACCTTGATGGTCGGCGGGACGACCTTGTGGTGGAGCGCCATCACGGCCTTGAACAGGCCGGCGCTGCCCGCGGCGGCCTTGGTGTGGCCGATCTGGGACTTCACGGAGCCGAGCGCGCACCAGCTGCGATCCTCGCGCCCGGTGGCGTCGAAGGCCATCTTCAGCCCCTCGAACTCGGCGGCGTCACCCGCCATGGTGCCGGTACCGTGGGCCTCGACGACCTCGACGGTCTCGGGGCCGTAGCCGGCGTTCTCGTAGGCGCGGCTCAGGGCCGAGGCCTGCCCGCTGGGGCGAGGCGCGTAGACGCTCTTGGCGCGGCCGTCCGAGCTGGAGCCGACGCCCTTGAGCACGGCGTAGATGCGGTCGCCGTCGCGCTCGGCGTCCTCGAGCCGCTTGAGCGCGACCATGCCCATGCCCTCGCCGAGCATGGTGCCGTCGGCCTCGTCGGAGAAGGGCTTGACGTCCCCGGACATCGACAGCGCCGGGGTCTTCGAGAAGCACATGAACATGAAGATGTCGTTCATGGTGTCGACGCCGCCGGTGATGACGACGTCGGACTGGCCGAGCCACAGCTCGTTCGCGGCCATCGAGATGGCGGAGAAGGCCGAGGCGCAGGCGGCGTCGCAGACGCAGTTCGTGCCGCCCAGGTCGAGGCGGTTGGCGATGCGGCCGGCGACGACGTTGCCGAGCAGGCCGGGGAAGCTGGCCTCCTGCCAGGGCACGTACTCGCCCTCGATGCGGCCGAGCAGCTCGACGACCTTGGACTCGGGCAGGCCCGAGTCGCGCAGGACCTTGCGCCAGACCGGCTTCTGCAGGCGGCTGTTCATCGAGCCGAGCAGCTCCTGGGCGCTGGTCACGCCGAGGATGACGCTGATCCGCTCCTTGTCCATCTCGGCGAACTGGCCCTGCGAGGCGTCCTCGAGCACGCGCTTGGCCGTGATCAGCGCGAGCAGCTGCGAGGTGTCCGTGGCGGGCACGATGCTGGGCGGCACACCCCACTCGAGGGGGTCGAAGGGGATGTCCTCCAGGAAGGCCCCGCGCTTGGCGTAGGTCTTGTCGGGCGCGCTCGGATCGGCGTCGTAGTAGTCGTCGATCAGCCAGTGGCTGCGCGGCACGTCACGGATCAGGTCCGTGCCGGCGAGGATGTCCTTCCAGAAGCCGGTGGCGTCGACGGAGCCGGGGAAGATGGCGGAGACGCCGACGATGGCGATGGGCTGACGCTGGGTCATGAGAGCTCTCGGGGACGGAAGTCGAATGCGGCGGCGGGCACGGCCACGCCGTAGGTGCGGAGCTGCTGGGCGCGCGTGATGTGCGCGGCCCCCTCCACGAGGTTTCGGGCGACCTGGACGACCCGGCGAGCCTCGACGGGCTCGAGGTGGCTGCCCTTGACCCAGCTGTTGAAGGCACCCATCGCGGGGCCACACCAGATCTGGTAGTCGAGGCGGCGGGTCGGCTCGCCGGTGATGGCCCAGCGGCTCGAGAGGCCCAGGTACCAACGGAAGCAGAGCGCCATCTTGTGCTTGGGATCCGCCGCGGCCTTGTCGAGCTCGCGGGGGTCGCGCTCGCGCCAGAAGGCCTCGGTGTTGGCCCAGACCTCGTCGAGCGTCAGGCGGAGGACCTGCTTCTCGAGGCGCGCGCGCTCCTCGGCCGGGATGGCGTCGAGGCTGGCGTAGCGGGCGTAGGCGGCGTGCAGGCGCCGGCCGCGCATCGCGAACATGGTGCCGCGGCCGAGGACCTGGACCTCGACGCCGAGCTCGAACATGTCGGCCGCAGGGGCCATGGTCACGTCCGCCAGGCCGGCGGTGGCGAGCATCTCGCGGCCGGCGTCGGAGAGCCCCGACTCGACGCAGCCCTGGTTCACGGAGCCGGTGAGCACGTAGGCGGCGCCGAGCGAAAAGGCCGCGGCGGCTGCAGCGGGGGTGCCGATGCCGCCGGCCGCACCGACCCGGATGGGGCGGGCGTAGCCGTGCTTTCGGACGAGCTCGTCGCGCAGCGCCACGATGACCGGGAAGAGCGCGCCGAGGGGGCGGTTGTCGGTGTGGCCGCCGGAGTCGGACTCGACGGTGAAGTCCTCGGCGACCGGGACCCGGCGGGCGAGAAGGGCCTCGTCCGTCGTCAGCTTGCCCGAGGCGACCAGCGCGTCGAGCATCTCGGCCGGAGCCGGGTTGAGGAAGTGGGCGGCGACCTCCGGCCGGCTGATCTTGGCGAAGACGTGGTTCCGTCGCGCGATGCGCCCGTCCGGCAGCTCGCGCAGGCCCGTGGCGGCGTACTGCACAACCATCGGGGTGAGCTTCATGTAGGCGGCGGCGCTGATCCGGCGGACCCCGCGAGCAAGGTAGAGCTCGACGGTCGCCTGCTCGAGGTCCGGCTCCTGGGGAGCGTGGATGAGGTTGCAGCCCCAGTTGGTCCGGTCACCGACCGCCGCGACGAGCTCGTCGACCGCGGCCTCGATGCGGGGCAGGGCCAGGCCGGCCGCGCCGAAGAAGCCCAGGAAGCCGGCCTCGCACATCGCGATGACCATGCGCGCTGTGGCGATGCCGTTCGCCATCGCGCCCTGCACGTAGGGGTAGCGCGTGCCGTGCACCTCGCAGAAGCTGCGGTCGCCGAGCCACTCCGGGTAGAGCGGGGGCAGCGTGGCCATCAAGGGGAACCAGGGCTTGCCGTTGACGAGCTCGCTCGGGGTGACCTTGCCGGCCAGCGCGACGCCGACCCGTCCGTCGGGCGCGTGCACGACGTGGACCGGCTCGCGGATGTTCTGGACCGCGAGGAGGACGTCCGCGCCATCAAAGTTCGGGGGGGTCGGTCCCTGCGTCCAGGCACCGACCGCGTTGTGCGTGTTCAACACAGCTCCAGTCCGGGGGTCATGAGCCCCCGAAGACCCGCCTGTCTATCCACTGAAATCAGGGGGTTGCGTTCACAGAACCGAGACATTCCGGGAACGTGTCGCGATTCCTTCGAGTTGCGCATCAAAAAAACTCGCCGGTTTGTTTTCTGACCCGCGGGTCTGTTTTCCGACCCGCGAGTCAGTCGCTGAAGGCCGCCACCGTGCGGGAAAAGGCCGTCTCCGGATCGACCAGCGGCGTGTACTGGAAGTCCGCCCGCGCATTCTTCAGGTCGTACCAGTGGGATGTGCTGGTCTGGGCCACCGTGAAGCGTGTGATGGGCGGCTCGCCGTCGAGGGAGAAGGTCCTCCACACCCACTCGATGGCGCCTGCGAGGGGCATCGCGACGCTCGTGGAGACCTGGCCCCGGATCTCACCCGCGCCGACTTCTCGAAACAGCTCGTTCAGCCAGGGCCAGACCTCGACCGGTTCGCCGTCGGTGATGAAGTAGGGGCGGCCTGCGTTGGCCGAGGACGGCCCGAGCGCGTCGGCCGCCTGAAGGTGGGCCACGGCGGCGTTGTCGACGTAGGTCAGGGCGACCTTGTTGGAGCCGTCTCCGAGGACACGGAGCCGACCGGCCCGCTGCCGGGCGAGCAGTCGCGGGATCAGGTGGGGATCCCCCGGCCCGTAGATGAGGTGCGGTCGCAGCGCGGTGGTCGCGAAGTGCTCGCCGTTCTGCTCGAGCACCCAGGCCTCGGCCTCGGCCTTGGTCGCCGGGTAGTGGAAGAGGAAGGTGTCCGGGTAGCTGCAGTCGTCCTCGGTCACGCCCTCCTCGTCGTGGCCGTGGAAGGTCACGCTGGGGCTGGAGGTGTGCACGAAGCGAGGGACACCGGCGGCTCGAGCCGCGTTCAGGACCCGCTTCGTGCCCTCGACGTTGACCCGGTGGTAGCGCTCGTAAGGCCCCCACATGCCGGCCAGCGCGGCGACATGGAAGACGACGTCGATCCCCTCCATCGCCTCGCCCAGGTCATCCGAGCCGATGTCCGCGATCACACAGGTGGCGCCGAGCTCCTCGACGTGCGGGTAGGCGTTCCGGCCGACCACCACGACCTCGTCGCCGCGCTCGCGCAAGAGCCGCACGATGGCGCTCCCGAGGAAGCCTCCCCCGCCTGTCACCAGCGCCCTCAAGCGCGTCCCCTCGCCCAGTCGCGCAGCTCCAGCCGGTGGATCTTGGCGTTGTGGCGTCGATCGACGGGGAAGCCGGGGTGGAAGAGCACCCTCTCGACACGCCGCGTGACCGGGTTGGCCTTGGCGACCTCGAGCAGCTTCGCCTCGTCGGCCTTGCCCTCGACGACCAGGACCGGCGCGCCGGAGACCTCGACGACCGCGCTGCGGACCACCCCGTCGACCTCGTTGAAGACGCCCTCGAGCGGCACCGGGAAGAGCACCTCGCCGTCCGAACAGGTGACGCGGTGGGACTTTCGGCCGCAGAACCACAGGCGACCCTGGCCATCGAAGAAGCCGAGGTCCCCCATGCGATGCCACAGGCCCTCGCCATCCGGGATCTTCGAGGCCTTCGTCGCCTCGGGTCGACCGACATACTCCCGGCTCACGTGGGGGCCCTTCACGCAGATCTCGCCGACCTGGCCGACCGGCACGACGAGGTCCTCGGACCAGGCCTCGATCGCCTCGTCGGTGATGCCGATGACCCGCACGGTGGTGTCCGGGGCGAGGCTTCCAACGCAGGTCCCCTCCCCGCTCGCCGTGCGCTCGCCCGTGTCCGCCAGGATCTGGCTCGACGAGGTCGTGGCCACGGGCAGCGACTCGGTCGCACCGTAGGGGGTGTGGACCTCGACGCCCTCGGACAACAGCTCGCGAAAGGCCTCGTGCAGGGGCCGCGGAATGGGCGCGCCAAAGGTCAACACCCGCTTCAGCGAGGGCATCGGAACGCCGTGCGCAGCCAGGCGCTTCATCACGGCCGGCGAGCCGACGAGCTGGTCGGCGCCGTGGGCGAGCACGGCCTCGACGAGGGCCTCGGGCTGGGCGGTCGCGGGCTTGGCGAAGTCCATGTCGGGCAACACCACGGTCATGCCCATCACGCAGCTGAACATCGCGAAGGGCAGGAAGCAGGGCACGTCCACCTGGCCGGCCTCGATGCCGTACATCTTGGCGATGCGTACGGCTTGGGCGTCGAACATGCCGTGGCTGTAGCGGACGCCCTTGGCCGGACCGGTGGAGCCGCTGGTGAACAGCACGCCGGCGAGCTCCTCCGGGCTGCGGTCGAGGGTCTCGAAGTCCCCGGGATCCTTGATCATCGGCAGGGTCTCGCCGCCCCAGAACCAGGTGCTGGGACCGACTGTGATGCGGAGCTCGACGCTCTTGAACGCCGAGGCCTTCACCTTGCTCAGGATCATCGCCGTCGGGATGCCGATGCAGACCCGAGGCCGGATCTGGGCGACGCAGGCGAGGAAGCCCGACAGGCCCATGCCCGGGTCGATGAGGATGGGCACCGCGCCGAGCTTCCACAGGCCGAAGATCAGGCTGAAGAACTCGAAGCTGGGCTTGACCAGGAGGATGACCCGGTCGCCCTCGCGAACGCCGGCCGCCTGCAGCCCCCGCGCCGTGGCGTTCGTCTCGTCCTGGAGCTCGCGGAAGGTGAGCTGGGACCAGAGCCGGCGGCCGTCCCGGGGGTCACGACCGGCAGGCCGCACCAGGGCCCGCTGGTGGGGCCGCTCGACCGCCAGGCGGTCCAGCCGCGCCGCGAAGTTCATGCGGTGAAGGCCTCGATGGCCCTGCAGACGCGCTCGGGCGCGTCCTCCATGACGTAGTGCCCGACGTCGTCCCAGGCGTGGACCTCGGCCTCGGGGAAGCGCGCCTGCCACTCCTCGCGAAACGCCGGCGTGAAGCACCAGTCCTGCTCGCCCCAGAGCACAAGCATCGGCTTGTCCGAGAGCGCCGCGAGGCCGTCCTCGATGTCGACGAGGGTCTGCCAGCTCGGGTGGCCGGGCCTCATCGGGATGTCCTCGACGAAGCGAAGCGTGGCGATGCGGTTCTGCCAGCTGTCGTAGGGGTGGGTCAGGCCCTGCTTGACGGCAGGGTCGAGGGGACGCACGGTGGTGCGCCAGGTGGCCGCCCAGGCGAAGCCGTTGAAGCCGCGCACCGCCACGGCGCCGAAGCCCGGGATGCGGCAGCTGGCGATGCTCGCCGGGATGCTGCGGGAGCGGAAGGCGGCGGTGTTCGTCACGACGATGCGGGCGATGCGGTCCGCGACGCGCTCGGCGGCGCCCATGCCGATCGCGCCCCCCCAATCGTGCACCACCAGCGTGACGTTGTGCAGGTCGAGGGCCTCGATGACCTGGACCAGGTTCGAGACGTGCCCCTCGAGCTGGTAGGGCCAGTCCTGCGGCTTGTCGGAGAGCCCGCAGCCGATGTGGTCGGGCACGACCACGCGGTACCGGTCCGCGAACTGCGTGATGAGCGCGCGCCAGTAGAAGGACCATGTGGGGTTGCCGTGGACAGCGAGGATCACGGGCGCGTCGCGCGGCCCCTCGTCGAGCACGTGCATGCGGCCGCCGTCGACCTCGTGGAAGGCGCCGGTCCAAGGGTAGAGCTCGCCCGGGATCACCAGTCGACCTGGAGCATGGACACGTTCAGGCCGCTGCCGATGCCCATCATCGCGAGGCTCTCACCTGCGCCGACGTGGCCCTGCTCCACCGACATGCCCGCTGCGATGGCCACGCTGGCGGCGCCGACGTTGCCGATGTGCGGGTAGATGCGGATGGCCTTGCGCTCATCAAGGCTCAGCGCGCGGCAGACCGTGTCGTGGTTGGCCTTGCCGACCTGGTGCAGGGCAAAGGCCTTGGCCCCCCGGTGCTCCGCGCTGAAGCGATCCCAGGTCTTTCGCGCCAGCCGGACGCCCTCGGCCAGGAGCCGGGTCGGGTCCGTGGTCATGCCGCGGTTGTCGCCGTAGCAGAGGCCCGCGTGCTCGCTGGCGCTCATGGTCACGCCGCCCCGGAAGCGATGACCCTGCACGCTCAGCGAGCGGTCGACCAGCAGGACCGCGGCGGCGGCGCTCCCGAGGGTCAGCGTCGCCAGGTTGTCCCGATAGCGCTGCATGTCCGCGTCGGGCTCGATGAGCTTCGCGATGGTGTTGCCGGTGACCTCGCGCGAGCACTCCCCGGCGACGACCAGCCCCGCCTTCGCCTGGCCGAGTTCGATCATGTTCGCGACGACCTGCATCCCGCTCATCAGCCCGAGGCAGGCGTTGCCGACGTCGAAGTTCAATGCGCCGGCCCGCAGGCCGAGGTCGTGGTGCACCTTGCAGGCCACGCTGGGCTCGAGGTGCGGCTTGTAGACCGAGCAGGAGACGAGCACATCGACCTGGGCGCGGGCCACCCCGGCCTCGTTGAGGGCCTTCTGGCAAGCGCGGGTGGCGGCCAGCTCGGCGTCCTCGCCCGAGCCCCACATGCGGCGCTCCCGGATGCCGGTGACGGCCTCGAGCCAGCCGGGCTGGATGCCCAGGCGGCTGTAGAGCGGACCCAGAGCGCTCTCAAGCGACGCCGTCGTCAGGACCTGAGACGGGAGCTCGTAGCTGAGGGCCTCGATGCAGACCTTGTCGAAGCGCATTCCGGTGCTCTAACGCCTCCTGCGAGGTCCTACCTACCCCGAAAGTTCAAAGAGTTCAATGGTCATTGAAATATGAGCTCTTTCGACACGAGCGCCCGGTACACGACGATCGAAACGGCAACGTTCAGCGCGGCGAGCACGAGCCCGGCGATCGCGGCCTTGCGCTCGTCGGCGCGGCGCAGCCCCATGAGCCCGAGTGGCAGGCCCAGGCCGACGAAGAGCAGCGTCCAGATGTTGGGTTGGCCAAGGGCGACGAGGCTGTTCAGCGTCGCTGCGAATCCCAGGCCGAGAGCGGCGTTGCCGTAGTGATCGAACTCGAAGCCGGCCATCTCCCGATCCTGGCACAGTCCACCAATGCCACCGCTGGCACCATCGAGTTATCGCTGCTGGCATGAGCCTCCCCGATCACGCCTCCGAAGCCGACTCGCGCCGCCTGCCCATCGACCAGGTGGGCATCGATGGCCTCTCCTACCCGATCACCGTCTGGGACAAGTCGAACAAGAAGCAGCCGACCGTCGGGCGCATCCAGCTCTCGGTCGGCCTGCCCGCGGAGTTCAAGGGCACGCACATGAGCCGCTTCCTCGAGGTCCTCGAGGCCCACCGCGGCGAGCTCTCGCTGGGCACCGTCCCGGAGCTCCTGGCCGAGGTCCAGCGGCGACTTCAGGCAGAAGACGCCTACCTGGACGTGTCCTTTCCCTACTTCCTGGAGCGCTCGGCGCCGGTGAGCGGGGCCCGCTCGCTGATGGAGTACCCCTGCCGCTTCGCCGCGTCGCGTCGCGGGGACGAGCTCGACTTCATCCTGGGCGTGACCGTGCCGGTGACGACGCTCTGCCCCTGCTCCAAGGCGGTCTCGAAGTACGGCGCCCACAACCAGCGCGGACTCGTCGACGTGCAGGTTCGCTTCGACGGCATGGTCTGGATCGAGGACGTCGTCGCGGTCGTCGAGGCCCAGGCCAGCTCACCGCTCTACGCGCTGCTCAAGCGCGAGGACGAGAAGTACGTCACCGAGCGCGCCTACGAGAACCCCCGCTTCGTCGAGGACCTCGTCCGCGACGTGGTGCTGGGCCTGCGCGGTCTGCCAGGCGTCACCTGGCTCGAGGTGAACGTCGAGAACCTGGAGAGCATCCACAACCACAGCGCCTGGGCGCGGGTCGCCTGGCCCCACGAGGACATCGCGGCTCCTCCTCCCCGCCCCCGCGCCGTGCCCCAGCCCTTCGGCGAGTGGCTCAAGGCCCGCCGCGAGGAGCGGAGGCTGTCGCAGCGGGGGCTCGCGACTCGCGCAGGGATCGCCCCTTCGGTGCTGTCCCGGGTGGAGTCGGGGACGCGAGAGGCCACGGACGAGGTGCTCACCGCCCTCGCCGGGGCGCTCGGACTGGATGCCGAGAAGCTCGCGCTGCGCGCGGGCCGCGTGCCCACCGCGCTCGTCTCACGGATCCAGGCGGATCCGGAGGGCTTCCTGGCCTGGGCTGGGACCTGAGAGCTCTGGGCTACTTCGTGGTGCTCGCCGCGCCCAGCAACCAGTAGACCCCTGCGACGCGGCTGTCGGCGTTGTTGAGCGGCACGGTGCCGCCGTCCTCGCGCACGGCGCCGACGTAGATGTAGAGCCACTGGTCGTAGTCCCAGTCCTGCTCCCAGGCGGAGCCGGGGACCTTGAACTGGCCGTCGTCGCGCACCACGCAGGCGACGGTCTCGATGACGCCGGTCAGGTCCTGGTCGTAGCGCTCGACCCAGATGATCATCCGGTCGGCGTCGGCCTGGCCCCACTCGATGTCGAGCTCGTTCTTCTTGAGCTGCGGGGGCGCCGAGCCGAAGACGTAGGGCGCATAGAGATCGAAGGCCGCGCCTGTGCGAGCCAGCTCCGGGATCTCGAAGTCCGGGAGCTCGCCGCCGCTGACCTCGACGCCGTAGGTCGCGTACTCGAGGTAGTCGTTGGCCCCGAGCAGGCTGTCGAAGGTGCGGTCCTCGAGGGCCTCGAGCTCGATCTGCTGGCCCTCGACCTCGAGCGAAGTGCTCATCAGGCCCGTGTCCATGAAGCGCAGCGAGGGGAAGTCCGCGCCGGCGACGCAGCTGTCCTCCTCGACGCCGAAGAGCGACCAGTAGTGCACGTCCGAGGGCTCCGTGAGTCCCCACCAGGCGCTGCCGAAGTCCGCGCTGTCCTCGGTCCAGTAGGTGCCCTGGAGCTCGTACCACTCGATGGCTCCGACGGTCCCCGCCAGGCCGGTGCCGTCCTCGAAGTAGCGGATGGCGTCGTCGAGCTCGCCGGTCGCGAGGTCGCTCATGACCTCGACGTCGCGCATGCCCTCGGAGGCCGGCGGGAGCTCGACGATCAGCCGGTCCTTGTCGATGGACAGGACCTCGGCCTCGTTCCCGCCGATGGTCACGCTCACGCTGCCGTCGAAGGGGCCCCCGAGGATCTCGGCTTCGCCGCCGCCGAGCGTCGAGGAGTAGCCCGGCGTGATCGAGCTGACGCTCAGCGCGTCGGTGGGCTCGAAGGGTTCGTCTTCCGGCGCCTCGTGGCGGCCGAGCTGGGGCAAGCAAGCGGTCAGGAAGCTGAGAAACAGCATGGTCCGTCCTCCGTCAGCCGCAACTGACGAGGGACGGACCGGACTATTCGATTCGGATTCAGTCCTGCTCGCAGTAGATGCCACCCTCGGGCCAGTAGACGAAGCTGGAGCCGGCGCCGTAGTCGCCGTTGCAGCCGCCGACGTCGAAGCCGGTGTTGTCGTCGGCGCCCTCGCCGAAGTCCACGTCCTCGACCAGGACGACCACGGTGCCGACGGCGTCGAGCGCCCCCGACTCGGCCGAGTTGGCGTGCACGCCGCCGCCGACCATGCCGAAGTGACCGAACTCGGCGTCCGAGCGCGTACCGACCCGGTAGGCGGCGCCGATCTGCGCCGAGTTGCCGCGTGCGTAGACGCCCACCAGGTTCGCGTCGACGTCGCCGTCGCCGATGTACATGGCACCACCGGCGTCCGTCGCCGTGTTGTCGAAGAAGGCCACGTCGGTGAGGCTCAGGTGGTTGACACCGTCGCCGCCGCCGATGAAGAAGCCGCCGCCGTTGACCGCAGCGTTGTCGAAGAACTCGACGCCCTCGAGCACGACCGCGTCGGCCTGGCCGTCCACGAAGACGCCGCCGCCGATGGTGGCCGTGCCGTCCCGCACGATGACGTTCTCGAGGTGGACCTCCTGCGCGGTGGCGTAGATGCCGCCGCCCTGGTCGGCCGAGCCGCCCATCACGACGAAGTCACGGCCGTAGAAGCGACCGGGCTCGCCCTGCTCACCGCCGCGCCAGGTGAAGACGGTCAGGACGCTGCCGGAGTCCGTCGTCAGCACGGTGTCGGTGACGCCATCGCCGGCGCCCAGCAGGACGACCTCGTAGTTGGCGGTCTTGAAGAAGGGACCGTTGTGCACGCCCGGGCAGACCCAAACGGCCTCGTCAGCGGGGCCGAAGGCGTCGAGGGCAGCCTGGAGCCCGCCGTAGGTGCGCTCGCCGATGCTGGCGGCCACGTCCTCGGCGCAGGCGCCGGTCCCCCACTCACGCTCCTCGGGCGGATCGGTCGTCGGCGGCTCGCCGTCGATCTCGTCGCCGTGGTCGACGCCCGGGTCGAAGTCCGGCTCCTCGGTGTTTGGCTGGCCCTCGTCCTCGGCGGTGCTCGCAGAGACGAGCTGCTCCAGACCGAGGGTGTCCTGGGAAGTGCTGCAGGCGATGAGAATGCTGATGACCATGTCGGGGTCCTCCTTGATGAGTTCCCGCTCGGATCAGTCAGCCCAGGCTTGAGAGCACTTTTGCCAGTCGGTGGTAGTCGGAGCGCTCGTTGTAGACCTGCGCGGACAGCCGGACGTAGAGCTGGCCTGCATGCAGCATGAAGGGGACCTCGATCTGGTGGTCCCGCCAGACCGACTGCGACAAGGCCGCGGCCTCCTCCCGGGTGGCCCAGATCGGCATCGCGATCGTCGCGATGCTGCCGATGTGCTCTTCGCGCCCGCCGAAGCGAGTGCCGAGCGCCTCGAGCACCACCTGCCGGCCGTAGAGCACCAGCTCGCGGTTGTGCTCTCGGACGGCCGCGTCGCCCAGCTCATCCCGAAAGTCCAGCGCCCGAGCCACGGCCAGGTGCGCCGTCATGTCCGAGGTCCCCGTGTAGTCGAACTCGGCGTGGAAGCCCCTGCCGTAGCCATTCGAGATCACCGCCGGGTGCAGGTCTTCCTGCCCGGTCTTCGAGGCCCACAAGAGCGCGCTCCCCTTCGGCGCGAAGAGCCACTTGTGATTGTTGCCGGTGTACCAGGTCGCGCCGAGCTGCTCGAGGTCGAGGGCGACCTGCCCAGGCGCGTGAGCTCCGTCGACGAGGACCTCGACGCCGCGATCCCGGCAGCGCTCGACCATGGCTTGGATCGGTAGGACCAGGGCGGTGGCCGAGGTGATGTGGTCGAGGACCGCGAGGCGGGCACCGACCAGCGCCGCGTCGAGCCGCTCGAGGAAGCCCTCGTCCGGTGGGCAGGGCAGCGCGACCCTCACGACCTGGGCTCCGCGAGACCGCGCGATGTGCTCGGCGGCGTGCCCCACGCCGACGTAGACATGGTCGAGCACCACGACCTTGTCCCCAGGCCCGACGCGGCTCTGCAGCACCGCGTTGCAGGCGGTGGTCGCGTTCGGCACGAAGACCAGGTCCTCGCCCGAGGCCCCGACGTAGGTGGCCAGACGACCCGCGACGGAGCGGAGCTCCTGGCCGAGCGCGTCCATGAAGAAGCGGAAGGGCTGCCGCTCCATCCGGTCCTGCCAGGCCCGCTGGGCTTCGAGGACGCAGATCGGGGTCGCGCCGAAGGCGCCGTGGTTCAGGTAGGTCGCGTCGGGGTCGAGGCCCCAGCGCGGCTTCAGCCGGTGGCCGAACACAGGGGTCGTCCGAGCAGGTCGTTCACCACCGCGCCCGAGGCCATCAGGCCGAAGAGCGAGGGCATGAAGCTGACCGTGCCCTGCACGACGTTGCGGTCGTCGCAGGTGTGCACGTCGTTGTCGCCGTTCGGGCAGATGCAGCGGAATGCGGCGGCCACGTCGCCATCGAGCTCGACCGGGGGCTCGTCCGACCAGACGGCCGTGATGCGCGACAGGTCGACGTCGCGGCGTCGGAGCTCCTTGCGCAGCACCTTCGCGAAGGGGTCGATGCGTGTCTCGTCCATGGGCGAGACCTGCACCCGGGTGGGGTCGAGCTTGCCGCCCGCGCCCATCGCGGCGACGACGGGCAGCCTGCGGTCCACGCAGGTCTCCAGCAGGTGCAACTTGGCCGTGACGTTGTCGATCGCGTCGATGACGTAGTCCCAGCCGGGCGCGAGGATCTCCTCGCTGTTCTTCGCGTCGAAGAAGGCGATGCGCGTATCGAGCGTGGCTTTGGGGTTGATCGCCTTGCAACGCTGCGCCATCAGCTCCGCCTTGGGCAAGCCCACCGTGCGGCGGAACGCGTGCAGCTGACGGTTCAGGTTCGTGACACAGACATCGTCGAAGTCCACGAGCCCGATGCGGCCGATGCCGGCGCGGGCGATGGCCTCGGCTGCGTAGGACCCGACCCCTCCCAGGCCCACGACGAGGACCGAGGCCCGCTGCAAGCGCAGCCAGCCCTTCTTTCCGACGATGAGCTCGGTCCGATGGAACGGATGCACCGATCACCCCAAGGCGAGGCGCGCGGATACCACGATCAGCAAGGAACGGGCGAGCAGATCGGGGGGGCAATCCGCGGCCGGGCCGGGCAGCACGCCCAGATCGATGGGTTCCACGACCACCCGCAAGGTGTCCGGCACCGCCGGGATTTGCAGCAGGGACCGCTCGAAGGCCTCGAGGTCGGGCTCGCCCTCGAGGAAGGCCACGTGAAAGTAGGGCGTGATCCGGTTGAGCTCGGTGTCGAAGGCCTCGTTGTCGAAGTGCTCGGCCAGCCACGCAGGGTCGTTGTCCAGGTCGATGCCGACGACCGCCGCGACCTGGTCCCGCAGCGGAACGTGCTTGTGCAGGTGGGGGAAGAGTCCGGTGTCTCCTCGCGCGACGAGGACCAGACGGTCCGACATCTTCGGCACGAGGGGCGCGAGTTCGTCCAGGGACTCGATGGCCTTGACCCGATCTCCGAGGACCTCGGCGAGGGCCTCGAACAGCGCCGCATCGCCGAGCACGGCCCAGGTGTGGTGCTCCGCGCGCCGGACGAGGACCTCGGGCACCGTCGGCTTCCAAGCGGCGAGGTCGTCCCAGCCCGCCCCGGGGCCCAGGATCTTCGCCAGGTCCCACTCCGGGCCGAGCGTGGTGGGGTCGTCGTAGAGCAGCTCGTCGTCGCCGCCCTCGAAGAGCGTCTTCAGGCGAGCGCCGCCCTCGACCGCAGCGAGCTTCTCGAGCAGCGCCCGCTCGCCCGCGAGGGCCGGAACGGGGATGTCGTAGCTCTCCGGGGACCGCAGCTTCTGCAACAGACCCCGGGAAGCCGGGTGGTACCAGACCCGCTCGCGGCCAGCGCGGATCCACTCCTCGGGCGTGCCCTCGCGGGCCTCGATGGGTCCGCGCAGCCCGGTCACCAGGGCGAGCTTGAAGAGCCGCTCCCAGTCCAGCGCCGCACTCCGCGGCAGGGTCAGCCAGCCCGCGATCAAGGCGATGAGGACGACCAGGATCCAGAGGACGAGGTCGGTCATGCCGGCAACTCCGGGAGGGCTTCCTCGGCTGCGCGCGCCCGGCGGACGAAGAGATAGAGGGCCGTGAACAAGGCCAGGAACTCCCAGAAGGGCTTGTCGTCGAAGTTGAACTCGACGAAGGACCACAGTGCATAGCCGAGCATCGTGGCGGGCATGGTCCAGGCAAAGACCTCGACCGCGGTGCCCTTGGTCCACCGCACCAGGTCCCGGCTCATCTTGAAGACCGCCACGACGAGCCAGGCACCGAGGCCCAGACCGACCACGCCGTAGTGTGCGGTGACACCCCAGAAGATGCCGTGGGGGTACTTGTGGATCGAGTCGTAGATGCGCCAGTTGTACTCCGCGACGAGCTCCGGGTAGCCGCCAGGCCCGATGCCGCGCCCCCAGGTGTCCGCGAACATCTGCAGGCAGACCATCCAGTTCTGCTCACGCACGTCCTCGCCCCAGGTGGTGCCGAGGTTCATGATGATCCGGTTGACCGCCTTGGTCGTGCTGCCACCGTCCCCGAACAGCGAGAAGCCCGCAAAGACCACCAGCGCCAGTCCGGCGAAGCGCAGGATCCACTTCCGCGCGATCGGATGCGCCAGGCCGATGAGGGCCGAAGCGATGACCAGGGCGTAGATGCCGCCGCGCGAGCCCGACCGCAGCTGGCTGACGAAGACGAAGAAGCCCGCGGCGACGAAGAGCCAGCGCGCCCAGCGGCGACTCTCCACCGCCGCCATCCCGAAAGCGGTCAGGACGATGAACATCAGGTTCATGGCAAACCAGTTCGGCTGCTGCCCCAGACCGGTCTCGCGCCCCCCGCCGGCGGCGACCTCCCAGGTGTCCTTGACGTCGCCGACCCCGGTCCAGTCCGTGGTGAGGGCGAGCAGCCCGATCAGCACCGCCGCGGCCAGCCAGGCGCTGACGACCACCCGGAAGTCCGCGTAGCTCTTCACGTAGCTGAGCACGATGGTCGCCGTACAGAAGATGACGCCGACGGCGATGAGCTCCTGGATCCCCCCGCCCAGGCTGTGGCACCACAGCAGCCCGAGCACCTGCCAGGAGGCGAAGGCCAGGAGCGGACCGCGCCAAGGCCAGTCCTGCAGGAGCTTCTGCTTGCGCGTGACTGCGTGGACGGCCAGTGCCGCGAGCGCCAGGAAGAGCACCGGCTCGAAGAGACCGATGTTGACCTTGCCGATGCGGATGAAGCTCATCGACCCGGTAGAGACCAGTCGGCCCGCGATGAGGAGCCCCACCGCCAGCAGGGGGCGCCGCAGCGCGAGGACCACGACACCCACGCCCATGACCACCGCGACGGGCAATCGCCAGTCGATGACCATCAAACCGGCCAGGAAGATCTGGGCCGCCAGGACTCCGACGGCGGTCTTCCAGGTGGGGGTGCTGCCCCCGAAAACCCGCGCCAGCGCGCTCAGGGGGCCCTCTCTTGACAAGTCACCAACCACCTGTAACATTCGCGTGGGTCTGCATGGGATTCCCCGTGTGGACATCCGCAAGAACTAGAGAGGAGCCTCAAAAATGAACACCAAGCTTCTTGCTGTGGCCGCCACTGCCACCGCAGCTTTCGCTCTGCTGGCCTGTTCCGACAAGGACGGCAGCGACAACGCCGACAACGGCGACAACGCTGACAACGCCTGCAATGCCTGCAACGCCTGCAACGCCTGCAATGCCTGCAACGCCTGCAACGCCTGCAACGCCTGCAACGCCTGTGGCGGCTGATTCCTCGGAATCACACCCAAGAAGCCCTCGGCATTCCGCCGGGGGTTTTCTTTTTGCGGCATCCCTTTTCGCGCGCCGCGAGGCCCTGAGATTGCCAGCTCTGCCCAAACTGGGATAGAACGGCGGCGGTCGCACGTGAGCGGCCAGCCCGCACTACTTTTGAGGTTGATGATGAACACCAAGCTCCTCGCCGTCGCTGCTACCGCGACCGCTGCTTTCGCCCTGCTCGCCTGCTCCGACAAGGACGGCAGCGACAACGCCGACAACGGCGACAACGCTGACAACGCCTGCAACGCCTGCAACGCCTGCAACGCCTGCAACGCTTGCAACGCCTGCAACGCCTGCAACGCCTGCAACGCTTGTGGCGGCTGATTCCTTCGGGAATCCGACAGGAGCCCTCGGCCTCGGCCGGGGGCTTTTTCGTTGAGGGACGATTAGAGGGCGCACATGGATCAACGGACGCGGACCAAGCTCGAGCGGCTCATCAACACGATCTTGTGGATCGTCCTGATCGTGTTCATCGGCATGGCCACCCAGCACTGGTACGAGAGCAACTACGTCCCGGTCGTGTTCAGCCAGCCCGAGGACCACGCGGCGCCGCTGTTCAAGGTCAAGGAGCGCGTCGAACAGGAAGACACAACCTGGGTCCGCGAGCACTTCGCCGCTCCCGTCGCCGCCCAGGGCGAAGCCCCCGAGGGCTGGACCGACGTCGAGGCTGACCTCGACCCCGCGACCTGTGGCGTCTGCCATCCCCAGCAGCTCACCGACTGGTCCCAGTCCTGGCACGCCATCGGCATGGGCCCGGGCGTGATGGGCCAGATCGTCGATGAGAGCGACAAGTTCCTCGGCCAGTGCCAGTCCTGCCACGCGCCGAACGCCGAGCAGTACCCACGCCTGGACGGCGAGGACAACCCCCACTACGACGCGGAGCTCCAGACGAAGGGGCTCACCTGCGCCGGATGCCACGTCCGCGAGTGGGAGCGCCTCGGCCCCGACGGGCACCCCGCGATGACCGAGGTCGAGGAGGGCTCCAACGAAGAGCCTTTGGCCAACCCCCACGGCGGAGCCACGGCGCGACCGGAGTTCGACCAGTCGATCTTCTGCGAGCACTGCCACGACTTCCGGCCCGGCCAGCTCGGGCTGGAGGACAAGCTCCTGCAGGAGACCTACCAGGAGTGGCGCAAGACCTCCTTCGCCGAGGAAGGCACCACCTGCCAGGGCTGCCACATGCCCGAGGGCCGTCACTTGTGGAAGGGCATCCACGACCCGGAGATGGTGCGCGCAGGCTTTACGGCCACCGCGAAGCTCAACCGGGACGGCACGGGCTTCCTGGAGCCGCTCGAGGCCCAGGTCACCATCACGAACACGGGCACGGGACACCGCTTCCCCACGTACACGACGCCGACTGTGGCCATCGTCTTCGAGCAGCTCGACGCCAACGGCACGCCCATCGAGGGCACCCGCCAGGAGGGCTACGTCTCCCGAAGGGTGACTCCGGACCTTCAGAAGGAGCTCTGGGACACCCGCCTTCTGCCCGGGGAGGAGTTCACGATGGTCTACCGGGCGGAGCTCCACGAGAGCGCCCAGTCCCTGGACGCCCGGGTCGAGGTCTGGCCGGATGACGGCTACACGCGCTTCTACGAGATCAAGCTGAAGAAGCCCGAGAACCACCCGGAGGGCAAGGAGCAGCTCGAGGAGGCGCTGAAGCGCAGCATCGAGAGCCGCTACGTCGCCTGGCAGAGCGAGGTCCCGGTCAACCGGGGATGAGCGCAGTCCGCGCCTACTGGGACGCCCGCGCGGCGGACTACGACAGCGAGGAGCCGGTCGAGGGCTCCGGGGCGTATTGGCGCCACGTCGCGACAAACGTGCTCTGCCAACGAGCGGACGTTCGCAAGACCGACACCATCGTCGACCTGGGCTGCGGTACCGGCAACGTCGCTCGAACCCTGGCGCCGCATGCGAAGCGCGTCATCGGCGTCGACTTCTCCGAGGCCATGCTCGCTCAGGCTGCCGAGGACCAAGCCATTGCCTGGGTGAACGCGGACCTGCGCGCTGCGGCCGTCCCGCTCGGCACCCACGTCGTGACGGCCTGCTTCTCGGTCTCGCAGATCGACGGCGAAGAGCGGCGCGCGCTCTTCGAGCGGCTCCACAAGAAGCTGGTCGAGGGCGGGCTCCTGGTGCTCGCAGACTGGTACGCGAACCTGCCCTTTGACGACATCGAGGGCATCGAGGACTGGTTCCCGCCCGAGCACGTCGACGAGGTCGCCGCGATGACCGTCCTGCGCGAGCTGGAAGACAGGGGCTACCGTGTGGTCCACGAGCCGCTACACCCGGCGGTCTCCGTGTTGACCGCGATGCGGATGTGAAGCGCCCGATCCTGCTCGTCTTCGCGCTCGCCCTCTATGTGGCGCTCGCCACGACGATGGTCCGCGACGTCGGGGTGGTCGGCGAGGTCGCCGCGCCCTGGTCGCTCGAGGCACCGCCGCGCGTGGTCACCGCCTGGTCACAGGGCGAACCCGTGCTCGCGGACCGCGAAGACGGAGTGCTCAGGGCCTCGCAGGTGCGCCCGCTCAGCCGCGTGCAGATCGGTCCGGTCGCGCTCCCGCTGGCGGTCAACAGCTACACCGGGGGACCGCCGGACTGGCCTGCGCGGGCGCTCTTTGCCGCGACGGGCTCGCTGGGCGCGGTCACCGGGCTTCACGTGGTCCTTGGCGGGTTGTTGCTGGTGCTCGTGCACCGCTTCCTGCGCTTCCACGGCAGCCCGGGATCCGGAGGGGTCGCGGTCCTCGTCCTGGCCACCGCGTGGTCCTTCCTCTTCTACCGAAAGGTGCTCGGCGGCACTGAGGTGCTCCTGCAGGCCGCGGCGCTCCTGGTGCTCTGGTCCTTCTGGTCACGCCGGTGGGCTGGGGGACGGCTCGGCTCGCCAGCGATCGCGGTGGGCGTCGGCCTGGGCTTCCTCGCCAAGATCACATTCGGCGTCACGCTGGTGGCCTTCGCCATCGCCGCCCTGGCCACCCGCTGGGACAAGCCCGCGCTCAAGCCCCCTCCCCCGCTGCCCTTGTGGAAGATGGGAGGCATCGTCGTGCTGCTGGTCTCGCCGCTCCTCATCGCTTCGATCGACGCGTTGCCTGCGCTGCCGACCCACGACTACCTGGGTCTTCAGCTCGAGCGCGCAGCCGACGGGGTCGCGCGCTTGTTCTCGGGCGGGTCCACGCCGGCCCGCGAGACCGCGAGCTCGCTCCGCTGGTTCCTCTTCGAGCCCCTCGCCTGGTTCGGGGCGGCCTACGGCGCCGAGCAGCCCGCGGCGTATGTGCCGCTGCGCCTCATCGGCTGGCTCATCGCCCTCGGCGGCTCGGCGCTGGCGTGGTGGGACCGCCGCCCGGATCGCGCCGACGCGCTCCTGCGCTTCGCATCGATCTTCGTCCCGACCCAGATCCTGCTCTTGTGGCTGGCCAACCGGGACCTCCACCACATGGCGCAGGCCACGCCCATGGTCGCCATCTGGTTCGCGCTGGCCTGCAACCGCCTGCTGCGCCTGCGCTTCAACCCCAAGAGCCTCGGCCGAGCGGTGGTGGGCGTCGGGCTCGCCGGCCCGTGGGTAGTGGCAGGGGTCCTCGAGCTGCGCGCCACCGACGAGGTCCTCGCCGATCTGCCCGTGGAGCACTTCACCGAGCACGGTCAGGCCGAGCTGGTCGACTGGCTCGACGACCGCGGGCCGCTCTGGGCCTGTGACTACGATCTCTACGGCATGCTCGAGACCCGCGGCGTCGCAGTCACCCACGTCTGGGCCGACCACGCGCAGCGCTATCGCCAGGACGTGCTCGCAGACCTCCCCACAGGTGAGCTCTACCTGTGGGTCGAACCCAGCGCGCCGATGATCTACAACTGCGAGCGCCCTGACGACCTCGAGCTCATCGACACCCTGGGCGACTGGGCGGCGCTCTACCGCTTGGAGGGCCGATGAAGATCCTGGTGACCGGCGGCGTGCGTTCCGGCAAGAGCCGCTACGCCCAGGCCCGCGCCGAGGCCCTCGGCCCACGGCGCATCTACGTGGCGACCGCCCAGGTCCTCGACGAGGAGATGGCGGATCGGGTCCGACGCCACCAGGCCGATCGAGACGACACCTGGACCACGGTCGAGGAGACGTACGACCTCGCCGGCGTCCTGGATCGCCGCCAGGTCGTCCTGATCGACTGCCTGACGCTCTGGCTCACGAACCTCCTGTTGGCGGAGCGGGACATCGCCGCAGAGCGAGCGCGCCTGGTCGAGGCCCTCGCCGCCACCGACGACGTCGTGCTGGTCACCAACGAGGTCGGCCTCGGCATCGTCCCGGACAACGCCCTCGCCCGCCGCTTCCGAGACGAGGCCGGCTGGCTCGCTCAAGCCGTGGCCGAGGTCTGCGACGAGGTCTGGTTGACCGCCGCGGGCCTGCCCCTTCGCCTGAAGTAGCCCTGGGCTAAAAGAGGGCCTTGCGCTTCGAGCTGGAGAGGATGCCCATCGCCTCGCGGTACTTGGCGACGGTGCGGCGAGCGCAGTTGATGTTGTACTTGCGCAGCTCCTTGGCCAGCGCGGCGTCCGACATCGGCTTGCGGGGGTCCTCGGCGCCGATGAGCGTCTTGATCTTGGCCTTCACGCTGGCCGCCGCGACGTCCTCGCCGTGGACCTGGGAGATGCCGGCGTTGAAGAAGTACTTGAGCTCGAAGATGCCCTGGGGGCACTGCAGGTACTTGTTCGAGGTCACGCGGCTGACCGTGGACTCGTGCACGCCGATCTCGTCCGCGATGTCCCGGAGGATCATCGGCTTGAGGTGCTCGACGCCGTTGTCGAAGAAGTCCATCTGCTTCTCGAGGATGCACTTCACGACCTTGTAGATGGTCGCCTGGCGCTTGTAGATCGACTTGATCAGGAAGTCCGCCGAGTCGAGCTTGCCCTTGATGTACTTCTTCTCCTCCTCGCTTCCCGGCTGGGACAGGACCCGCTGGTAGTAGGGGGAGATCCGGAGCTTGGGCAGGCCGTCCTCGTTCTGGACGATCTGCCACTCCTCGCCCACCCGGAAGACGTAGACGTCGGGGGTGATGTACCGGGCGTCCTCGCCGGTGTAGCCACGGCCGGGCCAGGGCTCGAAGTCCTGGAGCATCTTGTGGTACTCGACGACGTCCTCGTGGTCCATGTCCATGGCCCGCGCGACCGCCGCGTAGTTCCGACGCTCGAAGTCCCCGAGGTGGTTGGTGATGATCTCCTCGAAGAAGGGGTCCTCGGGGTGCTTGGTCTTGGCCTGCACCACCAGGCACTCCTCGAGGGACAGCGAGCCGCAGCCCATCGGCTCCAGCGACTGCACGATCATCTGGGCGCCCTCGGCGTCGTCGAGGTCGCACTCGGCTTCCTCGCAGACCACCTCCAGCGGGATGGTCAGGTAGCCGCGGTCGTCGAGGTTCATGATGATGACGTTGGACGCGCGCCGCTCGCCGTCGGTGCACAGCTGCATCTGGAGCTGCCAGGCGAGGTGCTCGATGAGGGTCTCGCTGGTCGAGAGCGTGTTCTCGATCGGCGGAAGGTCCTCGCCGCGGTTGATGCCCGAGCCCTTGTTGTAGCTGCCGCTCTGGGAGTAGCTCTCGAGCAGCTTGTTCCACTCGTCCTCGGAGAGCTTCTCGTCCCGCTGGGGCGGCTCGTCCTGCTGCTTGACCGGCTCCGTGGCCTTGAGCCAGTCGGTCTCCATCGACTCGGCGCCGTTGTTCTGCTCGACGATGTCCGCTTGATCCTTGCGGTTGTCGTTGTCGAGCTTCGCCAGGGTCTCGGCGAGCGTCTCGTCATGGGTGGCGCCCGGGATCTCCTCGAGCGCAGGGTTCTCGACCAGCTCGTTCTGGATCTGGTCGACCAGGTCCATGTGGGAGAGCTGCAGGAGCTTGATCGCCTGCTGCAGCTGGGGCGTGATGACCAGCTGCTGCTGGAGCTTCAGGTTCTGCTTGAGTTCGAGCGCCATGGGGTGTGATCAATTCTGGCACGGAAGTTGCTGTACCAGCAATGTGATCACGCTTCGGGCTGTCGTCCGGCCTCTCCTGATTCGGCACGGCTCCGCGCGTCCACGTAGTCGAGCGCCGCCTTGACGAAGGCGCTGAAGAGCGGATGGGGGGCCAGCGGCCGGGACTTGAACTCCGGGTGGAACTGGCAGGCGACGAAGTAGGGATGGCTCGGCAGCTCGATCATCTCGACGAGCCGACCGTTGGGGCTCGCCCCGCTCAGCCGCAGTCCGTGGTCCCGCAGGAGCTGGTGGTACTCGGGGTTGACCTCGTAGCGGTGCCGGTGGCGCTCGCTGATCTGCTTGGCGCCGTAGATCCGCACAGCGAGGCTGCCGTCCTCGAGCACGCAAGGCCAGGCGCCGAGGCGCATCGTGCCGCCCTTGTCCGTGACGTTCTGCTGCTCGTCCATCAGCTCGATCAGCATGTGCTCGGCCGCGGGGTTGAACTCCCGCGAGTTCACGTCGCGAAGGCCCACGACGTTGCGGGCGAACTCGATGCTCGCGACCTGAAGGCCCAGGCAGATGCCGAAGAAGGGCACGCCTTTCTCGCGGGCGTAGCGAACCGCCGCGATCTTGCCCTCGACACCTCGATCGCCGAAGCCGCCGGGGACGAGGATTCCGTCCAGCTCCGCAAGCTCTGCGGTCGGGTCGTTCGGGTCGATCTTCTCGGAGTCGACGTAGGTGAGCTCGACCTCGGCGCCCCGGGCGACGCCGCCGTGGGCCAGGGACTCGTTCAGGCTCTTGTAGGCATCGGTCAGGTGCGTGTACTTGCCGACCATGCCGATGCGGACCTTGCCGCTGGGGTTCTGGAAGCGCTCGATGAGGTCTTCCCACGGCTCCAGGTTCGGCTGGGCAGCCCAGATGCCGAGCTTCTCGAGGATGCGATCGTCGAGGCCCTCGTCCCGGAAGGTCAGGGGCAGCATGTAGGTGTTCGGCACATCCGGAGCGGCGATGACCGAGTCGACGGCCACGTTGCAGAAGTGCGCGATCTTCTGGCGCAGGTCCTTCGGCAGCTCGCGGTCGGAGCGGCAGATGAGCAGATCCGGCTGGATTCCGAGGGACAAGAGCTCCTTGACCGAGTGCTGGGTCGGCTTGGTCTTCTGCTCGCCGGCGGTCTTGATGTAGGGCACCAGCGTCAGGTGCACGAAGAGCACGTTGTCGTGCCCGGCGTCGTTCCGGAACTGGCGGATGGCCTCGAGGAAGGGCAGCGACTCGATGTCGCCGACCGTCCCGCCGACCTCGATGATGCCGATGTCGACGTCCTTGACCGCCTCCCAGATGTTGCGCTTGATCTCGTCGGTGATGTGCGGGATGACCTGGACGGTGCGGCCCAGGTACTCGCCCTTGCGCTCGCGCTCGATGACGTTCCGGTAGATGCGGCCGGTGGTGAAGCTGTTCTTCTGCGACAGCGTGTTCGCCGTGAAGCGCTCGTAGTGGCCCAGGTCGAGGTCGGTCTCGGCGCCGTCGTCGGTGACGAAGACCTCGCCGTGCTGGTAGGGGCTCATCGTGCCGGGATCGACGTTGATGTAGGGATCCATCTTGACGTTCGTGACGCGGATCCCGCGGCCCTCGAGCAGCGCGCCGATGGCCGCGCTCGACAGCCCCTTGCCCAGGGCCGAGAGGACCCCACCGGTGACGAAGATGAACTTCTTCCTCATGCTGATTGCTCCAGGATTCTACGAACCTCTGCGAGGTCTTCGGGGGTGTCGACGGAGGGGCTTGCGGAGGCCACGCGCACGACCCGGATCGAGCGCCCGTTCTCGAGCAGGCGGAGCTGCTCCAGGCGCTCGGACCGCTCGCGTGGGCTGACCGGCAGGGAGACGAAGTCGGCCAGGGCAGCGGGCCGGTAGGCATAGAGGCCGAGGTGCCGGACCGCTCCAGCCAGGTCCCCCCGGCGGAAGTCGGCGGCGTTTCCGCCGGAGTCCACCAGGACCTTGACCGCGTCGGGGTCATCAAGCGGCGCGCCGACGGTCGCGATGTCGACCTCTGCGTCCTCGAAGACACCGATGAGCGCATCGATCACCGCGGGATCGACCAGGGGCTCGTCCCCCTGGATGTTCACCACGACATCGCAGTCGAGGCCGGCAGCAGCCTCGTGCACACGGTCGGTGCCGGAGCTGTGATCGGGCGAGGTCATCACGGCGCGACCGCCGAAGGCCTCGACGACGCTCCGGATGCGCTCGTCGTCCGTGGCGACCAGGACGTCACGAGCGACCGAAGCGCGTGCGCGCGTCCAGACGTGCTCGATCATCGGCTTGCCGCCGAGGTCGGCCAGGGGCTTGCCGGGCAAGCGGCTGCTGGCGTAGCGCGCGGGGATGACGGCGATGGCGTGCACAGTCATCTCTCGCATGCCCTCGCTCGGAGCGTCAAGATCGATCCTTCGAGCGATCGGTGGGCACCAGAGGCGGAAGGCCCGCCGGAGAGTCGGGCGGGCCTTCGTGCGTGCATGGCGGCGTGATCAGCGCTTGCTGAACTGGAACCGCTTGCGGGCGCCGGGGCGTCCGTACTTCTTGCGCTCGACCTTGCGAGCGTCGCGGGTCAACAGGCCCGCCTTCTTGAGCACGGCGCGGTTCTCGGCGTTGTTCACGCAGAGGACGCGGCTGATGCCGTGGCGGATGGCGCCGGCCTGGCCGGACTTGCCGCCGCCGCGGACGGTGATGTGCAGGTCGAAGTCACCCGTCGACTCGGTCATCTGAAGCGGCTGCTTCAGGATCATCTTGAGGGTGTCACGGACGAAGTATTCGTCCAGGTCCTTGCCGTTGACGTTGATGCTGCCGGAACCCGGACGGAGGAAGACGCGGGCGGTGGCCTCCTTCCGACGGCCGGTGGCGTACCACTGGTTGGACATGTGCGAGGCGCTCCTAGACGCTGGAGGGGAAAGGCTTGGGCTGCTGCGCGGCGTGCGGGTGCTCGGCACCGTCGTACACCTTCAGCTTGGTGAGCATCTGCTTGCCGAGGCGGTTCTTGGGCAGCATGCCCTTCACAGCCTGGACGATCATGCGCTCGCTGTCGTTCGCGAGGACCTTGCGAGCGGGGATGCTCTTGAGGCCACCGAAGTAGCCGCTGTAGCGGTGGTAGTGCTTCTGATCGAGCTTGTTGCCCGTCAGCTTCACCTTGCCGGCGTTGATGACGATGACGTGGTCGCCGACATCGACGTGCGGGGTGAAGGTCACCTTGTGCTTGCCGCGCAGGACGGTCGCGATGCGAGTGGCCATGCGACCGAGGATGACGTCCTCGGCATCGATGATGTACCAGTCGCGAACGACGTCGGCCGGCTTGGTGGAGACCGTGCTGGTCGTGAGGGTGCTCATTGCGGCATACCTTGAAGACAGCGCCTGTGGGCCCAGGCGCGGAACCCACCGCGTCTATCCGCCTCGATCGGCCGCTGTCAAGGCGTTGAAGGCGCCTGGAGCGACAGCTCGTAGCGGACCCGACGCAGCGCGAACCAGCCCGGATCCTCGCCGAGCACCACCTGGATGGCCCGTCGAGCCGGGGCGGGGTCGTCGCGGCCCGCCATGGCCAGGGCCAGGAGCGGGCGAATCGCGACCTGCTCCTGGTCCAGCGCAGCGATGGCTTCGGCCTGGGCATCGACGCTTCTACCCGAGGCCAGCAGGGCGTAGACCCGCCCGGTCGCGTCCTCCGACAGCGCCAGGGCTTCGGCTCCCCGACCCTGCTCCGCCAGGCTGGCGGCCTGCCAGCGGGGGGGACCTTGCTTGACGGGCAGGCCGGCCAGGTGGCGCACGGCGGCGGCGTCGTCGGTGTGGGCCAGCAGCGCCGCCCAGTCCGGGACGGCGACCCTCGCCCACTCCGCCTCGAGTCCGCGCTTCAAGGAGAAGCGCACCGGATCGATCGCCTCCAGCTCGCGCAGCGCCGCTTCCAGACCGGGGCCCTGGGCAGCCTTCAAGCGCTCGGCCCAGACCACGCTGCTGTCCGGCGCGACGGCCACCGCGCTCTTCCACGCCGCATCCGTGTTCTGCGACAGCGCCTTCTCCAGGGCGAGGTGGGCCGCGGTGGGCGTCGGCGCCCTTCGCTCCACTCCCGCCGCGACGAAGCGCGACTCGGCGACGTCGTCCCGGCCGCTCCACGCCGCGATCTCTCCGGAGACTGCGGCCAGGGAGATCGGCCCGCCGGCTTCGATACAGGACGTGACCATCTGCTCGGCCTGGGCGTCATGGCCCAACGCGAAGAGGTGCCAGGCGGCGGTCTCGCAGGCGTGGGCATCCCCCGGATCTTCACGGAGGATGGCCTCGCACATCGCCAGCAGGTGCTCGCTCCGGCCGGTGGCCAGCTGCAGATCCATCGACAGTCGGGCGCTGCCGCCCCTCTCGAGCAGCGCTCGGGCCTCGACAAGGCGACCCTCTTGCAAGGCGACGACCCCATGCGCGCGATCGAGGCCCTCGTGCTCGGGGTGGAAGCGCTCGATGGCCTCGAGGACGCCGTGTCGATCGAGGTCTCCGTCGAGGAGGGCGTCGACCTCGACGAGGAGGAGCCAGGGCTCCGGGGCATCCGGGTCCAGCGCCGTGGCATGGCTGAGCGCTGCGTGGGCTTCTCGGAGGCCCACCCGGGTGTCGAGAGCCTCCTGCGCCAGGACCACACAGGCGGGGACGAGGCAGGTGCCGCCTGGGTCCTCTGCATCGAGGAGATCGCCTATGCCCTCGGGCGCGGCCTCGTCGGGCACCGAGAGGGCCAACCAGGCCGATCCACAGACGAGACCCAGGACCAGGCACACGGCGAGCGCCAGCATCAGGATGCTGGGAGTGCGCGGGCGACTGCGCTCTCGGCGACGGCGCCTCGGGCCAGCCTGGGACATTCAACCTCCGAGCCGGAGGAATCCTATCCCTTGCTCCCACCGACAGCGGGGTTAGGAGCGCCGTCCAATCCAACCTCCAGAGCGTCTCGATGCCCCTCGACAAGGCCTCCCTCGGTACCCGCTACGTCTGCTTCTCCTGTGCGGCGAAGTTCTACGACCTGAACCGCGAGGAGCCGACCTGCCCCGCCTGCGGGACGGACCAGCGCGACAACCCGAACCCGGATCCGCGCGCGGCGCTGATGTCCAGCTTCGGCAAGCGTCGCCGGAAGAAGAAGGCCGCCCCGGCCGAGACGACCGCAGCCGAGACGACGAAGACCGAGACGACGAAGGCCGAGACGACGAAGGCCGAGACGACCTCGGACGACGCCATGGCTGCCATGTCGGTGGACATCCCCGACGACGATGACGATGACGACGCCGATGCCGCAAAGGCCGACGACAAGAAGAAGACGAAGAAGAAGACGAAGAAGAAGTAGTCAGCCCGGGGGGGACAGGAGCGCCGCGGGGTAGTCCACGCGGACCATGTACAGGCCGCAGCCGGGAGCCGTCCGGCCGCCGAGCCTGCGGTCTCGTGCGTCGCGCAGCTCGGCCATCCAGCCGACAGGTTGGCGACCTCGACCGACCTCGAGCGCGGAGCCCACGATGTTCCGCACCATGTGCCGCAGGAAGCCGTTCCCGTAGAGCTCGAACCAGAGCTCGTCGCCCACCGCGCGCAGATCCGCGCGATCGACGCGCCGGACGGGGCTGTTCGCCGAGCAGCCCGAGGCGCGGAAGCTCGTGAAGTCGTGGGCGCCGACCAGGGCCTGGAGCGCGACCCGCATCGCCTCGACATCGAGCGGCCAGCGGACCGACCAGTGTCGACCGCGGCGCAGGGCGCTCTTTCCGGGCCCCTGCCGGATGATGTAGCGGTACAGCTTGCCGGTCGCCGACCGCTGGGCGTGAAAGGCCGCCTGGACGGGGCGCGCCTCGAGCACCGCGATGTGGTCGGGCAGGTGCGAGTTCATGCCGGAGAAGAGGTTGTCGGCGCTGCGCTCGACGGTCGTGCGGAAGCTGCAGACCTGGCCGAGCGCGTGCACGCCGGCGTCGGTCCGGCCCGAGGCGATGACGGCGATCCTGTGGTCGAGGCCCAGCACGTGGGCGACGGCGTCCTCGACGTGCTCCTGCAGGCTCACGCGGTCGGGCTGACGCTGCCAGCCGCAGGTGCCCTCGCCGTCGTACTCGAGGACGAGGCGCCAGGTCGTCACGCTACTTGCGGTCGACCTTCAGTCCGAGCGTGACGGTGTCTCCGGCGAAGGACAGGCTCGAGGTGCTGTCCGGCCAGTCGCTGCGGGTCCGCCACTCGAGCGTCAGGTAGGTGTCCTCGATGCCCCAGCGGGCCTGGGCCTTCGACGCGTGCTTCGGATCCATCCAGTCGAGCAGGACATCGACGCCGACGGCGTAGTGCCAGCCCGCCTGTCCACCGGACCAGACCTCGTTGCCGAAGGGGTCCTCGACGTTGATGGCGCCGTAGCGCTCGCGCCGCAGGTAGTAGTCGACGCCCACGGTGCCGTAGGGCACGACGGGCATCGAGCGCCACTCGCCCTTCAGGCGGGCCGTCGGATCCAGACGGGCGGTCACGCCCGCCGAGAGCGGCAGGATCGTCAGCTGGGAGCTGTCTCCGCTGGCGTCCCCGCTGTCGGTCGCGGCCAGGCTGCCCTGCTTGCGCACCAGGCCCAGCGAGCCGTTCAGCTCGAAGAAGCGCCAGAGCTGCCGCCCGCCGTCGAAGCGGAGCATGTAGGTGTCGTCGTAGACGGCGTTGAAGGCCTGCTGCTCGAACGACATCGGCCCGAAGTGGACCTCGTTCGTCTTCGTCTTGGCCTTCCAGCCCTCCAGGTCGGCGGCCTCGGCGCGCGGCGCGGCGAAGAGCCCGATGAGGGCCAGCAGGAAGAGTGCTCCGGCGGGAGCGTGGGCGCAGCCGCCCTCGGCGCCGGCCAGCTCGGCCCAGCCGCCTGTGCTGCGCGGGGTGACCTCGTAGACGTTGCTCATGGCTCCTTCCGTACCTCCCTGGTCGATTACGCGCACGGCGACATGGTAGGTGACGCCGTTTTCGACGTCGCTGATGGTGTGGGACACGCTGCCCTCGCTGGTGAGCGAGATGGGCGAGACCGGCGCGGTGCCCGCGGGTCCGCCCGTTGGGTAGTCGTCAGCCGTGAACTCTTCAGTGCTGACGTAGATCTCGTAGCTGCCGAGGTCCTCGATCGCGGCGTCGTCGATGTCGACGTAGACGACCCCGTCGCCCCAGCTGACCGAGACGCCGGGCTGAGGCGGGGGGTTGTCGACCACCACGTCGACGGCATCGCGGCCCTCGCCGAGCGTGAGCTGGAGCCGGTTGGTGCCCTCGGCGAACAGCGCGTCGATCTCGACCGTGGCAGTGGCGGGCGCGTCGGCCTCGAGGGAACCGGAGGCGAGCTCATCGTCGCCCAGGCTCAAGGTCCAATCCCCGGCCGTGTCGCTGGTGAAGCTGAGCTGCGCGTCATCGCCGCTCAGCAGGGTCTCGGTCGGGGCCGAGGTGAACTCGATCCAGGGCCGATCCGTCAGCACATGGACCTCGCCGGTCGAGGTCCCCACGAAGAGGTAGCCATCCAGCGCCGCCAGCTCGGTGGCGTCGAGGTCGAAGAGCTCGAAGGGCTCGACGGTGACTCCGCCGGCGTAGTCGTGCAGCTGAACACCACCGTCCTCGGCGAGGGCGACCCACGACTCGTCGAAGCCGACCTCGATGGCCATCACTCCGACGAGGTCGTCGATCAGGATCTGGTAGTCGTCGCCGGAGGGCTGGTAGCGCAGGACCGAGCCGTTCTCGTCGGCGACGAGGATGTTGGTGTTGCCGGGCTCGAGGACCGCGCGCGTGATGTCGCGACCGCCCAGGTTCTCCTGGGATTGGCTGACCGCGCCGGTGGCGGTGTCGATGCGGCTGATGTCGTCCTGGCCGTGCAGGATGAGCACCCGGTTGCCCACGTAGATCACGTCGTCGACGCCCTCGCGAGACAGCGTCGAGCCCGCCTCGTCGGTCACCTCGAAGCTCTCGAGGTCCACGGGGTAGCCGGCAGCGCCGGTGATGACCCACAGGCTGTCCGCCACCGCCAGCCCGGAGATGTTGCCCTCGACCCCGAGCTCGTAGGAGGTGGCCGAGCCCACGCTCCGGTCTCCATCGACCTGGACGAGGTCGACGCCGTCCTCGCAGGCGACGACGAAGTTGACGCCCTCCTCGTCGACCCAGCTCGCCACGTCCGCGGCGGTGGCACAGACGGACACGGCCGTGGCCTCGAAGGTCTGACCGTCCAGGACCCGCAGCTGGGAGCTGCCCTCCTCGAGGTAGGCCACCAGGTCGTTGTCGACGTCGGCGGTGAAGTCGGTCACGGCCGTGCCGCCCGCGTCCTCGAGAGAGGCGACGATCTTGGTAGGGGCTCCGGCGAGCGCGAGCGACATCCACAGCATCGAGGCTCTCCTTAGCGAGATCCGTGCCAGCCCTCAGGGGGCTCCTGGCGGTCCAAACGTGACAGGCTGTCAACCGGGGCGTCGCCCCCGCGCGGGACCGGACACCCTGTCAGATGAGCTCGGCGTCCACGAGCTCGGCGACCAGGGCGACGGCGTTCGCGGCGGTCAGGCGCAGGGGGTCGCAAGCGGCCCACAGGTGAACGCCGAAGCCGGCGCGGTCGTCCCGGATCCGCCCCACGGCCAGCTGGGCGTTGCCCGTACAGGAGCGCGGCTGCAGGTCCTTCTTCTCCGCCAGCGCCAGGTTCGGCGCCGCGCGAACGAGCTCCTCGACCTGGCCCGCGGTGACCGGGCGCTCGGTGAGCAGGTGGAGCTGCACGGCCATTCCGAGGAAGAGCGGCGCGAGCGCCAGGCTCACGTTGACGCGAGAGGGGTCGATGCCGAGCACCCGGCCCGCGTGCACGGCGCCCATCAGCTCATGCGTGCTCCAGCCGCCGACGTCGTCGCCCCAGCTGGGCAGGAGATCGAAGGCCAGGCCTGCGGAGAAGACCTTGCGCGGAGGCGTCTGGCTGTTGAACAAGGCCGCGACCTGTCCGCTCAGCTCGCGCATGCCGTCCCGCCCGGCGAGGGCGGAGCTGGCGATGGCGGTCCCTCGCACGCCGACGAGGCCATGAGCCATCAAGGGGGCACCGAGGGCCGCGATCATCAACGCGAGCGGCCCGGGTGCCACGACGGCCCCCTCCTCGCGCACCGCGTCCCGCTCGATGGGGTTCAGCCCCAGGCCGAGGACCGGGACCTGGCGGTCGCGCAGGAAGATGCCGGAGAGGTCGACGACGATGCACCCGGCCTCGGCCAGCTCGCGGAAGAGGCCGTCCGCCACCCCCGGAGGGACGGCTGCGAAGCACAGGTCGATGCCCTCGAGGGCCTCGGCGCCCAGGTCGTGGACGGTGTGGGGCTTGCCGGCGAGCCGGACCTCGGCCT
>Ga0114933_10000954_pt1 | contig 33683 bp, 34 predicted proteins | sample 4SBtaG_FD_89691 | JGI IMG/M metagenome (GOLD analysis project Ga0114933, IMG submission 89691) | Deep subsurface microbial communities from Kolumbo volcano to uncover new lineages of life (NeLLi) - 4SBTROV12_W25 metaG | ecosystem: Environmental > Aquatic > Marine > Volcanic | place: Kolumbo... | reverse complement strand
TATGAAAACATCAATTGTATCCCTAAGGGAATAAGATAGATCCAAGATCCAATGATAAACATCCAAAAGAACAGACGATAGCGTTTAAAAAAAAGAGGCCATATGGAACCTATCATCAGCCCCAAAGCAAAAGAGGAATATTTCACCAAACCCATTTGCCACCAGCTAAACGTATAATCAGTAAAAATATTCATCATACAATCTCCTAGGAAACTATCTTCCTTTATTTCGGTCACGAAGGGCACGTTCAATTTCGCGGTTGGCATCACGTTTTTTTAAGTCCTCACGCCTATCATGCATCTTTTTCCCTTTTCCGAGACCTATTTCAAGTTTCACCTTTCCGGCCTTAAAATACATTTTTAGGGGAACTAACGCATATCCTCTCTCGTTAATTTTTCCTATCAAACGGCGAATTTCGTTTTTATGGAAAAGAAGTTTTCGAATCCTTGTAGTTTCGTGATTATGCACATTCCCGTGTCCGTATGGGTTAATATGACAATCAACTAGCCACACTTCCCCGTCCCTCACGTCCCCAAAACTTTCTTTAAGACTGACGTGTCCCTCACGAATAGATTTCACTTCGGTACCGGTTAACACCATGCCTGCTTCGTAGGTATCTTCCACCGCAAATTCCATTCTTGCTTTTTTATTCACGGATATAATCTTTACTCCGCTCATGACTTCCTCTTTTCACAATTTTAAATAAAAAAATCGAAGAAAACCCACTGGGTCCTTCGATCGAAAACTAAATATAATCGATTCTTCCTAATTTGGCTACTATTTTTATCTCTTCCTTCTTTTTCCGATTGCTTTTCGTTTTCTAACTTTCATACGTGCTTTCGTTATTTTTCCCTTTTTCTTTGGTTTCTTTTCTTTTTTTACGAAATCAGATAACACAAAAGAAATCCTTCTTAAATCTAAATCCACATCTTCTACAAGAACTTCAAGTGGATCGCCTAATCGATAACGTTTATTCGTTCGTTTTCCAATAACTGAATAATCATCAGGGTAAAATTCATAATAATCATCCTTGATGGACTCTAATGGAATTAACCCTTCTACAAAAAAATCATCCAATTCTGCGAAAATACCAAAAGACGTAGTTCCAGATACATGTCCTTTAAATACCTTTCCAATAAATTTTTTCATAAATAGTGTTTTATAAAAATTGATCATTTCTCTCTCTGCTTCTTCTGTCTTACGTCCTTGTTCAGATATGTTTTCGCAAAGAGATAAGAAACTTGCTTTCTTTTTTCTTTGATTTTTCTCAAATAATCTTTTTTTCAAAATTCGATGTACCACTAGGTCTGCATATCTGCGTATAGGAGAAGTAAAATGGGTATATTTTTCGATTCCCAGACCAAAATGTAGTCCCGGGTTCGGGTGGTATCTAGCGTATTTCATACTTCGCAGTGCTACTAGGCTCATAAATCTTTCTTCTTTTTTCCCTCGAAATAGATTCAGTATTTCTTGAAATCCATTGGGTTTAAGAAGCATCTCCGTCGATGGAGCAGGATACCCTAGTCTTGAAACAAGATTTCGAAAAGAATTTGCCTTGTCTTCGGAAGGACATTCATGAATGCGGTATATACTCTCTGAACGAACTGTACCAAGAAACTCTGCAACTGCCGTATTCGCTGCAAGCATACACTCTTCAATAAGCATATGTGCTTGATTCCTATCAGAACGATTAATCCCTGTCGGATATCCGTTTTTATCTATAGAAACTTTTGCTTCTGGTAGATCAAAATCTAAACTTCCATTTTGAAATCTTTTTGAACGCATTTTTTGAGTGAGACTCGACAACTGCAGGAGAGATTTTTCTAATTCTTTTATTTTTAGTACCTGTGTAGGGTTGGAAACAGGTTCCCCGTTTAAAAACTCCCCAACACTTTCGTAGTCTAACGAAGCAAAAGATTTAATATATGTCTGTGCTACGCGAAATCCTTTTTGATTTCCGGATGCATTGAAATCTAAAAAAACACTCATCGTTCTTCGGACTTTATTTTCGTCTAAAGAACAGATCTGATTTGTAATTTTCTTTGGTAGCATCGGAAACACTTTATGCGGGAAATACACACTATTGGCTCTTTGCATCGCTTCTTGATCAATAAGGGAACCTTCTTTGATGAAAAAACTTACATCTGCGATATGTACTCCTAAACGCCACCCTCCTTTCGGCAGTGATTCGATAGATACTGCATCGTCTCTGTCTCTAGCGTCTATAGGATCTATCGCAAATGCCTCAAGACCCCTGCAATCCTCAACTTCTTCAGGAAGTTCCTTTTTCTCATCTATAGGAGAATATTTTTCAGATTCTTGTAGTACGGATTTAGAAAATTCTTGAAATAGACCAAACTTTTCGCATATCACTTTTTCTTCTGTTTTTGGATCACCTGGTGAACCAAAATATTTTGTTATCTCCCCCTTCCCATCTTCCTTTGGATTGGGATAAGAACTAATTTTGGTCTCTACCCATTCACCCACATTATTTTTTTTAATTTTCTTGGAATTGACTATAATTTTGAAAGGCAACTTATCTTCTTGGGGTTCAATCCAAGCACGTTTCCCAGAAAATAGAAGTCTTCCTATGATGTGATCTCTACCACGCTCAATTATCTCGACAATTCTACCGGCACGTCTCCCATCAGGATCCATTTTTTCCTGCCTAGCAAGGACCAAATCTCCATCTATTGCATTTAAAAAAGAACGGGGACCTATAAATAAATCTTCCTCAGATTGAATGCCATCTTTCTCTGGAATCACAAAACCAAATCCTTGTTTGTTTCCTCTGTAAATACCTCGAACTGTCGGCATATTTTTTGGAATGGAGTACTTTCTCCTTGATCTGACAAGTTTTCCTTCTTCTACCAAACCGCGAAGTTTTTTTCTGAACAATCCTCTTTCATCGGAAGAAATGCCAAGGGCAGAAACAACTTCTCGAAATAAAACTGGAGAATGTTTGTCAGCAAAAAAAGAAAGGATATCTTTTTCTTTCAAATCAATCGAAGACTTCATGAGGTCCTCAAAATTTCAAAATATATTTTAGTGAAAGGATTATTCAATATTTTTTTGTCCTATTTGAAAAATTTCTACTATTTTTCGTTTTTGTAATTTTACACAGGTGAGTTTCCCACCAAAAACAAGAGCTGTATCGATACCCAATAAAATAGGGAGTTCATCCAGAATTTCGTACATAGGAGAATGACCAAACACAACCGGTTTGCCAAAATCATATTTTGCACCTATAAAATCTTCTCTAATCCAAATCATATCACTATTTTCTTGTTCAGAAATCGGAATTCCCGGACGAAAACCTGCATGCGCAAATAAAAAATCTTCGGTCTCGTAAAAAAACAATAATTCTTTATAAAACTTTTGATGTTCTAGAGACAAAGTGAATGATGTTCCAGGAATATGACCATAACTTCTCAAAGTTTCTACTCCAACCTTTTCCTCAAAAAAATCTTTTTGATATCGATATGTGCCTTCGAAAAAATCAATAAACATATCTTCATGATTTCCTCTAAGAAAAATCATTTCAGGAAATTCTTTTTTTTTGTCTATCAAAAAATCTACTACTCCTGAAGAATTAGGACCTCGATCAATATAATCTCCAACAAAAATAATCTCGTCTCTTTGTTGAAAAGGGACAGAAATAAATAACTCTTCTAAGACCGATATATGTCCGTGTATATCACCAATGGCATATAAATTACTCATTTAACTTTCCATAAAAAATGAAGCGTATACTGCAAATCGGTAGGTATACATGCAGGGGAATGCTATTTCAACTCTCCCCAATTCTTTCCAGCATGTACTTCGACTACCACTGGCACTTCTAACGAAATTGCATTTTCCATCTCGCTTGAAGCGAATTCCATGGAGGACTCTAATTCCTTTCGAGGCGATTCGAACAGTAATTCATCATGTACTTGAACTAACATTTTTGTTTGTTTGTTTTCAGTTTCTAATTTAGTAAAAATATCAACCATCGCTTTTTTAATTATATCTGCCGCACTCCCTTGAATAACAGAATTGACTGCAGTTCTCTCAGAAGCTCTTCTTAAATTCTGATTTCTACTTTCAATGTCAGGAATGTACCTTCTTCTCCCAAGCAAAGTAGAAATATATCCTTTTTCTTTAACTTCTTCGACTATCTTATTGACAAATGCGGGGACACTTGCAAAACGTTCAAAATATTTTTCAATAAAAGAACGAGCTTCACTCTGAGGAATTCCAAGTGTTTTAGATAGACCGAATGCACCTTGGCCATAAATTATTCCAAAGTTCACGGCTTTTGCAATTCGTCGCATTTCTGATGTTACTTCTTTCAGTGAAACACCAAATACCGCCGAAGCAGTAGTAGAATGAACATCTTCTCCTTTAGAAAATGCGTCTACTAAACTCGGATCGAGTGTAAAGTGTGCCAACACTCGAAGTTCAATTTGACTATAATCACATGCAAAAATAGACCAACCTTCTTTTGGAATAAATGCAGATCGGATTTCTTTTCCAAGGTCTGTTCTAATTGGGATATTTTGTAAATTTGGATCAGAACTGCTTAAACGACCGGTTGCAGTAATAGTTTGATTAAAATGAGTGTGAATTCTACCTGTTTTCTTATACACAAGTCTTGGAAGAGCATCGACATACGTGTTTTTTAGTTTTGTAAGTTGTCTATATTGAAGAATCATATTGGGCAATTCATGAAGGTGGGACAATCTTTCTAGTGTATCAATATCTGTAGATGCACCTGTCTTTGTTTTTTTCATTATCGGAAGATTAAGATTTTCAAAAAGGATGCGACGTAATTGTACTGTAGAATTAATATTGAACTCTTCTTCAGCTAACTCATATATTTTTTTGGTCATCCCTTCTAGCTCAACTTCTAACTTTGAACTCATTCTATTCAAAAGGTCTACATTTAATCGAATTCCCGTTGTCTCCATATCTAATAAAATTGCTAACAATGGAATTTCTAAATCAGAAAATAATTCGTCCAGTTTATCTTCCTTCAATTGTTCTTTCATTTTTTCTGCTAAACGAAAGGTAATATCTGCATCCTGAGAGGCATATTGCGTTGCATCTTCAATGGAAACTTCTGAAAAAGAAATCTGCTTAGCACCTTTCCCGCAAATATCCACATATTTAATCGTGGAAATACCAAAATATTCTTCTGCAAGATGATCCAATCCATGACTCGTCCGGTTAGATAGAATGAGATAAGAAGCCAGCATAGTATCAAAAATCTTTCCTTTGATTTCATATCCATTTTCTCTAAAAACGGAAATATCATACTTTATATTTTGACCAATTTTCTCCTTTTCTTCAGAAAGTAGGAAAGGAGAGAGTTCCTTCATTACTAGTTTCAAAGAAAGTTGCTCACTTTTCGGTTCATTCTTGTGTCCAACAGGAATATAGAATGCTTCGCCTGCACTAACACTCAGACTCAAACCAACAATTTCAGCTTCTTTAGGGTCTAAAGACGTTGTTTCAAGATCTATGGAAAAAGAAGTACTCTTCTCCAAAGTTTTGATAAGTTTTCCTAAATCAGATTTTGATATGATTTTTCTGTACTTTTCATTTTTTTGAATCAAAGGTTCTGTATCTTCTGTTGTTTTCGAATCACTAGATTCATAACCGGGAAGTTGTTCTAAAATATTTTTAAACTCAAGTTCTTCTATAAAAAATTCTCTCCCTAACTCAATATTTGCATCTTTCAATCTGTAATTCTCCAGGGAATTTTTCTGTTCAGCATCACACTTAATTCTACAAAGTTCCCTTGAAAGCAAAATCAAATCTTTATTTTCTTCGAGGATTTGTTTTTGCCTAGGTCTTTTCACTTTTGTAACCGATTTCAATAAATTATCTAGACTCCCAAATTCTTGAATCAGGGAAACTGCTGTTTTTTCTCCTATGCCTGGCGCACCAGGAATATTATCTGTGGAATCACCCATAAGTGCTTGAATGTCTATAAATTTATCAGGAGCAATTCCCCATTTTTCTTCGATTTCTTTAGGACCATATTCTTCATCCTTCATTGGATCCCATATACGAATTTTCTCATTCACTAACTGTGCAAAATCTTTATCTGCAGTTATGAGAAGAACTTCAAATTTCTCTTTCAAAGCTTCGTGTGCAAGAGAACCTAAAAGATCGTCTGCTTCTAAACCTGCCTCTACAAGAAGAGGAATATTTAAGATCTCAACAACGCGATGAATCAACGGAATTTGCGAAACTAGATCTTCTGGTGCAGCATTACGGTTTGCTTTGTATTTAGGAAAAATAGAATGTCTATGCGTGGGTTCAGGTCTATCAAAAGCAATAGCAGCATAATCAGGTTTTTTGTCTTTAATAACTTTTAAGAGCATTCGAGTAAAAGCAAGAACGGCACCAGTGGGGGTACCTTTCGAATTTCTTAAGTTCTGCCGCATCATCGCGTAATAAGCTCGGAACATATATCCCGAACCATCTATTAAGAAAATTTTCTTTTGTTCTTTAGTACTCAAGAATTCTCCTAGTAAATTGTTAGCTATTTTACAACTGCATTGCATATAAAAGAAATGACCGATAAATAAAATGCACGGTTACTTAATTTTTCAAAAACATTATAATTACAAAAATGTCTAAACAAAATGTTTAGATTCTATGGTGAATCATTCCTTACTCGGAGAAGTTACAATGCATATAGATATTCACTGTCATATTTACCCTAATGAATATGTCAATTTAATAAAACAAGAAGGCGCACGATTTGGAGTAGAAGTGAAAGAAAACAGTGATGGAGATAGGAAAATAATTGTCAAAGGCCTGACTTTTGGCAATCTGCAAAATTTCACGGATGTTGATTTGAGACTGAAAAAAATGGAAGAGATGGGTCTTGATATGAATATACTTTCTTTTTCTTCAAATCCAGGTGTTTATTGGGCCGACTCCGAACTTGCGAATGAGTTATGCAAAGTATCGAATGATGCCTATGCAAAAATTATCAAGGAAAGACCAGAGAAATTTGCAGGATTTGCTGCCCTTCCTGCTCAAGATGGAAATCTTTCATCGCTAGAACTGGAGCGTAGTGTGAAAGAACTCGGTTTAAAAGGTGGATTCTTAGGAACAAATGTAAACGGTAGGTACTTGGATCATGAATGTTTTTTTCCTATTTATGAAAAAGCAGCATCTTTGAAAGTTCCGATTATCGTTCATCCTGCAAACCCAGCTGGTATGTCAGAAATGAAAGATTACTATCTTTTCAATTTAGTTGGATTTACTACAGAAAGCGCAAATAGCATTGGAAGGCTTATTTTCTCAGGAATTTTTGACCGTCTTCCTGATTTAAAATTTATCTTCTTGCATGGTGGAGGAACCGCACCATATCTCGCAGGAAGATTTATGCATGGCTGGAAAGTACGAAAAGAATGTCAAAATATACAAAAATCGCCTCTTGAATATATGAAATCAAATTTTTACTTCGACTGTTTATTATTTCACTCTCCTGTAGTTCGATTTCTCGTGGATCTTATCGGAAGTGATAGAATTATGCTTGGAACTGATTTGCCCTATGATATGACGGATGAGCAAATAGTGAAAACATTGGAAAATGCAGGACTAAGTAGTGATGAATATGACAATATTTCACATAAAAATGCTCAAACAATTCTTAATCTATAAACTTTTTAAAATTAGAAAGAATAATGCTAACAATAGAATGGGAAAAACCACTAATAATCTTTGTTTCTTCAATTTTTGAAGGTGCAATCGGGTTTGATTTTGCTCTTCTTGCCGTCCCAACTCTCGGAGCGTTTATTGGAATTAAAGAATCAATTATATATCTCGCAATCCCAAATTTAGCTCTTATGTTACTTCGTTCTATTTATGTTGGGATATCTTTTACATCAATTAAGAGATACCTTCCATTTATTGGCGCAGGATGCTTAGGAACTATACTTGGCGTAATTTCGTTTGTTGCTTTTCCAGCAACATTCATTAAATATTTCATTAGCTTTATTCTTCTCCTACTCGCAATACATAGTATTTCAAAACTACGGGTGCATTTGGACATGAGAGATGAGATTTTTTTTACTTACTTTGCAGGATTTTTTGGTGGATGGTTTAGTGGAATTTCCTACACGGGAAGTGCTTTATGTGTGATGTTTCTCGACAGTTTAGGAATCAAAAAAACAGAACTCATAAAAATCTTATATATCGCAACTCTATTCTTTTCATTGGTTCAGGTGGGAGCACTGAGCGGTATGGGACAATTTAACAAGAAGATTATTATAGAATCTTTGATTGGAATTTTCCCAGCAGTCTTAGGTTTTTCTGTAGGAAGAATTTTAATAAAATTTTTACCAAATAAGATACTTTATGGAACTGCAATTCTTATAATGATTATTTCATCAGTTCTTCTTATTGTAGAAATCTAAAGAACTAAGCAATACCCTTCTTAAGAATTTGGTGGAGATGGATTACCCCAACCACTTCATCTGAATCTTCGTTACACACAACAAGAGAAGTAATTGAAGATGATTCCATACGATGCAATGCTACAGCTGCCATTTCTTTTGGGTTAATTCGATGAGGGATATTAGACATTAATTCATTCGCACAAGCAGAGGTCCAATCGATTTTTGTCTCTAAAGATCTTCGTAGATCTCCATCTGTAATAATACCAACTAAACGCTTTGATTGATCTACCACACATGTCATTCCTAACTTTTTAAGTCCTATTTCTTTCACAACTTCTTCAATTAAAACTTTTTCATCGACAAAAGGAATATCTAAATCTTTTGTCATAATCTCTTCTACTCTTATAAGATTCCTTCCTAAAACTCCCCCTGGATGAAATTGTGCAAAATCTTCTGGACGAAATCCTTTTTCTTCTAAAACAGACATTGCGAGAGCATCTCCCATTGCTAGTGTAGCAGTTGTACTAGCAGTAGGAGCAAGATTAATAGGACAAGCTTCCTGTTCAACAGATACATCCAAAAAAGAAACTGCTTGTTTCGCTAGTGTAGAATTTTTATTTCCAGTGATTGCAATTAGATCCATCCCAAGTCTAGCAAAAACTGGTAAAACTCTTAATAATTCTTCCGTTTCACCACTAAAAGATAAAGCTAATACTACATCGTCATCTTTAACCATCCCTAAATCGCCGTGGACTCCTTCTACAGGATGAATAAAAAAAGAAGGAGTGCCTGTACTAGCGAGAGTAGCGGAAATTTTTTGTGCTATAAGTCCGCTTTTCCCGATGCCAGTTACAACGACATGTCCTTTACATTCTACAATCAATTTAACTGCACGAACAAAGTCTTCTCCCATACGATCAGGTAGATTTTGCAAGGCATTTATTTCTATCTCTATAGTCTTTTTTCCTCTTTCGAGAGGGTCCACCATTATTTCCTTTCAATGATATACTATGTGTTTTAAATACCATTACATAAATTCGAAGTGTATGTAAAAAAGATAATCGTTAAATTATTTAAAATCATGAACAGGAAACTTCTTTACTATATTTAAGTCACATGCTAAAAATTAGTAGGTTATCATAACTATTGAATCAATAATCCAGGGAGAAAAATAAAGCATGTCAGGTCACTCCAAGTGGAGTACAATAAAACGTAAAAAAGGTGCTTTGGACGCAAAACGAGGGAAAATCTTCACAAAGCTAATTAAAGAGATAACTATTGCTGCTAGAATTGGGGGTGGGGATATAGATGGGAATCCTAGACTAAGAACTGCCGTACAAGCAGCGAAATCTGCAAATATGCCTCAGGATAATATAACTCGAGCAATTGCAAAGGGAACAGGAGATTTAGACGGTATCACCTATGAAGAACTCTCATATGAAGGATATGGGCCCGGGGGTGTTGCTATTCTGATCAATGTACTAACTGACAATAAAAACAGAACAGGTTCAGAAATTCGTCATTTGTTGACTAAAGGCTCTGGAAACATGGCAGAACCAAATGCAGTTGCCTGGAACTTTGAAAAAAAAGGACTCATACTGATTCCTAAAAATGATGAAGATGAAGACCGTCTCATGGAAATAGTTCTAGAATCAGAAGCGGACGATATGCAGGTTACGGATGATTTTTACGAAATTCATACTACTCCTGACAAATTTGAATTTATACTTAACGAAATTAAACAAAATAAGTTCGTACCTGAATCAGCAGAAGTCTCGATGATTCCAAAAACAACTATAAAACTTGAAGGAAAAGAAGCTGAACAAATGTTACGTTTACTTGAATCGATTGAAGATAACGATGATGTTCAAAATGTCTATGCAAACTTTGATATTTCTGATGAAGAAATGGAAAAAGTAACTCTCTAGAATTGCCGCCTAAACGAAATACTTTTAGATGAATACACAAAAATTTCCTTACTACATTCTAGGTGTAGATCCAGGTCTTTCATGTACTGGCTATGCTATACTGAGAGGAGAAGACAAAAGAAAGGACCCTGTTCTCGTAGAAGGGGGAGTATTGAATAACAAAAAAAAAGATGCTTTAGAAATCAAACTTTGCAACTTATATACTGACCTTTCTAAAATAATCATGGAACATAAACCAAATGTAATGGCAGTTGAGAACTTATATAGCCACTACAATCACCCACGAACTTCAATTATTATGGGTCATGCGCGAGGAGTTATCTTGCTTGCTGCATCTAAAGAAAAAATTCCTGTTCATCATTATTCGGCAACTGAAATAAAAAAATCTCTACTAGGTATTGGAAGAGCAACTAAAATACAAGTTCAAATGGTAGTCCAACAACGTCTCCATTTATCTGACTTACCTGAACCACCTGATCTTGCTGATGCAATTGCAACTGCATATTGTGATTTTGACCGTCATTTAATTAGAAACTAACTTTTTTAATGGTTATAGAATGATAAGTAAAATTTCTGGAAAAATAGAACAATTACAGGATGACACTGTCTCTGTTTCTATCGATACAGGTGTAACATATGAAATGTATATTGGAGTATACGCGATACCAGAAATACAAAAAAAAATGGAAGGAAATGAATTCCTAGAGTTCCATACATATCATTATCTAGAAGGTAATGTTACATCTAGTCAAATGATACCAAGGCTAATAGGATTTCTTTCGAAAGAAGAAAGGGATTTTTTTATTAGATTTATTAAAGTTCCTGGTATAAGTGCAAGAAGTGGAATAAAAGCATTAGGTATTTCGCCTGATTTGATTGCTGATGCTATAGCAAATTCTAACTTGCCAGTTTTAAATAAGCTACCGGGTATTGGCAAAAAAAAGCCGAGCAAATTGTATCGAAACTTCAGTCTCAAGAATTTGAAAAGATATTCAAATCTAAAATTGGAAATGTAATTGACAACCCACCCATTCAAAACTCAAATACTTCTGAGGCAACGGAAGTCTTAGTGACACAATTAGGTTATAAAAGAAGTGAAGCAGAAAATTTAGTAATTCGTGCTCTTCAAAAAATAGACAATGAAGCATCAACCGAAGATATTTTAGAAGAGGTATTTCGTCTAAGTAATTAAGAGGTTCAAATTGGTTATTGAAAGACGTATCTCCGGACAAAAAGGGAACCCAGAGGAAGAAGATAAATTTTTATCTCTAAGACCTACGAAACTTTCTGAATACGTAGGACAAAAGAACCTTATAGATAAATTATCTATCGCTATGGATGCTTCTCTTAAAAGAGAAGAACCTGTCAGACATATTTTATTTCATGGTCCTCCAGGACTTGGGAAAACTACGTTATCTCATATTATTTCAGAAGAAATGAACTCTCGCTTAGTGAAAACATCTGGGCCAGCTTTGTCTAGACCCGCTGACCTAATGGGAATACTTACTAGCTTGCAAGAGGGAGATATTTTGTTTATCGATGAAATTCATCGACTTCCTCGTGCTGTAGAAGAATTTTTATATCCTGCAATAGAAGACTTTCAGGTAGACTTCGTAATAGATCAGGGACCAATGGCAAGAACTATGAATTTTTCATTAAAACATTTTACTCTTGTTGGTGCCACAACAAGACCAGGGTCAATCACAGCAGCACTTAGAGATCGATTTTATCTTATGTATCACGTTGATTTTTATACAGAGAAAGAATTAGAAATTATTATAAAACAAAGCGCAAAACGTCTTAAAATACAAATCCAAGAAGAAGCTTCCTCAGAACTCGCAAAGAGGAGTAGAGGTACTCCTAGAACAGCAAATCGTCTCTTGCTTTGGGTACGTGATTATATACATTCAAAAGGCACGAAAAACATAACTTTAGAATCTACAAAAGAGGCTCTTGCAATGGAAAACGTAGATGAAAAGGGACTAGATGAATTAGATAGAAATTATCTCAAAACAATAATCGAACTTTATAACGGGGGTCCAGTCGGGGTAGAAGCATTAGCTGCAACTCTTAATGAAGACACGGATACCCTAGTAGATATGGTCGAACCATATTTACTACGAACAAGCTTTTTAAAAAGAACACGATCCGGAAGATGTGCTTCAGATCTTGCTTTTACTCATCTCGGATTAAAGGTCCCAAAAGATTTTCAAAATGATTTTTCTTTTAACGAAAATTCTAGTTAAAAAAGGTAAAAAATAACTTGCCACAATTAGGAAATTTTCCGAAGTTATTAATCTTGCTAGGAATCTTTTTAATATGTCTAGGTCTATTTTTATGGGTTTTTCCGAAGATGTATTTTTTTGGACGACTACCCGGGGATATTAATATAAAAGGTGAAAAATGGAGTTTCCATTTCCCTATCATCACTTGTATCGTAGTCAGTATCTTCATTTCTTTTTTAATAAATTTCTTTTCAAAAAAATAAACAAATCAATCTTTAAGTGAAATTTGAATTTATAAAATCTAGAAAAATATATTAGACAGTAACTCATCAATAGTTTTAATCTCTAAATCAGGTTTTACTTCTGGGTCTCCCTTAATTTTCCCCCAGCGATTAACCCAAACTGTTTGCATCCCTAAATTTTTTCCACCAATAATATCCGTACGAAGATTATCTCCAACCATCAAAACCATTTCAGCTGGAATATTTAACTGAGAAAGAGCTTCATCAAATAAATAAGAAGAAGGTTTCCCAATCACAACAGGATCTTTTCCTGAAGAAACTCTTATAACTTCAGCAATAGCACCACCTCCTAGCAAAAACTCAGTTCCTGCCCCCGAAGGTCTCCTTACATCTGAGTTCATTGCAATAAATTTTGCTCCTTGTGCTACTAAATGAGAAGCTTTACTCATCGAGAAATAAGTTAATTCTTCATCAAGACCAATCAGAACAATATCAACATTTTCTGGATTTTTTAGCGTTAAATCTTCAAATCCAGCATTGGAAATAGAAAATCGAAGTTCTTCTGAACCAATTACAAATACTGTTTTCATATTTTGGCAAATCTTTCTCAAAAATATTCCGGCATAGTCTAATAACCCAATAATATTTTTTCTGTCTGGGGTTAGTCCAATTGAGAGCATATGATCGTAAATTTCTGAAACATTTTGCTTAGATATATTGGTAATAAAACGATGGGGAATTTTTTTTTCTTGTATTTTTTTCATTACATCTCGAGCACCTGGCAACACAGCATCGCCGGCAAAAAAAACACCTTCAAGATCAAAGATAATTGCACGCACGTTAGAAAAATTAATTTCTTTTAGCCCTTTATAAAGATTTGAAAATATATCTAATCTTACATGTAAGGACTATGTCTTAAAAAGCTTTTTTTGAAAAATTTTAATCGATAAGAATTAATGATAAACTTTCAGACATAAATAAATCATCATATTCTTAAATAATTTTGTAATTACAATTAATTGCTTTCATTTTTTTATACAGGGGGGGAAATGTCCCACTATTTGTTTGATTTAAACGGGAAAAAAGCACTAATCACCGGAGGTGGTAGAGGAATTGGAAAAACTATTGCTGTGGGTCTTGCAAGCGCAGGTGCAGATATTGGAATCACGGATATTGATATTTCAAACAAAAGCGAGATAAAAGAAGAAATTGAAAAGTTTGGTAAAAAATGTACTTTTATTCAATCAGATATCACTGATTTTTCAGCTTGCAAAGAAATTGTAACAGAATGTTCAAGAAATTTAGGAGGATTAGATATATTAATTAATAATGCAGGAACTAACATACGAAAAACTGTAAACGAAGTCACCGAAGAAGATTGGGATAAAGTACTCAATTTAAATCTAAAAAGTTATTTTTTTATGACAAGGGAAGCAGGAAATGAAATGAAAAAATACAATGGAGGAAAAATAATAAATATTGCATCTTTAATGGGATGGTCTATTTTTCGTAATCCTAATAAACAAACCTATGCACCCTACGCTTCAAGCAAAGGGGGTGTTATATCACTGACACGTTCTTTTGCTATAGACTGGGCCGAAGAAAACATACAAGTTAACGCAATATGTCCAACCTTTATTGAAACGCCTTTAACTAATACTCTTAAGGATGATAAACCAGTTTACGACGCTATATGCAAGCGGACACCTATGGGAAGATTTGGAAAAATGGAAGAACTAATTGGTCCATGTATTTTTCTTTCATCAGAAGCAAGTAATTTGATAACTGGAACATCCATTTTGGTAGATGGTGGTTGGTACGCAAGCTAATGGGGGAAAAAAGTTTACTTCTACTTATGACTACTTCAACCTATAGAGCAAGTGCCTATATAGATGCTTCTAAGAGACTTGAAATCAATCCCATAATTGCGACAGACCAACCAGATATTTTAGGCCATCTAAGTCCTGGCAATTCTATCACTTTAGATTATTCGAAAAATGAACAGAGTAAAAAAAAGATCATCAAACATATAGAAAGATTTCCAATACAAGGAGTCTTAGCAATTGATGAAGAAACATTAATACTTGGAGCTATGGTCGCAAATTCATTAGGACTTATTTGTCATTCTATAGAATCCGTAATGGCTACCCGAAGCAAATATGAACTTAGGAAAATTTTATCCGAAGAAGGTCTCAGAAATCCAGAATTTAAATTAGTATCCTCCGAGGAGAATCCAGACTTAATTTCAAAAACTATTTCGTTTCCATGCGTCATGAAACCTACTTTTCTCTCAGGAAGTCGGGGTGTAATAAGAGCAAACAATCAAAAAGAATTTACCAATGCATATTTAAGAATCAAGAAAATTCTAGATTTGCCTGAAATGTCAATTCGAGGAAAAGATGAATCTAAAATGATTCTGATAGAAGAATATATAGACGGAAAAGAAGTTGCTGTTGAAGGAATTATTATAAATGGCGATTTTTTACCACTTACTATTTTTGACAAACCTGAACCACTTAAAGGACCATTCTTTGAGGAGACTATCTACGTCACCCCATCTACACTTCCTCAATCAACCCAGAAGAAAATAATCGAAGAAACTAAACATGCGTCAAATGCAATTAAACTTTCTAATGGTCCAATACATGCAGAATTGAGGATTGACCGTAAAGGAAATCCTTGGATCATCGATATTGCGAGTAGAACAATTGGGGGCAAATGTTCAAAAGCAATCAAATTTGCAGATGAAATTTCTCTTGAGTCTATTATTCTAAATCATGTGTTAGGTGAAAAATTACCTGATATAATCCCTATTTCTTCTTCCTCAGGAGTAATGATGATACCTATACCTAAATCTGGAATACTTAAAGAGGTCAGAGGAAAAGAAAAATGTTTACTGATAGAGGGCATAGAAGAAATAGAAGTTACGATACCCTTAGGAGAAAAAGTTGTTCAACTTCCTGAGGGTGATAGATATCTTGGATTCATTTTTGCAATCTCCGATGAACCAAGTAATACGATAAAAATTTTGAAAGAAGCACACGGAAAACTGAATTTTAAAATCGAATAATCTATATAAAAATTAAATCCTAAAAAAACTTATTTTTTACTCGGTGTATAGTATGGATTTTCTCCTGATGCATGATCAGTAGTATCTACAACCTCAATATCTGGATCTAATTGTTGAAGTCTTGATAAAACTCCGGTTTTCAAAGTCACATCAGCCATACCACACCCTGCACAACCTCCACCCATCTGAATAAAAACACGTTTTTCTTCAACATCAAGTAAATTAATGGAACCCCCATGAGATGCAACTGCAGGATTAATTTCTGTGTCAATTATCTCTTGAATCTGTGACATTAAAGAAGAGTCTGATTCAGGCATATCTCTAGTAACTTTAAATCCACTCGTAGGACCGTCACTAACAAATTCTACATTTGCCCTCTCTGCCCTAGACACATGTTCCTGTAATGCAAAGACACCAATAGAATCGTTTTCAATTTTAGTATACTGATTTTCATCACCTTCTTTAACTAAATCCAATCGATACCCACCTTCAAAACTAATAAGAATCCCTGCGAATCCTCCTCCATTATTCTCCATTACTTCTTTAACTTTTTCCAAAGCCGCATCAGTAATTTGCATGTCTAAAAAATCCTCTCTAATTCATATGACAAATAAAAGTTTTAATGAAAAAAGTACTATTAAAAATAACCAAATCACATAACCAAAGTATACAAGTTGTAAATAAATAGCAAGTTTGAAATTTTAGGGTTACAATCAAAACTAAACTTAAGGCTCTACAATTACTTTTAATGCACCATCTAATTTTTCTTCAAATGTTTTTATAGCCTCAGAAAAATCACTCATATTAAATTTGTGCGTTATCAAAGTGTTTAGCTGAAGTACACCAGAATTATAAAGCGATAATACTTCAGGCAGAGCATTTGGGGCTGCACGCGAACCAACTACATCAATTTCATCTAGTACAAATCTATTTAAAGGAAGATTAGCTTCTTCAGAAGGAATACCTCCAATTACGACTCTTCCTCCTTTTTTAATGATTTCAATAGCCTGACGAATAGCCACAACCGTACCTGCACATTCAAGAACAACATCAGGTCCTATTCCTTCAGTTCCGATTTTAATCGCATCAACAGGATTATGCTTTTCATAATTAATCACTTCATATCCTAATTCTTTAGCTTTCTGGAGACGATGACCTCTGCCTATCACAATGACTCTTCCCGCTCCTAAAGCTCTTGCACACTGGTAAACAATGGATCCTACTGCGCCAGGACCAATTACAACAACTGTATCACCCGCGCTAATTTCACCTCTCTTTGCAATGTGAAGTGCAATACCCGCTGTATCAAGAAGTGCAGCTTCTTCAAAATTAATTTCTTTAGGAATTTTCACCAAAGAACGTGCATTTACATTTATATACTCAGCATATGCTCCCTGAGCAGTCATTCCGTACTGTCTATGACCCGAATCCTTATTTCCATAATTCAAACAAAGGTTATATCTTCCAATCATACAATTTCTACATTGAGAACAACCTACAGCTGAAGACCCTGCAACCCTATCTCCAACCTTAAATCCTGTTACTCCAAGTCCTATTTTTTCGACTATACCAGACCATTCGTGACCAATAATAAAAGGCCATTCAGGTGGCCACATCGGATAAAATTTTCCCGATATTATGCCCAGATCTGTTCCACATATAGCAACCGAACTAACTTTACAAAGAACTTCTCCTTTCCCAATTTCGGGGATTGGAATATCTGTTCTAAATTCGTATCTATTAGGTTCTATGCAAACAACAGCTTTCATAAAAAATTCAATCTTCTAAAATGTTTTTAATCAAGGTTCTCTAATTCAAATTTTCAAATCATCTTTAGTTACATCACCTAAATAACGATAACCGGTATCTTCTACACTACCGGATCCGATATATATGCCTATTGCTTCTATTGACTCTGTATCACTTAAATTATATAGAAAATGCTCTACACCTTTGGGTATATAGTGAAAATGTCCTCCACGAACTTCAACTCTATCCGGTCCAGCTCCAGCAAGACCGTGACCACTTATAATATAATAAATTTCCTCACAATTCTCGTGAAGATGTTTTTTATGAACTGCACCAGGCTGAAAACTTGCTCTAAAAAGAGTAGTAGAACTCCCATTATGTTTTCCTAAAGGGAGACGAAAATCTGTAATAGACCAACCCTCTCCCTCATTCATTTTTTCAGAATTTACATCATCAAGATGTACTAAAATTCCATCTGACAAACCCTGTCTTGGCATACTAAGATCATCTTCTGTTACCTTGCCGCAAAATTCATATCCAGTATCCTTTACACTTTTAGCACCTAAGTAAAAACCTACTACTACTGCTTCCTCATCTTTAGTTTCATTATAGAAGAAATGTGTTGATCCTTTTGGCATTAACCTACAGTGTCCTTCCTTAACTTCTGCACGTTCCTCCCCTTGTCCAACTACCCCATAACCTTTTAAATAAACTGCTATTTCTTCACAATTTGTATGTAAATGTTTTGCATGTGTTGAACCTGGCCTAAAAATAGAATGAAAAACCGTTGTGGAACTTCCATTCTCTCCAGATATTGGCAAACGAAATTCAGATATAGCCCAACCTTCTTTTTCTTCCATTTTTTCAATAGGAATATCATCTACATGGACCAGCGGGTACATAAGGCTCATAATTTCTCCTTTTTATATAAAAATTCTATATTTTATTTTATGTCATCTTCTGTCACGGGACCCAAATATTCAAAACCTGACTCATCAAGACCTCCTACACCAATATAAAAACCAGGAGCAATGAGTGCTTCATTATCACTCAAATTTGCAAGCCAATGTTCTGTATCTGCTGGAATATAATGAAAATGTCCTTCATTAAAATTTACACGATCATCTCCTACTCCAGCGAATCCGCTACCTTTTAACGCATAACAGATTTCTTCACAATTTCTATGTTTATGTTTCATATGAATCGTTTTAGGTCCAAAATATCCATACATCCAACATGTTTCTGCACCATGACTCTTATTAATAGGTTCGCAAAAATAATCTTGTGTCCATCCTTCTTTACGTGAAACTTTTACAAGAGGGACAGAATCATCATGTATTAGATGATATTTTAAATTTTTGGTACTTAAAGTCCGTGACGAAAGTTCTATGTCATTTTTAGAAATATCACCTATAAATTCGTATCCAGTTTGTGCAAAGGAAGGACAACGGTCATAAATTCCAATAAGTATGAGTGGTTCATTTCTATTTAAGTTTACAATCCAATGTTCAACTCCCTTAGGAATGAAATGATAGTGTCCAGAGAAAATTTCTACTTTGTCTGGACCCACGCCAGCTAACGCATGACCATTAACAACATAGTACATTTCATCACATGCATAGTGTTTATGTTTTTTATGTTCTGCTTTAGGAGCCAAAAAAGAATAATAAACAGTCGAAGAGCATCCATGTTTGCTGTCAAGAACAATGCGAAAATCTGCATCAGGCCATCCTTCTGACAGATTTAATTTTTCAGGAGATACATCATTAACATGTACTAGTGGATATTCTAAACTCATTCATCCCCCAGAATTGTTTCTCTTTAAGATGAAACTTGTATAACAGCACGCAAAGTGCCCCCATCACCTCCATCATCAATAAATTCAAATCCTTTTTGAATTTCTTCTAATGAAAATTGATGTGTAACTAAAGGTTCCAAATCAATCTTTCCAGATGAAACAAGCTTAATTGAACGTTCAAAATCTTCTGGCAACCCAGCTCTTGAACCTATAACAGTGATATCTTTGAAATAATATGATTGACCAGGAATGTCTTTTATCTTTTCAGGACCAATACCAAATTGAAGAATTGCTCCACCAGGACGAACCATTTCATAAGCTTGCAACATAGTTTCTTCAACTCCAGCAGTCTCAATAACTACATCTGCACCTAATCCATTTGTAAGTTCAATTACAGATTTGACAGGATCTACTTCACCAGCAGGAATGATTTCATCAGCGCCAAGCTTTTTTGCAACTTCAAGCTTCCATTGACTTCTAGTTATTGCGATCACTTTTTCCGCACCAGAAATCTTAGCAAGCTGAGTGTGTAACAATCCGCTACTACCTTGACCTAAAACAACAACTGTTCCTCCTGGAATATAAGGAGCTTTCCTTTGAGAATATACTACTGTGTAAAGACCAACAAAATTTGTTGCCGCTTCAAAACTCACACTATCTGGAAATGCAAAAGCTTCCGTTTCTTTGACTGAAATAAGTTCAGCAAAAGTGCCAGGAACTTCTCTTCCACGCAATCCTCCATTTAGACATAAGTTTGTTAAACCTCTGACACAATAAAAACATGAACTGCAACTCGAAAGTGGATTTAAAACAACTTTATCACCTAACTTTAAACGGGAAACATCAGAACCAATACTTTCTACGGTCCCTGTACACTCATGACCTGGTATTAAAGGAATGTTAGCAGGCATTTTCCCTGCCCAAATTGAGACATCAGTCCCACAAATGGCTGATGATGTAACTGAAACTAAAACATGATCATTTGGAATAATCGGATCAGGTTGGGTCCCAACACTAATTTTCTTCTTACTTTCAAGTAATGCGGCCCTCATAAAATCCTCAAAATTAATATTTCAAAAGAAAAGGGAAAGGTAAACGAAGAATAAAATTACTGTGAAGGGAGTATTCTCCCTTCACAGCGAAAATGTCGTCAAAAAACTTTAATTTTCACCTGCAAGTTCTTTAAATTCATCAAGAGACAAGAGTCTATGCAAATCAAGTGACTTGTCTTTCACATCATTCAAAAGAGCCATTTTTTCTTCTTCAGATGCGGTTATCCCAAGTTGATCTAAAAACCAGTTAATAGAATCAATACCACTACCTTTTCCAATTACTGGTTTAGGTTCACTCTGACCAACTAATTCTGCTCTAAAAGGAACCAATTCAGTAGGAAATTCCTTTCCACAATTCCTTAACCAACTAACAATGATTCCACTCTCAATATCATATAAATTTTCTCCTACTACGCATCGGTTTGGCGCAAGACTTATCTGAGCTAACTCCTGAACAAGTCTTGAAACCTCAGTAAATCTTTCGGTTTTAAGACCCATATCAACGTCATACATAGTCTTCATTGCAAGGGCAAGTTCTTCATAAGCACAATTTCCTGCTCTTTCACCAAGGCCACTTACTGATGTATGAGCCATTTGACATCCTTCTGCCATTGCCATCAATGTATTTGCGACACCCATGCCAAAGTCGTCATGAAAATGAGGTTCAAATGGTTCGTTTGGAAAAACTTCACGCATTTTTTTTATAACATAAGGTACTGTGTGAGGATTAAGGACACCTAAAGTATCAACTATAGCCAACGCATCCATATGTCCTTCTAATGCTACTTTTTTGAGCAATCCAAGGACCCAATCTATGGGTGCCCTAGAAAAATCAATTGGGAAGAAAACTGTATAAAGACCACACTCTTTTGCTACTTGTGTAGCTTGTACTGAGGTTTCTATAGCTTTATCTAATTCCCATCTATATGCCCGCTCAATCATATGAGTTGAACTTGGAACTTCCATTATGATTCCTTTAACACCTGTATCTGCTGAACGTTTTACGTCATCTGCCATACATCGGGCAAAACTGAAAACTTCAGTATTAGAACCCTCAAGCCTTTTCACAATTTCAATTATTGCTTGCTCGTCTGATTTTGAGACAACAGGCATACCTGCTTCAATCCTGTGAACCCCAACCTCGGCAAGAGATTCAGCAATTCTAATTTTTTCATCTTTATTGAACATGACTCCAGCCTGCTGCTCCCCGTCACGAAGAGTAACATCATGAATCTTAGGACTAGAATCAAAGGTAATATCTTTTTTTACTTCATCTTCGAAATTCCAAGGACTTGTGAACCACATATCATTATTCCACGGTTCGCTCATCTCACAAATTCTCCTATATGTCATTTTTTAAAAAAAACAGAAATTAAAAAACTGTTCTCCTCTAATTCTAAAAAAAAAAAGAGGAGAACAAAATAAGCTAATTAACTTGGCAACTCAAAACGAGGTTCTCCCCTAGACTTTGATGAAAAATCAAAATAAGGAGAATCTTTAATGCACTCATCATAATGTGATGCTCCTGTGAATATTATAGGACCATCTGGACCAACAAGAACATTTTCTTCTAAACGTACTGTTTGTGGAAGACCAGGATGACCTGCAAAAGTTTCAATAGCAAAATACATGCCTTCCTTAATTTCTACCGGATAATCTAAACTATAAGCACGACTTATCCACATACCTTCATAAAGATCAAGACCAATAGAATGCGCAAATTGCTGTAATGTAACAGTCCCATATTTATCATCTGCGTATTCTGGGAATTGTGAAGCAACGTCTTTTGAAGTTTTTCCAGGAACAAGATTAACCAAACCTGCATACATTGTATCGTAAACTTCTCTATAAAGTTCTTGCTCTTTCTTAGTAAAATCTCCCCCACACTTAAAACACCGGACATAATCAACAAAATATCCACCAGGCCCAATCGCATTAATATCAACGATAACAAGATCGCCATCCCTTATCATTTTATCTGTGTGCCAACGACGATAAGGACTAGTATTACCACCAGAAGCAACAATAATGTCATACACAAAATCAAAACCTTCTTCGTAAAGCAAATTATTAACCCACGCAGTTAAATCACATTCACGAATTCCTGGTTTCAACCATTCGTTTTTGATTTTCCACATGCAAGTATCCCCAATAGTAGAACTTATTTTTAAACATTCTATTTCTTCAGGAGTTTTAATTACTCTAGCTTCACTCATTGCAGGCCATGCATTAACGAGATTCACGCCTTTTTCGGTAAATGCACTGTATGCTTGCATATCCATAATATCTATTCCAATACGTCCATTTAAAGGAATATTATTTTCTTTTAGAACATCTATCACTGAATCTGCCATACGATTAACCATCATTTGTTCAGCAGTTTCAGACCATTTCCATGTGATAGCAGGACGAATATTCCCTTTAAGCCAAGGGGCATCTATTCTTGCACATTCGTAATCTGAACCTGCGGTTTCAAAAAGGACTGGAGTTTCCGCACCTCTACACAAAACTGCATATCTAATGAAAATATTATTTTTCCAATTACCTTGGAAAACGGAAGCCGTATAACGTATATTTTCTCCCTTATACATTATAATAGCGTCCATATCATGCTTTTCCATCATAGCTTTTGCACGTTCCAGCCTATCTATACGCATTTGATTAAAATCAACTCTTCTTTGCCAATCACTTCCTGTTTGACTGAATACACGACGTGGTGACTGGTAATGCTCTTTTTGCAGGAAATCCATTGGCATACCTTGTTTGCTTAATTCATCAACCATCAGAACTACCCTCCATATTAAGTATTCTTCATTTCAATATTGGTAAATTAAAATGTCTAAAAATGAAATACAAGACAAAAATTTTAAAAAAAGCCGCTTATTTCTACAAATACAATTAATTTTATTTGGTATGATAGTAGGTAACTATAAGTATGGAAGTGTTATAATGTCAAACATCAAACTTAATTAGAAGAACTCAATTATTTATAATAAATTTAAAAATAATAGGAATTTAATCAATCTTGTTTCCAAATACTGCAATTTCTACACATTTATTTGCCTACGAAATTCTTACCTTTGATCATTTAGAAAAAATAAAAAAAGCAGGTTTTAGTCAAATTGAATTATGGGCAATGAAGCCACATTTAGACTTCACAAATAAACTTTTTGTAAAAAAATTAGAAAATTGGGTAAAATCTCTCTCATTAGACATAGTGAGTATTCATGCTCCATTTTACTTCAATCTATCAGAAGCAAGAAAAGGAGAATGGCTATCTATTTCTTGCCCTAATTTAGAAAAAAGAAAAAAGAGTATTGAATTTATAAAAATTGCAATTAATAGCTTAGAAAATTTTGGTTCAAAAAGAATTATTATTCACCCCTCTGCTCCTTCTAATAAAGTCATTAATGATAGTTATGAATATCTAGAATTTAGCCTAGAAAGAATTATTAAACTAACTGAAAAATTAGGAATAAAAATTGCCCTGGAAAATATTCCATCAATACTCGGTAAAACAGAAAAATTATCAAATTTTATTAAAACATTGGGAAACACTAACATCAGAAACTGTATTGATACCGGTCATGCACTTATAACCGAAAAAGAAAGATATTTAGATTCAATAGAAAGTATGTTGTCAGATTGTATTAATTTTCATCTTCATGACAATGATGGCAAAGATGATTTACACCTTCCTCCGAAAGAAGGAAAAATTAATTGGAAAAAATTTCAACATATTCTAAAAAGACATAAATATAAGGGGCAGTTAACCTATGAAATTAAGAAGAAAGAGAATCAGTCTTACGATGAAGTCCTTAAAAAATTATCCCTTTTAGACATCAAAAGTGAATAATGAGTATAATATGCCTTGTAAAGCGACCGATTTAGTAAATGAATTTATAAAAAACATTTACCCTGAAGATATTTGCAATATTTCCAGTATACAAGGGGACGCATCAAACAGAAAATATTTTCGAATTCAACATGAAAATCAAACTTCAAAAAATTCTATTGCCATGGTATATAAAACACCTTTCCGCGAAGAAGAGTCATTATTTTTAAAAATTTCAAAATATTTCAACAAACTCAGTTTGCCTGTTCCAGAAATATACGAATGTGATTCTTCAAATGGAATTATTTTACTAGAGGACTGTGGTGATGATTTATTAGAAAAATTTATGATTGAAAATCATCCTAAGGTAGAAGATTATTATAATGAAAGTGTTTATCTAATTTCAAAATTACAGTCTAATTATGAAATTAGTTATGACAAGAGTATGTGTTTAGAGAGTTTTTCAGACGATTTTTTCTACAAAGAATTAAAGCATGCTGAAAAGTTTGCTTTCAATAAACTATTAAGTATAAAAACAAACAATGATGAATTTAACGAATTTTTTTCTTATCTTTCTTCTTCAATTTCTAAAATTCCTTTTTCTTTAACTCATAGGGACTACCACAGCAGAAATTTAATTTTTAAGGAAGGAACTAATATCGTAATGTTAGACTTTCAAGATGCACGAAAAGGTCCTATCACTTACGATCTAGCTTCTCTAATTTATGACAGTTATGTATCTATAACAGATAAATTAAAGAAAAAGTTAATAAACGATTTTTGGATGAGAAGAGGAAGAATTTATTTTCAATCAAAAGAAGTATTCTTAAATGCATTATTCGAAACTGCTCTACAAAGAAACATTAAAGCTATTGGAACATTTGCTTTTCAGAGAACTGAAAAAGACAATCCGAGATATTTATCTTATATTCCAAACACTGTAAAATCCGTACGAAATCATTTTTGCAATTTAAAAGAATATAAAAGATTTTTTTATGTTATGGAACCAATTTTAGACAAATTAGAGAATTTAGATAAGGGAATTTTCGATTGAATATTTTGAATTCAATACTAAAATCTAAAGTTGAACTTTGCCTTTATGATTTTATTCATCCGACAAGAATTCTATGGTGTGAATCTAAAATAAAATCAACCAATATTATTCTTGACAGAAACTCTCCAGAAAATGAGCTTATATATGAAGTACAGTCAAAAAGAATTATAGACCCAAGGTTTGATCGTGGCGAAAAATGTTATGTCGCGCTCATAAATGAAAGAGTTGCAAGCTACATCTGGTCATCTCGGGGCAGTGTAGGTGTTGACGAAATCAATATGGCTATCAAACCATCTTTAGATGAAGTCTACCTATATGACGCATTCACAATTGAAAAATGGAGAGGAAATAATCTTTATCCTTCTGTTTTAGCGTTAGCTTTAGAAACTGCCGAAAAAGAAAAAATGAAAAGATCCCTTATCTTTGTAGAACATAAAAATACTGCTTCACGTAAGGGAGTATCCAAAGCAGGATTCCAACAATTTCAGACACTTTACTATAAACGTTTTTTATTTTTTACTAGTAAAAAATTAAGTGACCCTATCAAAAACCATAATTCAGCAAAATTCATAAATATTAAATAAATACTATAAAAAACTTCTTGTATAATGGAAAAACAAATTGTCTAAAACAATTTCAAATAACCAAATATCAGTTATAAATTTAAATGGGCAATCATTCAAAATTGAACTCCACAAAAAAGAAAATGTTTTTTTAGTTCTTTCCAAAGAATGGTCAGAGTTATTAAAATCAAAAACAGATCCGCATCCATTTTACCTTCCAGAATGGCAATTTTCTTGGTGGAGGGAATTTGGTGAAGGAAAGTTAAAAATCTTTACAATAAGAGATGAAAATGAAAATCTTATTGGAATTTTCCCTTTTGAATTGAAAGAAAATGGCTGTTTACATCTTATTGGAGGAAAAGACTTATCAGATTATTTAGATATTATTATTCATGATAAATTTCAAGATATTTGTCTGGAATTATTTTTCAAGTATCTGAATAGTTCTGATATTCCATGGAAAGAAATTAAATTTCGAGGAATTCCAAATGATTCTCCTACATTAAATCTTCTAAAAAATATATATGGGGATAAGTTAAACTTAATTAAAGAGGAAGTTTGCCCAATAGTTCAACTTCCGGAAACTTGGGATACATACCTGCAAAAATTAGAACCACGATTCAAACGAAATTTATTGAGAAAAATCAGAAAAGTGGAAACTAATGAAAATATTCAATTCTACGAGTCAAAAGAGAATTTAGAAAATGACTTAAACTCTTTCATTTTATTGCATTCAATGAGTCAACCCGAAAAAGCAGATTTTTGGAACGATAAAAGAAAAAAGTTTTTTTTCGAGATGACAAGTAGAATGGCTAAAAAAAACTTCTTGCGATTATCATTCCTGAAATTAGATAATTACCCGATAGCCTCTACTCTTTCATTTATTTTTAATAGGAAAATTTATTTATATAACTCTGGTTATGATACAAATACACCAGAATTTAGTTCTGGACTTGTCCTTTTAGCTTATAACATCAATCAAGCTATTGATGAAAAAATCACTCATTTTGATATGCTACGCGGAAATGAATCATACAAATATGATTTTGGGTCTCAAGACACCATTATTTGGTCTGTAATAGTTCCAAATATAGATTGATAAATAACGATGTTAAAAAGAATTGCTCTAATCTCATACCATACAGATCCATTTAGTTTACTTGGAGGAGATACTTCAGGTGGGATGAATGTATATGTTCGTGAATTAACAAAAACAATTTCAAAATTAGGATATGAAATCGATGTTTTTACAAGATTTTATAATCCACGTCTAAAAAAAAATGAACTTTTAGATAAAAATTCTAGAATAATTCGAATTCTCGCAGGTCCACAAAAAGAAGTAAGAAAAAGCAAACTGTTCGACTACGCTAGTCTATTCACTAAACAACTTTTTTCATTCTCTAAAGAAGAAAAAACAAGTTACGATCTTATAATATCGCATTATTGGCTTTCCGGAATAATAGGAAAAAAATTATCTGAAAAATGGAAAATTCCTTTGATTATACGTTTTCATACTTTAGGAAAACAAAAAAAAAATGTTCTCTATAATTATGAATTATCCGAAAATACCAACAGAATAAAAACCGAGAAAAAACTATGTGAATTTTGTGACGCAATTATTGTATCTTCTGAAAATGAGAAAAAAACAATAAAAGACGAGTACGCTATTAAATCAAAAAAAATTCATATTATTCCATGCGGTGTTAATCCATTTTTTTTCAGTCCAAAAAGAAACGCTAAGAAAATACTTGGATTAAAAAATAACATTAAATACTTTTTAAGTGTTGGAAGAATAGACCCAGTGAAGGGGCTAGATCTTTATATGCACTCTTTAAGTTTTCTCAAATTAATTAATCCAGAACTAAAATTTCATGCTCTTCATATAGGAGGAATTCTAAAAAAAAATGACAAATACAATAACCTCAAAAGCCTTTATCCAAAAGATTTCAAATCTACTTCTCAAAAAAAAGAAGTAGAAAGAATTCTCAATCTTTCCAAAAAATTAAATGTATATAATAATTTTTCTTTTATTGGTGCAAGGTCATATGAGAAATTAAGCTACTGGTATTCTGCTGTAGATCTTCTAGCAATACCCTCTCGATATGAGACTTTTTGTCTTGTTGCTTTAGAAGCTGCTTCGTGTGGATTACCTTCTATTGCCTATAATGTTGGAGGGATTTCAGAATCTATCAAAGAAAATCATACTGGAATTTTAGTTCAGGCAGGAAATACTTCTGAATATGCATTAGTACTTAATAATCTAACTAGCAACAAAAGCTTTTCTGAAAAGTTGGGGGGAAATGGAAAAGATTACGCTGGAATCTTTAGTTGGGAAAATATTGCAAAAGCTGAAATTAAGATATGTAAAACTTTAACAGCACAAAAAGAAGGGAGGATATTTTGAATAATGAAGAATTTAGAAATATTTTAATTATAATGGCTCATCCAGATGATGCCGAGTTAGGGGCAGGTGGTAGTATTGCTAAATGGATCTCTGACGGATCTACAGTTAGGACTATAATCTGTACAAATGGTGATAAAGGAACTAAAGAAGATTATTCAACTCATAAAATTGCAGAAATAAGAGAAAGAGAACAATTAGAAGCTTCTACTATTTTAGGTGTTGAAGAAACCATATTTTTAAGAAATCGAGATGGTGAATTAGAAGACTCTAGAGCTTTTCGTAATCAAATTGCTTTTTTAATTCGTCATTTTCAACCGGACACTATAGTTACCCATGATCCTTGGAGACCACATTACCAACACCCTGATCATCAAGCAGTTGGTCACGCTACTTTTAAAGGTTTAATTTATGCTAGAGATCACCATTTTCTTCCAGAACTTACATATGCAGGTATAAAAGCACATCACACAAATAATATCCTATATACAAGTTCTACAGATCCCAATTTCTTTGTAGATATTTCAGATACTATAGAAACTAAAATTGAGTCTATTAAATGTCATGTGAGTCAAATAGGAGAACAATATAACGCAAAAGAAAGACATTATAAGCGAGCAGAAGAAAATGGCATAAAGGGAGGATATAAATTAGCAGAAGCTTTCACAATTAAGACTATGAGTTAAATTTTGGATATAAAAGACTGGACCACAGATGAAAAAGCAGGCCAGCATTTTATTATTGGTTTCAATGGAATTTCTCCACCTAAATTTTTATTAGAAAGAATCGAAAATGGTCAAATTAGTGGAATCATATTATTCAAAAGAAATATAAAAAGTTCTGAACAACTTTCCCGCTTAATTAATGAATTGCAAAAGGCCTCTCTAAATAGCAGATTAAAGATCCCTTTGTTTATTTCAATTGATGAAGAGGGTGGACGCGTGAGTAGGCTCTCTTCAGATTTCAGTTGTCTCCCATCTGCAAAATCTTTGTCAAAATATAAAGAAGAAAAAAGAAGAGAAGAAGCTATTCTCATCCTAGCAAAACAAATGAAAAAAGTGGGTATAAATTTAAATTTTTCTCCTGTCTTAGATTTATCTACAAATCCTGAATGTACAGTAATAGGAGACCGATCCTTAGGTACTAATCCAGAAGAAGTAGGATATCTAGGAAGAAAAATAATAAGTTATTATCAGTCAAATATGATTGGAGCATGTGCTAAACACTTTCCAGGTATTGGAGAAATTCGTGTAGATCCCCATTATGAACTTCCGATCTGCGATATTTCAGAAGCAATGCTAACTTCTAAAGAACTCATTCCCTTTCAATTAGTGATTGACTCTAAATTTAAATATGAACGTGTTATGAGCGTTATGGTAGGTCATACAATTTATACAAAAATTGACCCAAATCATATCTCTAGCCAATCTAAAAAGATTATGACCAAAATTTTGAGAGAAAAATTATGTTTTAAAGGAATTATCCTCACGGATGATCTTGATATGAAAGCAATTTCATTAAACAAAAATAATACTTTTAAGAGTATTAATGCTGGCGCGGATATAACTCTAATATGTAACAGCTTCGAGAATTATGAAAGAAACTATCAATTTCTATGCAAAAAGATAGAAAATTTTGAGCTTAATCCAGAAGAAGAAAAAAAATCCTTAAAAAGAATTCTCAAAATAAAAGAAAAAATAACCTAGACATTAAATCTTATATTTACTATATCCCCATCACTGACCTTATACTTTTTTCCTTCTAATCGTAAAAGGCCTTTCTTTCTAGCTGCAGACATAGAACCAGATTCTATAAAATCATTATAAGAGATAACTTCAGCCCTTATAAATCCTCTTTCTAAATCTGAATGTATTGTTCCAGCCGCTTTCAAAATACTACTATTAGAAACAATCGGCCATGAACGTACTTCATCTTCACCAACGGTCAAAAAACAATCAAGATCCAAAAGTTGAAATGATGACCTGATCACCATATCCTTTGCAGGAGAGTCTATATTGTAGTCCTTCAAAAATAACTCTTGATCTTCTTTGGACATTTGCGCTAATTCTTCTTCTAGTTTTATACATAAAGTTACTGGCTCAATATCAAACTCGGAAAAAGTTTTCAAGGAATTATCTTTGGAGTCAATCAGTTCTTCCTCTGAAATATTAACTACTGGCAAAAAAGGTTTGGAAGATTGCAAATCAAAACCTCTAATCATAATTTTCTCTTCCTCTGCCAAATCTATTTTAGTTATAACATTACCCTCTTCTAAAAAGACTTGTATTTTTCGTAAAAGTTCTAATTCCTGAATTTCATCTTTATCTTTTTTTAATCTAACTGAACGATCTAACTTTTCTATTCTTCTTTCAACTACGATAAGATCATTCAAAATCAAGTCATTAACAATTTCACTAAAATCTAGTTTAGGATCAATCCTATTATTAGGGTTAGGAACCGATGGATCCTCAAAATTTCTGAGAACAATAATAAGTGCGTCGACACCATGTAGAGATTGTGATGAATTTTGAGTATTTACAGAATCTTTATTCGGCAATTCTGGGACATCAACAAATTCGACTGTAGCATAGGTCTTTTTTGAGGGATTAAAAATACTTGAAAGAAGATCAATCCTTTCATCTCTAACCTTCGCGACTCCGATATTTAGACGTGAAGAATGAGAACGAACTTCAGAAGATTTTCCATCAGTCAGAGCATTGAATAAGCTTGTTTTACCACTACTAGCAAACCCGATAATTCCTAATTTCAAAATTATAATCCTATCTTAAAAAATATTTATCTCTTTAATTCTGCATAAAGACAAGAAGACTCAATAAAGGATGAAAATAGTTTTTTTGAATGGGGAAAATCCTCTTCCATATATGCAAAAAGAGATTCAGGATGCCACTGGACACCCAAAACATAAGAATTTTCTTTACTTTCTATTCCTTCTATAACACCATCAATAGAAAAAGCATTAACATGAAATGACTCTGGAACTTTTTTTAAACTTTGATGATGACTACTGTTAACAAGTTCACTTGAAGAACCAAACAATTCTTGAAGTTTGGATGATTTAATCTCTATATTATGAAATGAATAAGTTGACTCTTCATCTGATTGGTGCCTAATAGAATTTTCAAAAAAACTTGGAATATCTTGGAATAAAGTACCTCCAGCTGCAACATTTATTGCCTGCATGCCTCCGCAAATTCCAAGGATAGGCATATCTAATTTTATTCCTTTTTTAATTAAAGATATTTCAAAATTTTCTCTTTTTAAATTTGGCGGAGCACATTTTGCATGCCTATCTTCATTATAACTTAAAGGGTCAATATCATGCCCACCTCCAGAAACTAAAAGTCCATCTAAACCTTGGATATAATCGCTCGATAAATTTATTTCTGTAATAGAGGGCAAGAGTAAAGGTACTCCACCACTTTTTATTATTGATATGATATAAGCATCCATTAGTGTATGGCGGTCTCGTTTTTTTGGTGTATCTGGAAAATCTCTCTTGCTTAGATCACAGCTTATTCCTATTTTAGGTTTTAACATTTATTCAACCTCAAGGGAAAAAACTTTATGTTATAATAAAGATCTTATACAAATGTTTTAAAAAAAATTAATATTATTTTAAACTACAAATAATTAATTTTCATAATATAATTAGAGACAAATTTGCTAAAAATCTATGTTACAAAATTGATCATTCCTTTAGTACTTATTTTCTCAATGCTATCAATTCCTTTTCTATGGACTCCTGAGGTAGATAATAATTTCAGTCAAATTTCACAACAAGAAATAATTGAAAAGAATTCTACTAAGAAAAAATATTTCACAATTTTACAAAATAGCAATTTTCAAAAATATATGACTATTAGCTTTCTAGTAATTTTAATCTTCGTAACTATCTGTGGATTTATGTTGTACGGCATCCTTAAGCACCAACGAGAACAGTGGCAAAAACGATTTCCAAAAGAGCAAAGAAAGTAATAGACTAGCCGTCTGAAATATCTCTTACAATCTTCCCAGACTTCAGTAATTCAATTTTCTGCCTACCAAAATTTAATTCTGTTAAAATTTCGTTCGTATGTTCGCCTAAAAGTGGAGAGGGTTTTGAAAAATCAAACTCCTCTTCATCAAAAATAAAGGGTGAATTTGGCATTAATCCTGAACCTGCCTTTGAATGCACTACATCAACAAAAGCTTCAGGAAATTCTTCCTTTGTATCTTGAATATTATTAATCGCACTAGCAGGTACACCAAGAGGAACGAGTATTTCTTCCCATTCAGTTGTTGTCTTTTCTATTAGTATTTTTTCAAGTATTTCTCGAAGCTTTTTATCATTTTTTACGCGACTCTCATTATCTAAGAATCTAGTATCTTCTACTAAATCACTTAATCCTAAAGAATTGACAAGTAAAATAAATCGTTTGGTATTAGAAATTGCAATGAAAATCATTCCATCTTTCGTCTTATATCCCGAAAAAGGAGAAACAACGGGATGAGAAAGGCCTTCTGGTTCTGGTATAGTATGGGAAAAACTATGTCTAACTATTGGATTTTCTAAAATATTTACTGCAGCAGAAAGCATAGAAGCTTCTATCTTACGACCTTTTGAATCTCTTTCTCTTTTCCATAGAGCTAATAATACAGCAGATAATAAGTATAATCCTGTTGTTATATCAACTATGGATACACCAACTCTAACAAGTTCTCCTTTTTTTGTTCCAGTTACACTAATTAAACCTGAAGTTGCCTGAATTAAACTATCAAATGCTGGACGATCAGAGTGCTTCGATTCTTTAGAAAAACCGGTAACAGATCCGTATATTAATCTTTCATTTATTTTTTTCAAAACATCCCAATCAATGCCAAGACGTTCCATAACTCCAGGCGAAAAATTTTCTATTAAAATATCAGATTTTTCTACTATTCTTTTAAAAAGTTTAATTCCATCATCCGTTTTTAAATTAATCGAAATAGATCTTTTTCCTCTATTTAAGCTCATAAAATAACTGCTCTCATTATTTGAAAAAGGTCCGATAGAACGACTGTCATCCCCATCTAAACTTTCAACCTTTATTACATCTGCACCCATCAAAGCTAGATACATAGATACAATCGGACCGGCATTAAACTGCGCTGCATCGATCACTTTTATCCCATTTAATAAGGACATATAGAAAACCTCTTTACTTTATTAGTAAGATAAAAAATTCACAGAATTTGGATAAAATTATTAGTTTCTAGAATCTGACTTATATTTACTTCTTCCTAGGACGGCCTCTACCCCTCTTTACAGGAGTTTCTGCGCCTTCTGGAAATTCAGAAACTGGATGCTTTCTCGGACGGCCT